>OOCB01001649.1_pt1 | contig 28854 bp, 28 predicted proteins | sample 1671351 | NCBI WGS metagenome assembly OOCB01 (sample SAMN06348148, study PRJEB24527) | human gut metagenome | biome: human gut; feature: ankylosing spondylitis patient; material: feces | host: Homo sapiens | place: China | collected 2015-10 | reverse complement strand
TTCGTCCGCATCCTGCCGGGTGTTGACGGTCTGGTCCACATCAGCGAGATCAGCAATGACCGCGTTGAGAAGGTCTCTGACGCACTGAAGGTCGGCGATATGGTCGATGTGAAGCTGCTGGATGTGGACTTCGACAAGAAGCGCATCAGCCTGTCTATGAAGGCCCTGCTGAACGACGACGCTGAGTAATCAGCCTTTCGTTCGGAAGAAAAGCTTCTGACACAATGCGATCAACAGCCCCGTTGCCGGGAAAACGGCGGCGGGGCTGTTTTTGTTAAGGGAGAAACCCTTCTCAGTCACGGCTTGCGCCGCGACAGCTCTCCCGAAGGGCGAGCTTTTAACAGTGAGCAAAAAAGTTTGAGGAAAACTGACAAAACCTCTCCCTTTCGGGAGAGGTGGACGCGAACAACGTGAGCGGACGGAGAGGGTTATTTTTTATGATAAAATTTTTCAAGAAACACTGGGAAGTGCTGAGCTATCTGGTTTTCGGCGTGCTGTGCACCCTGCTGAACATTGTGCTGTATGCGCTGTTCAACAAGCTGTTTGGCTATACAGCCGCCAACAGCTGGGGCAATGTGCTGGATAACATCATCTGCATCTTGTTTGCCTACTGCACCAACCGCGCCTTTGTGTTCCACAGCAAAACGCAGGGCAAGGCCATGGCGAGAGAATTTGGTGCATTTGTCACCTGTCGTCTGGGTACAATGCTGCTGGACACCGCAATTATGCTGGTGCTGGGCAATCTGCTGGCTGCGCAGGGTGCAGCGCTGATGGACGAGCTGATGCAGGGGGTGCTGAGCGTGGTGGCCCACTGGCTTAGCCCGGATACGGCCATCCAGATGGCAGCCTCTTATGCAGGCACACCGGCGGGGGTCACGGATGGCTCTGCCGCCATTGCCGTCATCGGCGGTGCAGACGGCCCCACGGCGATCTTTGTTACCAGCCGCTACAATGCGCAGGCACTGTGGGGCCTTGCCGTGAAGGTCTTTTCCAATGTACTGGTGATCGTGCTGAACTATGTGTTCAGCAAACTCATCATTTTTAAAAAGAAAAAATAATTTTTTAGGAGGTACGGTCTTATGAAACGTGGTCTGAAAGGTTTTGCATTTCTGGTCTCCGGTCTGGTGCTGGGCATCATTGGTGCAACGGTCTCTGCAACTGCAATTGCCCTGAGTGCTGTCGGCATGGCAAAGGTGCGCCGTGCCAGCAAGTAAAAAGGAGAAACAAACATGACTCGTGAAGAAATTCTCTCCCATGTCGATCACACCCTGCTGAAGCCGGAGGCCACCTGGCCCCAGATCCAGACCCTGTGTGACGAAGCCATTGCAAACCACACCGCATCCGTCTGCATCAACACCTGCTACGTCAAGCAGGCTGTGGAGTACATGGCGGGCCGCATCCCGGTATGCTGCGTGGTAGGCTTCCCTCTGGGTGCCATGGATACCGCCAGCAAGGCCTTTGAGGCAAAGACTGCCATCGAAAACGGCGCTTCCGAGGTGGACATGGTCATCAACATCGGCCGCCTGAAGAACAAGGAGTACGATGCCGTGCGCGAGGACATCCGCGCCGTGAAGCAGGCGGTGGGTGACAAGGTCCTGAAGGTCATCATCGAGACCTGCCTGCTGACCGACGAGGAAAAGGAAAAGATGTGTGATATCGTCTGCGAGGCAGGCGCGGACTACATCAAGACCAGCACCGGCTTTTCCACCGCAGGTGCCAACTTCCACGATGTGGAGCTGATGGTCAAGGGCGTGCATGGCCGCTGCAAGGTCAAGGCTGCCGGCGGCATCTCCACCGTGGAGGATATGGAGACCTTCCTGGCGCTGGGTGCTGACCGTCTGGGAACCTCCCGCGCTGTCAAAATTCTGAACGGCGAGCAGGCAAAGGGCTATTGATCTTTCTGCGAAAAAATGCAATTATAAATAATATTTCCGCAGAACAGAATCAGAGCACACGCGGAGGCTGTTCTGGATCGTCTGGCTTTCCCAAGGGCCGCTGCACAAATTGCTGTGCAGCGGCCTTTTTGCGCCCAAGTCTTGCAAGCGGGGCACAGCAGGGTGTATAATACAGATAGATCCTGTATAAAACAGGAGGCTGTCTGCCTTATGGGGTAAGGCGGGCAGAGGAGGAAATGCAATGAATATACCCGAGATCCTTGTGGCCAATGGCACAGGGGCGGTGCTGGTATGCTTTCTGCTTTTACTGCGGGTGCGCGGCGAGAGTAAAAACAGTGTTGGAAGTGAGCTGTTCTTGCGGATGCTGGTGGTGACGCTGCTGGCACAGGCTACAGAGACGATCAGCTTTCTGCTGGACGGTGTACCCGGTGCGGCAAGCCGGTTCTGGCTGTACCTGATCAACACTGTCTGCACCGGCGCTACCGTGTGCGTGGGCTTTGCGTGGTGTTTGTATGTGGACTTCCGGGTCTACCGCAGCACCGGACGCCTGCGCAGAAGGCATCTGCTGCTGGGCGTGCCGCTGCTGGCTGTTCTGGCGCTGCTGGCGGCAAACCTTTTTGGCACGGGGTGGATCTTTTCCATTTCGGCGGACAACGTTTACCATCGGGGCCCACTGAACATTTTGCTGTATCTGCTGCTGTTCGGCTATTATGCCGAGAGCGTGTGGCAGGTGCATAAGGCCAAGCACGATGGCGTTACGGTGGAATTTTTTCCGGTGTACTACTTCGTCCTGTGCGGTGGGCACGGTGCTGCAGGGCGCGTTCTACGGTATGGCCTTCGGCTGGCTGTCAGTAGCCATCGCTTTTGTGCTTGTGGACAGCCAGACCCGGAGCCTGCGAGGTTATACCGATGAACTGTCCGGTCTGTTCGGGCGCAAGTACATGAACTACTGTCTGGAGCGCATCTACGCCACACAGGAGAAGGACGTTTACGGCATCATGATGGACGTGAACTGCTTCAAGGAGATCAACGACACCTACGGTCACGCCGAGGGCGACCGGGCGATCCAGGAGATCGGTCACATCCTGTCCGGGGCGCTGGTGGCAAACTCGGTAGCCATCCGCATGAGCGGCGATGAGTTCATGGTGCTGATCCGGCACGGCTCAGAGGAGATTCTGAATAAGATCTGTGCCGCCATCGAGCAGCGGGTGCAGCGCTATAACGCCGCCGCCCCGGCGGGCAGCTTTCAGCTGTCTTTCTCTACCGGTGTGGCAAAGTATGAGGGCGGCAGCGTGGAGAAATTTCTGGTGGAACTGGACGAGCGGATGTATGCGGAAAAGCGCGCCTTCCACGCCGCCCGGAACGGCCATGCTGCACCGGAGCAGGGGAACGCTCCATCAATTTCAGAATAATGTCTAAAAAGAGTGATACTCTTCTTGACAATCTGACGAAGCAATGATAGAATACTGAACGTACCAACTGAATACCGACTTATCAAGAGCGGCTGAGGGGACAGGCCCTGTGAAGCCCGACAACCTGCGCGTGAGCGCAAGGTGCCAAATCCTGCGGGAAACCGAGAGATAAGAGTGCAACGCTCAGAGCTTTCGGGCTCTGGGCGCTTTTATTTTTCGCGCAAAAAGCTTGAACGGAATGTTGGAGCAAGAAATACACACCCTGCTGTAAAAACTTTAGGAGGCAAAACAAATGGCAAGACACCTGTTTACTTCTGAGTCCGTCACCGAAGGACATCCCGACAAAATCTGCGACCAGATCTCGGATGCCATTCTGGACGAGATCCTGACCCACGACCCCAATGCCCGCGTGGCCTGCGAGACCTGCGCATCCACCGGCCTTGTGCACATCATGGGCGAGATCACCACCAATTGCTATGTGGATTTCCAGAAGGTCGTCCGCGAGGTGGTGGCAGATATCGGCTACACCCGCGCAAAGTTCGGTTTTGATGCCGACACCTGTGCCGTCATCTCCAACATCGACGGCCAGAGCCCCGACATCGCACTGGGCACCAACGATCAGGTGGGCGGTGCAGGCGATCAGGGCATGATGTTCGGCTATGCCTGCGATGAGACCCCGGAGCTGATGCCGATGCCCATCAGTCTGGCTCACAAGCTGGCAAAGCGCCTGACCGAGGTGCGCAAGAACGGCGAGATGGACTACCTGCGTCCGGATGGCAAGAGCCAGGTCACTGTGGAGTACGATGAGAACAACAAGCCCGTGCGTGTGGATGCTGTGGTCATCTCCAGCCAGCACAGCGAGAGCGTCAGCATGGAACAGCTGCGCGCCGATGTGATGGAGAAGGTCATCAAGGCCACCATCCCTGCCGAGCTGCTGGACGAGAACACCAAATACTACATTAACCCCACCGGCCGTTTCGTCGTGGGCGGCCCGCAGGGTGACACCGGCCTGACCGGCCGCAAGATCATCGTGGACACCTACGGCGGCTATGCACGCCACGGCGGCGGTGCCTTCTCCGGCAAGGACCCCAGCAAGGTGGACCGCAGCGCAGCCTATGCGACCCGCTGGGTGGCAAAGAACATTGTGGCTGCAGGTCTTGCCAAGCAGTGCGAAGTGCAGGTGGCGTATGCCATTGGCGTGGCAAAGCCTGTGTCCATCATGGTGGATACCTTCGGCACCGGCACCGTCTCGGATGAGAAGATCGAGCAGGCTGTGGAGAAGGTCTTTGACCTGACCCCCGCCGCCATCATCCGCGAACTCGACCTGCGCAAGCCCATCTACCGCAAGCTGGCTGCATACGGCCACATGGGCCGCGAGGATCTGGGCGTGAAGTGGGAGAACACCGACCGCGTGGATGCGCTGAAGGCTGCTGTTGCTGCTTTGTAAGCGGAACACAAAAGCACCTATCACTGTCATATAAAATAAGAAGGCATCTGCAACGATCGCTTCTGAGTTTCAGAAGAGCAGCGAATTTGTTGCAGGTGCCTTTGTTTTTAGCGGTTTTGTCAGAGGGTACAAATGGGCGAAAACAGCAGAATCTCCGTTGCCTGACACACTGCATTTTTGTCTCCCGGAGGAGCGATCCCGGGAGGCTGCTCAGGCAAAGAAAAGTCCTACTTTTCCGCGAAAATCAGCCGAAATTTGCGAAATGGCAAAGAATTGGCTGTCTTTTTGTCGAAAACACACAGTCTCTTTTTAAAAAAGGTAAAACAGATGTGCAAGGCGCAGAAAATGTGAAGGTGAAACAAATTGATATGGCGCAAATGTCAAATTGTGATAAAATAAAAGTAGATATGCACTTTCGTGTGACGATCATTCGGATTGTACAGCAGCAATAAGGAGTTGTGATTATGTCCATTGAAATTTCCCCGAAGTCGTTCTTTGAGCAGCCCAGCGTGGCGGATATGCGCCTCATCGCCTGCCCCGGTGCGGAGGAACTTACCGGCCTGATCGATAAGCACCTGACCCGCTGGGCCAGAGAAGCCGGCATCGATAAGGAGACCTTTATCATCCCCTGCGACTGCCCCCGCTTCCAGAGTGGCGATGCCAAGGGTCTGGTGAAGGAGTCGGTGCGCGGCGACGATATCTTCATCGTGGTCGATCCCGGCAACTACAGTGTGACCTACAAGCTGTTCAACTACGAGAACCACATGTCTCCGGACGATCACTTCGCCAACCTGAAGCGCCTGATCCAGGCAGTGGCCGGCAAGGCACACCGTGTGTCGGTCATTATGCCCAGCCTGTACGGCGGCCGTCAGCACCGCCGTGTGGTGCGCGAAAGTCTGGACTGTGCTGTGGCCCTGCAGGAGCTGCAGACCATGGGTGTGCGCAACATCATCACCTTTGATGCTCATGACCCCCGCGTGCAGAACGCTGTGCCCCTGATGAGCTTTGATAACGCAATGCCCACCTATCAGGTGCTCAAGAGCCTGCTGAAGAAGGACCCGGACATCTCCTTTGATAAGAGCAAGTTTACCGTGGTCAGCCCGGACGAGGGCGCGATGAACCGCAACATGTACTTCTCCAGTGTGCTGGGCTGCAATCTGGGCATGTTCTATAAGCGCCGCGATTACACCCGCGTGGTGAACGGACGCAACCCCATCGTTGCCCACGAGTATCTGGGCGAGAGCGTGGAGGGCAAGACCGTCTTCATCGCGGACGATATCATTGCTTCCGGCGAGAGCATGCTGGAGGTCGCCGGCAACCTGAAGGAGCGCGGTGCAGGCCGCATCATTGCAAACGCTACCTTCCCCCTGTTCACCAGCGGTCTGGAGAAGTTCGACAAGGCTGTGGCCGAGGGCAAGCTGACCTATGTTGTGGGCACCAACCTGACCTACCGTATGCCTGAGCTGCTCACCCGTGACTGGTATGTGGATGTGGATGTTTCCAAGTACGCTGCATACTTTGTGGTGGCTCTGAACCACGACATGTCTGTTTCCAGCATCATCGATCCGCTGAAGAAGATCGAGAATCTGCTGGCAAGCCGCAAGTAAGTTTAATACGAAAAAGGCTCTGCATCGCAAGGATGCAGAGCCTTTTTCGTATCACAAATCCAATAAAACGATCATAACTCGTCTCCATGGCTGCGCAGATACCGCACCAGCATGGGCAGCTCGTAGAGCAGCATGACGACCCAGCCCACCGCATAGCTGTAAGGCAGTGCTTCGATCTCCATTTTCCACACCAGCACGAACACCGCAGCTGCCGCCACACGGAACACCATGTTGAAGGTGCTGGACACCAGCGTGACCTTCAGATCGCCAATGCCGCGGAAGAAACCCTGAATGCCATTGGTGGCTGCGGGCATCAGGTAGAACAGGGAAACCGTGCGCAGGAAGCGCACGCCCAGATGGATGACCTCCGGGTCGGTGACGAACAGCTTCATGATAAAGGGTGCACCGGCAAAGCATACAACGGCGATCAGTACGCCGTAAGCGGCTTCGATGCGCATACCGCAATGGAAGCCCTGCTTCACACGGTCGTGCTTGCCAGCACCCCGGTTCTGCGCCATGAGGGTGGTCATGGCGTGGCCGATGTTCTGCTGCGGGGTGTAGGCAAAGTCGTCAATGCGGGAGGCAGCGGTAAAGGCGGCCATAGCGTTGACACCCATGGTGTTCACGATGGCCTGCACTGCGATCTTGCCAAGCTGCACGGTGGCTTGCTGCATGGCGCTGGCCCAGCCGTAGCTGACCGTTTTGCGCAGCAGCTTGCCATCAAACACCAGCCAGCGCCTGCCCAGCTGCAGGATAGGCACCTTCCAGCGGATGTACAGTACGCACAGCACGCAGCACAGTGCTTCGCTGACCACGGTGGAAAGGGCGCAGCCGTTGCTGCCCCAGTTCAGCACCTGCACAAAGAACAGGTCGCCGCCGATGTTCAGTACAGAGCTGATCATCAGGAAATACAGGGCACTCTTGCTGTCGCCCAGTGCACGCATGGTGGCGGCAAGGAAGTTATAGAAGAAGGTGAAGATCAGGCCTGCAAACACGATGCGCAGGTAGCTGACCGCAATGGGCAGGATATCGGCGGGTACTTGCATCAGCCGCAGCAGGGGCGTGGCCAGAACGACGCATGCTGCCGAGAACGCCAGCGAGAACACGGTGCCTGCAATGGCGGTGGTGGACACCTGACGCTCCATCAGCTGGGTGTCGCCTGCGCCAAAGGCAGTGCTGACCAGAATGCCGGCACCCAGACACATGCCGTTGATAAACAGGATGGCCAGAGTCATGAGCGGGTTGGAAGTGCCGACGGCAGCAAGGGCTTCCTCACCCACGAACTTGCCCACGATGATGCTGTCGGCGGCGTTGTAGGTGAGCTGGAACAGGTTGCCAAGTACCAGCGGAATGGTAAAACGGATCAGGAGCGGTGTAATGGCTCCCTTTGTCATGTCGTTTGTCATGGGAACTCTATGATTTCTCCTTATAATGTATTTACGATCTGCCGTCCGGGCAGGATGGCAAGGGCAGAGCGGCTGGCACCTACATGGATGAGCTGTGCGGCCGCCTGCAAAACGGCACCGGATGCCACCGAAGCCGGGATGGCATCGGTGCGCAGCACCTTTTGCGCGGCCCGCTGCGCATCGGTGGTGTTCACCGCCACCACGTTGTCCACCACATAGGCGTTGAAGTTTTCCGGCACAAAGCCGTAGCCCAGATCGCTGATGCCGTGGGGGCCGGTCAGGCCGCCGCCCAGCGCCTGCGATTCGTAAGGCTCCACGGCGGCGATGCGCACATCGTTCGTCCATGCCTTGATGGTCTCGCCCACGCCGGTCACGGTGCCGCCGCTGCCCACGCCGATCACGATAGCGTCCACGGCGCTTTTGCCCTCCCGCGCGATGCTTTGCACAATGGCAGGGCCGGTAACGCGGCGGTGGTACTCCGGGTTATCATCGTTGGCAAGCCAGTCCATGTAGTACCAGCCGTTGGCGGCGGCGGTCTGTGCCGCCAGACGGCGGGCACCGTTCACACCGCTGCGGGCCGGGCTGTGGCGGATCTGCGCACCCAGCCGCAGCAGGGTCTCCTGCCGCAGGGCGGGGGCATCCTCCGGCATCACCAGAACCACCGGGTGACCGGCGGTCAGGCCCGCCAGCGTGAGCGCAGCGGCAAACGGGCCGGAGGCCGCTTCAATGATGGGCTGACCGGAGATCAGCTTCTTTTTTTCAATGGCAAGGGCCAGCATCCCTTCGGCAAGGCCGTCCCGGGCCGTGCCGGTGGGGCCTGCAAAGTCCAGATAGGCATACAGCCGTCCCTTCAGCCCGCAGGCGGCAGCATAGCCGCGCAGCTCCACGATGGGGCAGGCGCTGAGCGTCTGGTAAAAATTGGGGTAGATCGGCACGAAGACCCTCCTTTCATGGGATACAACAATATTATCCTAACGCAAAAGGACTGCGCGCGTCAAGATGCGTTTTAGCAAAAACGGCGAATTTTTGGCGGATTTTCTGGAAAAATCTCCGAAAGGCTCTTGACAGGATGCGGTGCATCTGCTATACTTCATCCGTAAAGCAAATGAACTTTACATCACTTCTCGAAAGTACAGGCACAAAACCGGGGGATCAGAGGATGGCAAAAGATCTGGAAATGGGCTATCTGCTGGACTTTTACGGCGAGGTGCTCACCGAGAAACAGCGCGAAATGCTGCGCCAGTATTATAACGATGACCTTTCGCTGAGCGAGATCGGCGAGAACTTCGGCATCACCCGTCAGGGGGCGCGGGATGCCATCAAGCATGGCGAGAACGCGCTGAAGGAGCTGGAGGAAAAGGTCGGCTTTGCGGCGCGTTACCGCCGCGTGCAGCAGAAGCTGGAAGAGCTGGAGCAAATGGTGATCGATGCACGGTTCGAGTGCACCGGCCCGCAGGGCCTGACCACCACCGAGTACGAACACCAGCTGACCAAAATGTTAAAGCTCATCCGCTCCATCGACGAAGCAAACGAGAGCTGAAACCTGTGAAAGGAGCACCGTACAATGGCATTTGAATCCCTTACCGACCGCCTTGCCGGTGTGTTCAAAAAGCTGCGCGGTCACGGCAAGCTGACCGAGGCAGATATCAAGGCCGCGATGCGTGAGGTGCGCATGGCCCTGCTGGAAGCCGATGTCAACTACAAGGTTGCCAAGGACTTCTGTGCAAAGGTGTCCGAGCGCGCCATGGGTCAGGAGGTCATGGAAAGCCTGACCCCGGCACAGCAGGTGGTCAAGATCGTCAACGAAGAGCTGGTTGCCCTGATGGGCGGCAGCGAAGCGGCCCGCCTGAACATCAAGAACAAGGGCCAGACGATCATCATGCTCTGCGGCCTGCAGGGCAACGGTAAAACCACCCACGCCGCAAAGCTGGCAAAGTACTTTATCAAACAGGGCCGCCGCCCCATGCTGGTGGCCTGCGATATTTACCGCCCTGCGGCCATCGATCAGCTGCAGGTGGTGGGCAAACAGGCGGGCGCACCGGTGTTCACCCTGCCGGGCGCAAAGCCGCCGGAAATTGCAAAGAAGGCGCTGGCACACGCCAAGGATTACGGCAATGACATCGTGATCCTGGATACCGCCGGCCGTCTGCAAATCGACGATGTGCTCATGCAGGAGCTGGTGGACATCAAGGAAGCTGTTCCTGTGGACGAGACCCTGCTGGTGGTGGATGCCATGGCCGGTCAGGATGCCGTGAACGTTGCCAAGACCTTTAACGAGAAGGTGAGCATCGACGGCATCATCCTCACCAAGACCGATGGCGATACCCGCGGCGGTGCGGCACTTTCGGTGCTGGCCGTTACCGGCAAGCCCATCAAGTTCCAGGGCACCGGCGAAAAGCTGGACGATCTGGATGTGTTCCACCCGGACCGCATGGCAAGCCGCATCCTTGGCATGGGCGATGTGCTGAGCCTGATCGAGCGTGCGCAGGAGACGGCCGACGAAAAGGCTGCCGAAGAGACCGCCAAGCGGATGATGGAGAACAAGTTCGACATGAACGACATGCTGGACCAGTTCGCACAGATCCGCAAGATGGGTGGTGCAGGCGCGATGCTGAGCATGCTGCCTGGCGGCAGCGGCATCGATCCCAGTCAGGTCGATGAAAAGGCGTTCGACCGCATCGAGGCCATGATCTATTCCATGACCAAGGAAGAACGCGAGAAGCCCTCCATCATCAACCCAAAGCGCAAGCGCCGCATTGCGGCCGGCAGCGGTACCACCGTGGCCGACGTGAACAAGCTGCTCAAGCAGTTTGAGATGATGCAGAAGATGATGAAGCAGTTCAAGAAAAGCCCCAAGGGTTTTGCCCGCCGTCTGGGCGGCATGATGGGCAACCCCAATGCCTTCCGCGGGCTGAAATAACTTTGTGATACAACCCCCTTGCGGGTTTGTACAATATAATCAACATGCGCCCGCAAGGGCCGCACAAAACAATTTTTGGAGGATATTTACCATGGCAGTTAAGATTCGTCTGCGCCGCGTTGGCGCCAAGAAGGCTCCCTTCTATCGTGTTGTTGTTGCTGACAGCCGCTTCCCCCGTGACGGCCGTTTCATCGAAGAGATCGGCACCTACGATCCCAACAAGGAGCCCTCTGAGATCAAGATCGACGCTGAGAAGGCAAAGCAGTGGATCGCCAACGGCGCACAGCCCACTGATACCGTTCGCGTCCTGCTGAAGAAGTCCAACGTTCTGTAAGTAGGGAGGGCTGACTCATGCAGGAGCTGTTGCTGGCAGTTGCCCGCGGTCTCGTGGAGGACAAGGACGCCGTCAAGGTCACGGTGGACGAGCCCCGCGAGGACGGCACCATCGTCTACCACCTGAGCGTGGCAGAGGGAGATATGGGCCGTGTCATCGGCAAGCAGGGCCGGATCGCAAAAGCCATTCGTGTGGTGATGCGCGCGGCTGCTGTGCGGGTCGATGAAAAGGTCCTTGTTGAGATCGACTGAGCACCCTACAGGCCCTTTGCCCTTGCGGCAAGGGGCCTTTTTGATTATAGGAGCAAGATTATGCAGCAATATCTGGAAGCGGGCAAGGTCGTGACCACCCACGGCGTGCGCGGCGAAATGAAGCTGGAGCTTTGGTGCGACGGCGTGAATTTTCTCAAAAAGGTGGGCAGGCTGTACCCCTCGGCACAGGGCGGCAGGGCCTATAAGATCGTGTCCATCCGCGCACAGGGCCAGATGGCTCTGCTGCAGCTGGAAGGCGTGGACGATATGGATGCTGCCCGTGCGCTGCGGGGGCAGGTGTTCTACTTTGACCGCAATGATGCCACCCTGCCCGCAGGCCGCTGGTATGTGGCCGACCTGATCGGGTGCGAAGTGCGGGATGCCGACACCGGCAGGGTGTACGGCGTTGTGACCAGCGTGGATCACCCCGGTGCACAGGATATCTACACCGTCAAAGCACCGAACGGCAAGGAATACATGTTCCCGGGCGTGGATGCTTTTCTGAAAGAGCGCAACCCGCCGGAGGGCTATCTCCTCGTCACCCCCATTCCGGGCCTGCTGGACGATGACTTTGACAGCGAACGGGAGGAAGAGTGAGCCATGGGAATGCGTGTGGACATCGTGACCCTGTTCCCGGAAATGTGCCAGCAGGTGCTGGATGCCAGCATCATCGGGCGCGCGGCAAAGAAGGGCTTTATTGAGACCCACTGCCACCAGATCCGGGACTACACCCTGAACAAACAGAAGCAGACCGACGATTACCCCTACGGCGGCGGCTGCGGCATGGTGCTGTACGCTCAGCCCATCGCAGACTGCCTGCGTGCTGTGCAGCAGGAAGTGGCTTCACAGGGCCGTCCGGCCCCGCATATCGTGTTCCTGACGGCAGGCGGCCAGCGCTACACCGAGGAGCACGCAAAGCGGCTTGCCCAGTACGATAACCTGACACTGGTATGCGGCCACTATGAGGGCATCGACGAGCGTGTGATCGATGCTTTTGCGGATGAAGAGATCTCCATCGGTGACTACATCCTCACCGGCGGCGAGCTGGCCAGCCTTGTGGTGGCGGACAGTGTGCTGCGCCTGAAGCCCGGCGTGCTGGCTGAGCAGAAGGGCTACGAGGAAGAAAGCTACTGGGACGGCCTGCTGGAGTATCCCCAGTACACCCGCCCCGAGGTGTGGGAAGGCCGCGCCGTGCCGCAGGTGCTGCTGGGCGGCGACCACCAGAAGATCGATGCATGGCGCGGGGAACAGAGCCGGGAGCGCACCCGCCTGCGCCGCCCGGAGCTGTACGAGAAGTGGTGTGAGACCCACCCTGTGACCGAGCTGCCCAAGTGGAAGCGCGGCGAGAACATGCGCCTTGTCAAGACCGACGAGCAGTTTGCTGCTGCCGCCCGCATCTTTGTGGAGGGACGGCGTGCGACCTGTGCCGAGAACTGGACCCCGGAATACTGTGCCAGCCTCAACGAGGAAGAATATCTTTTGCAGCTGCGGCAGGAAAAGGCCGCAGGCTGGGTGTGCTACCTGCACACCACCAAGGATGTGCCGGACGGCATCGTGAGCATCAACCACAAGGTGGGGCACATCGAACATCTGTTCGTCACTGAAAAAGCCCGCGGCAGGGGCATTGGCATGAAGATGCTGGACTTTGCCCGCAGGAAGCTGCCGGAGCACCCGCACCCGGTGCTAAGCGTGCTGAACACCAACACCCGCGCCATAGCGCTTTACACCCGCATGGGCTGGAAGCTGACCAGCGGCACCGAGCTGGAGTTCACGCCGGAGCAATATCCGGCTGTGGTGAAAAAGTGTGCTCTGGTTTGGATGCGGTACGAGGGCAGCGCACAGAAGTAACTCCGGACGGCAGCTGCAGGTGCATTGGACAGCGAAAAAGGCACGAAAATGGATGTTCGGACCGGAGGGTATGGTGCTGGAAACGCACAAAAACGGCCGAGATATTGCCCGATGGTCGAAAAAATGTTGAAAACTTTTGTATTTACCCTCTAACCTTCGGGGAATAATTTTATTATCTTTGTATAAATAATGAAAAATGGGCCGCTTTTCATTGGAGAAACCGCCAAAAATGCGCCGGGGGGCTGTACAACCGTTTCGACTTGCGCTAAAATAATCGTAACGCAACAGGCACAGGATACAGATTCTATACCCAAAACGATATTAGATAGGAGCGCTTTACTATGTACGTGAAAGAAGTTACCGTTGAAAATCAGGTTGGTCTGCACGCTCGTCCGGCTACCTTCTTCATCCAGAAGGCTAACGAGTTCAAGTCTTCCATCTGGGTCGAAAAGGAAGAACGCCGCGTGAACGCAAAGAGCCTGCTGGGCGTTCTGTCTCTGGGCATCGTGGGCGGCACCACCATCCGCATCATCGCTGACGGCGCTGATGAGCAGGCTGCTGTTGACGGCCTGATCAAGCTGGTGGAGTCCGGTTTTGCTGAGTAATTTGTGTCTATAAATGGAGCGGCGGGGGAACCTGCCGCTTTTTGTTTTTCAAGGAGAATCCATGACCAAAGCTGAACTGTATCAGAAAGCCTGTATGCTGCCGCTGCTGCCCGGCGTGTATATCATCCGGGATAAAAGCGACACCATCATTTATATCGGCAAGGCAAAGCGGCTGCGCATCCGGGTGAGCCAGTACTTCCGCGAGGGCGTGCCCCATGACAACAAGGTCAGCCAGATGATCGCCCATGCCTATGCCTTTGACGTGATCGTCTGCCAGAGCGAGTTTGAAGCGCTGGTGCTGGAAGCCAGCCAGATCAAGGCCCACACGCCGAAGTATAACATCCTGCTCAAGGATGATAAAGGCTACAGCTATATCAAGGTGACAAAGGAGCCATGGCCCCGGCTCTCCTTCGTGCTGCAAAAGGAGGAGGACGATGCCGAGTATATCGGCCCCTATACCTCCAGCTTTGCGGCGCGGCAGATGGCAGAAACGGCCATGGATGCCTTTCTGCTGCCAAGGTGCAATAAGCGCTTCCCGCAGGAGATCGGCAAAGGACGGCCCTGCCTGAATGCACACATCGGCAAGTGCATGGCAGTGTGCAGCGGCAGAATCAGCTGCGAAAACTACAATCAGGCCGTCAAGAGCGCCGTGCACCTGATCCGCTATGGCAAAAAGGACATCCTGAAGATCCTTAATGAGCGGATGCAGGAGGCCTCGGACCGGCTGGAATTTGAGACGGCGGCCCTGCTGCGGGACCAGATCGCGGCCATCACCAAGGTGAGCGCCGGGCAGAAGGTCATTGTGGACCCGGATGTGGAGATGGACGTGGTGGCGCTGGCAGGCACGCCGGACAGCGTGTGTGCGGCGGTGCTGCGCTTCCGGGACGGACGGCTGACCGACAAGCGGGAGTTTTTGTTCCACGATACCTCGGACATTGCCGCCGTGCGGGAGGAATTTCTGCCCCGGTATTATCTGGATGACGAACAGATCCCCAAGATCATTGCGGTGGACGAGCTGCCGCCGGACAGCGACGCTTTGCAGCAGGCGCTGAACGAAAAGCGCGGCAGTGAGGTGCAGCTGTATGTGCCCCAGCGCGGCGATAAGGCCCATCTGGTGGAGATGGCCCACACCAACGCGGTGGAGCGTCTTGCCCGGGAGAGCGGCCGCTATGCCCGGGAGGAAAAGCTGCTGGACGAGCTGGCGCAGGTGCTGGGCCTTGCAAAGCCGCCCCGGGCCATTGAGAGCTACGATATCTCCAACTGGGGCGATGGCTCCAGCGTGTGCGGCATGGTCACCTTCAGGGACGGCAAACCCTACAAGGCGGGCTACCGCAGGTTCAAGATGAAGACCGTTGCGGGCACTGACGACTATGCATCACTGGCAGAGACTGTCTCCCGGCGGGCGGCAGAGTACGAAAAGTACGCAGAGTTTGCAAAAAAGGGAGAACCCTGCAGCAACTGGTTCGGGCAGAAGCCGGATCTGCTTTTGATGGACGGCGGCAGGGGGCAGGTGAGCGCGGCAAAAGAAGCACTGGCCGGGACTGCCCTTGCGGATGTGCCGCTCTACGGCATGGTGAAGGACGACCACCACCGCACCCGCGCCATTGTGGACAGCGACGGCCGGGAAATTGCCATCAATATGAACCGGGGCACCTTTACCTTTATCACGGCCATTCAGGACGAGACCCACCGCTTTGCCAATGCCTACCGCAAGCAGCAGATGAAGCAGAAGAGTTATTCCTCCACCCTGACCGAGATCCCCGGCATCGGCCCCAAAACGGCCAAGGCGCTGATGGCCCAGTTCAAAAGCGTGGGTGCGGTGAAGGAAGCCACGCCTGACCAGCTGGAAAACACCCCCGGCGTGGGCAAACAGACAGCACAGATCATCTACGATTATTTTCATGCATAATGAAAGAAGACTATGGACAAAACAAAACAGGAAAGTGATTATTTTTATATCTGGAAAGCTTTAGCATGCACCCTTGTGGTATTTATTCACTGCCCATTTCCTGGTGCTGCCAGATGGATTTTAACGGCGGCAGCGCGGATCGGTGTACCGTTTTTCTTTTCGGTGTCCGGCTGGTATCTGTTCCGAACCGATGACTCCGAACAGCAGGTGGAACAGCTGAAAGGCAAAATAAAAAAGACGGCACATATGCTGCTCCGAGTTGGTGCAGCGTACACCCTGTTTGCAGTGATAGTGGAACTGTCTGTGGGAACATTTATTCCTGAATGGCTTTCAGAAAAATTCAGCATTTCTGAAATTTTAAAGCTGCTGGTGTATAACAGTAATAGTCTGGTAGACAGCTACGCATGGCATTTATGGTGGCTGTTTGCCATGCTGAACTGCTACGTAGTGCTTTACTGCTGGAAAAAACTGTGCAAAGATTTTAACTTGGAAAAATATGGCAATAAAATTGGCATAGTGCTTTTGGCGGTGATGCTTATCTTGCAGGCAGTTGTTCCACAAAAGTTGGCATGGTATCGGAACTGGCTTTTTGAAGGAATGCCGTTTATTCTGATTGGAATATATGCCCAAAAGAATAGGCTGCCCGCGATGTTTAAACTGCCGACAGCTTTTTGGCTTGTGATGAGCGTTCTGGAGGCTCATGCTTTTGGAAAGAAAGAAATTTATTTCAGCACGGTGCTGGCAGTGCTTTCAATTCTGAACAGGGGACATTTTACAAGTTTTGCATGGATGTCGGAACGACTGAAAAAGGTATTGGTTCATATTGGCAGGGAGCTGTCTGCTGAAGTTTACTGCTACCATCTGATGATTTATACCACCTTGATTTTTCAGATCCATATAGATGGTGATGTATGGGGAGTGTGCAGAACGTTTCTGGTGCTGGGATTATCGATGCTTCTTGCAGAACTGTTATACCGGACAAAAGTAAAAACACATAAAAAGCAGTTAGTATAATAATAAAAAGACCCTCGATCCTTAGCTTTCAAAGGACTGAGGGTCTTTTACGATTTGAGAAAAGCTTTAGTTCTCCGCAGAAATATCCTGACCGAAATACTTTTCGCTCAGCTCCTTCAGGGTGCCGTCGGCACGCAGCTCGTCGATGGCGGTGTTGATGGCATCCAGCAGGGTGGCGCTGGCATCGCCCTTGCGCAGAGGAATGGCAACGTGGGATGCATCCTCGGTCTGGGCCACCAGCTTGAAATCTGCGTCCGGGTGGACGTTCAGGTAATCGTAGAAGGAGACATCGGCGTTCAGGGTGGCGTCGATGCGGCCTGCGGTGAGCAGCTGGATGGTCTCTTCCAGCGTGTCGATGCCCTGTACGGTGGCACCGTAGCTTTCGGCCAGTTCCATGTAGGTGGAAGCAAGGCTGTTGGCGGTGGTCTTGCCCTTCAGGTCTTCAAAGCTGGTGATTTCGTCGTTATCCTTGCGGACGGCAAGGGCAGTGTGGATGTAGCCGTAGGGCTCGGTGAAATCATAGGTCTTGGCGCGCTCATCGGTCACTTCCACGCCGTTGCACACGATGTCGTAGCGGCCTGCGTCCAGACCGGCAAACAGGCTGTCCCAGTCGCTTTCCACGTACTCCGGCTCCACGCCCAGCTTTTCGGCAATGGCGCGGGAGACTTCCACATCGTAGCCTACCAGAGTATCGGATTCGTCGTGGTAGCTCCAGGGCTGCCATGCGCCTTCCAGTGCAACAATCAGCTTGCCGCTGGACTGGATGTTGGACAGCTGGTCGCCGGCAGCAGGAGCCACAGAGGCGGCCGTGCCGGAAGCAGCGGTGCTGCCGGAAGAATTGGAGCAGCCGGACAGAGTCAGCACGCCGGCAGCGGCCATGACGCTCATAAGAGAAATAAAGGTTCTGCGTTTCATAATGATAAGTCCTTTCAGTAGATACTATAAGTTGGCAGGTCATCGGGAAGCTTTCTCCTCGGACGCGAGATACGGGTTGCGGCACCCAGCATCTGCTTCGCTGCCGCTCGCATCTTGCTGGCCGCTGCCCCAACAGCGGTTCCCTGTTTCCGCCGCAGGCGGCGGTCACTGCTGTTGCAGGCCATTCTATCGTCCGCCCTATTGCCTTCGGCAACAGGGTCCCACCCCAGCGGACGGTCCTCAGAGAAACTTCCCGCCGTCCTGCTGGGACAGATGCAGCTGTCCATTACGACCCTTTTGGTGAAAATGTGTTTGGAGCGGCCCGCAGGCCGCGACAAACACGAAATAAAAACAAAATCCCGCTGATTATGGCCAGAGCGAAGCGGAGGCCATTCTAAATGGTAACCTCACTCGGTGTGAGCGATCTTCCGCAAAAATTCGCGGGTGCGCTCCTCTTTGGGGTTGGCGAAAAACTCATGCGAGGGAGCCTGCTCCACTACCACGCCGTTCTCCATGAAAACGGTCTTGGAGGAAACATTGCGGGCAAAACCCATCTCGTGGGTGACCACCAGCATGGTCATGCCCTCTTCGGCCAGCTGCCGCATCACGGCCAGCACTTCGCCAGTCAGCTCCGGGTCAAGGGCCGAAGTCGGCTCGTCAAAATAGATGATCTCCGGGTCGGAGGCCAGCGCACGGGCAATGGCCACGCGCTGCTGCTGGCCGCCGGAAAGCTGGCGCGGATAGTAGTCGGCTCGGTCGGCAAGGCCCACCTTTTCCAGCATCCTCATGCCAACGGCATCCGCCTGCTCTTTGGGCATTTTGCGGGCAATGATGAGGCCCTCGGTCACGTTCTGCAGGGCAGTCTTGTTGCGGAACAGATTGTAGTTCTGGAACACAAAGGCCGTCTTTTTGCGCAGCCGGGCAATGTCGGCACGACTGGCCTGGGCAAGGTCGAACGTCTCGCCGTCAAAGGTGAGCTGGCCTGTGTCGGCGGTCTCCAGAAAGTTCAGACAGCGCAGCAGGGTGGTCTTGCCGGAGCCGGAGGGGCCGAGGATAGCCACCACATCGCCCTTTTCCACGGTCAGGTCCACGCCGCGCAGCACCTGCAGCTCGCTGGTCACTTTGCGTGCGCCGGGCCGGTGGAAGATGCCTGCCTGCAGGCGGGGCTTTGTGTAGGTGAAAAAGGATTTGTGGACGTTTTTGATCTCTAACATGGACATGGTTGCCACACTCCTTTCTTACTGGAAGCCGTGGGCGTTGAGCCGACGCTCCAGCAGTGACTGCAGCTTGGTGATGACCGTGCAGAACAGCAGATACACCACGGCCACCTCACAGTAGATGGGCAGGAAGATGTAGGTGCGGGCGGCCACGCGCTGACCGGCCATGAACAGCTCGGCCACCGTGATGTTGGAGGCCAGCGAGGTGTCCTTGATCATGCCGATGAGCGAGTTGGAGAGGGCAGGCACTGCGGTGCGCAGGGCCTGCGGCAGCACGATGCGGCGCATGATCTGCCACCAGCTCATGCCCACGCAATAACCGGCTTCCAGCTGGCCCTGCGGCACGCTTTCCAGTGCGCCGCGCATGGTCTCGGCACAGTAGGCACCCTCGTTGAAGGCAAAGGCGATGACCGCAGCAGGGAAAGCGTCCAGCATGATGCCCACGCTGGGCAGACCATAAAAGATGATGAACAGCTGCACCAGCAGCGGCGTGCCGCGGATGACCCAGATGTAGAACCGCGCGATCTGCCGCAGCAACGGCACATTGGCGTACTGCACCAGCGCAACGGCCACGGCAATGATCATGGCAAAAAAGAAGGAGACCAGCGTGAGCGGGATGGTCATGGTAAGGCCTGCCGTAAGGATACGGGGCAGGGCCTCCGCCAGCACACTGACCGTGCGGTTGGAAAAAAATGCTTCTAACATGAAAAATGTTCCCTCAGAACGGTGTTCGGATACTCTCTGTGTTGTCCGGAATAAAGGTATTATAAACCTTGAAGTACACTTGAGGTCAAGGCTTTTTGCCAAATTCCTACAAAACCTACCAGAATACTATAGCATGAATCCGGATGGAGTGCAAACGGTTTGCTCAAAACGTGTGATGTGTACAAAAATGGACGACCCATCTAAAAAACTTTGTGCAATGCGGCAAGCGGTTGACGGCGCACCGGCTTTCGTGTACAATGAACATAACAACGCGCACCGGGCTTGGCCCGGCACAGGCGCAAATTCACCGCAGAGGGTGCAATGCCCTTTGCGCGGTGCAGACACGGAGGACACGAACGTGACGAAGAAAAAAATTGGCGTTCTGGGTGCAGGTACCTGGGGCATGGCTCTGGCACGGATGCTGTGTGTCAGCGGCAATGATGTGCAGGTGTGGTCGGCGCTTCCGGCTGAGGTGGAGAACCTTTCCGCTACGCGGGTGCACCCCAATCTGCCGGGCATGAAGATCCCGGAAGAGCTGCAGTTTACCAAGAGCATTGAGGAAGTGTGCACTGGCAAGGATGTGCTGCTGTTTGCAGTGCCGTCGGTATTTGTGCGCTCCACCACGGCCAAGGCCCGGCCTTACATCCCGGACGGACAGATCCTTGTGGACGTTGCCAAGGGCATGGAGCCGGAAACCTTATATACCATGACCGAGGTCATCGCCGACGAGCTGAACCGTGAGGGCGGCCCCAAAGGGGTAAAGCTGGTAGCGCTCTCCGGCCCCACCCACGCCGAAGAGGTGGCGCTGGACATGCCCACCACCATCGTTTCGGCCTGCCCGGATGAAGCCGCTGCCGAGTATGTGCAGGATGTGTTCAGCAACACCTGTATGCGTGTGTACACCAACGCCGACATCAAGGGCGTGGAGCTGAGCGGCGCGCTGAAGAATGTGATCGCGCTGGGTGTTGGCATCTCCACCGGCCTTGGCTACGGCGACAACGCCCGCGCAGCCCTCATCACCCGCGGCATTGCCGAGATCGCCCGGCTGGGCGTGGCCATGGGCTGCAACATCCACACCTTTGCGGGTCTGGCCGGTATCGGCGACCTGATCGTGACGGCCACCAGTATGCACAGCCGCAACAACCGCGCCGGCATTCTGATCGGCAAGGGCAAAAGCCCGGAGCAGGCCGTGAAGGAGGTCGGCATGGTGGTGGAGGGCATCAATGCACTGCCTGCCGCTATGGAGCTGGCCGCAAAGTACAATGTGGAAATGCCCATTGTGCAGACGGTGAACGCCATCGTGAAGGAGGGCCTGAGCGCCAGCGACGCGCTGCGTACCCTGATGGACCGCAACCGGAAGAACGAGATGCCGCAGGGCTACGAAAAAGTCTGAATTTTAAGGGAGAAGGCACAGCTGTCTGTAGATGGCTGTGCCTTTTTTGCTGCGCGGCCTGCCCACTGGCCGAAAACACAAAATAATTCAAATTTTTTACCAAAATCAGACGTAAAAGGGTAGAAGGTCGGGAAACTTTCTGCTATACTGAAACAGAACGCAAAAACCGGGGGACGTTTTGTGCACCCTGTCGGAGAGAAAGAGAGGAATCTGCCATGCCGTCAACTTATGCGCACCGCCGCTTCGGTGCCAATGTGCTGGAACATCTGCCGGATGAACTGCGTGCTCAGCTGGAACAGAACCGTGAGCTTTACGATATCGGCCTGCATGGGCCGGACCTGCTGTTTTATTACCATGCTGCCAAGTCCAACCCGGTGGGTGCATTGGGCAACGCCATGCACGAGGAGCCGGGGCGGGTCTTTTTTGACCGGGCGCGCAGGGTGGTGCACTGCGAGGCAGACCGGGATGCTGCGCTGGCATATGCGCTGGGCTTTGTATGCCACTTTGCGCTGGACAGCACCTGCCACCCGTATGTGGAGCAGTTCACCCGGGAAAGCGGCGTGACCCACTGCGAGATCGAGACCGAGTTTGACAACATGCTCATGCGCCGCGACGGGCTGGACCCGCTGAAGTTTTTCACAGCCAGCCATATCCACCCGTCGGAACAGAATGCAAAGGCAATCGCGCCCTTTTACGAGGGCATCTCGGAGCAGGTGGCACTGGAAGCGCTCAAGGGCATGATCTCAGTGCACAGGCTGCTGCAGGCATCCAACCCGGTCAAGCGCTGGGTGGTGCTGACAGGCATGAAGGTGGTGGGCAAATACGACATGCTGCACGGCCTTGTGGCAGATCCGCAGCCGAACCCGAAGTGCGTGGAGAGCGGCAAGCGGCTGGAAGAACTGTATGCGCAGGCGCTTCCGCTGGCAGAAACGCTGATCCTGGAATTTGTGGCAAAGCTGGATACCAAGGAACCGCTGGATAAGGCCTACGATCATACCTTTGGGGAATTTTAAGTGGGCCGATAGGGTGAGATGCAGGCAGTATTTACGACCTTTCCCGTGAAAAAGCCGATCTGGAAAATCCGCGGATTTTCCAGATCGGTATATCAAAATAAAATTTCCGCTGAAGATAGCCAAGGCGAATGCAGCGGCCATTTTAAATGGTGAAATCTAAAAAGAGGGGGCACCGCCCGGCGGTGCGAGAGGAAACAAGATGAAACATGAAAAATTCAAGATGACACCGCTGGAACGCGCGTGGATCCTGTACGATGTGGGCAACTCGGCCTTTGTGCTGATGATCGCCACACTGGTGCCCATTTTCTTTAATGCGCTGGCTGAGGCCGGGGGATTGAGTTCGGTGAACTATCTGGCCTACTGGGGCTATGCAAGCTCGGTGGTCACGGTGATCACGGCAGTGCTGGGGCCGATTTTGGGCACGCTGGCCGATACCAGAGGCTTTAAAAAGCCCATCTTCATGCTCTGCCTGTTCGTGGGCGTGGCAGGCTGCTGTGCCATGGGCCTTGCCACTACTTGGCTGCCGTTCCTGATCATCTTTATCCTTGCAAAGATCGGCTTTTCGGGCAGTCTGGTGTTCTACGATTCCATGCTGGGCGATGTGACCACCCCAGAACGCATGGATGTTGTGTCTTCGCAGGGCTATGCATGGGGCTACATTGGCAGCTGCGTGCCCTTTGTGGTGTGTCTGGCACTGGTGCTGGGCAGCGGGGCTATCGGTCTGAGCCAGATGACCGCCCTTTCCGTGGCGCTGCTCATCACCGCTGTGTGGTGGCTGGGCACCACCTTGCCGCTGCTGCGGAACTATAAGCAGATCAACTATGTGGAGGTAGAGCAGCACGCCATCCGGCAGAGCTTTGTGCGCATCGGCCACACCCTCAAGCATCTGCGCGAGGATAAGCAGGTGTTCTGGTTCCTGCTGGCCTTCTTCTGCTACATCGACGGCGTGTATACCATCATCGATATGGCCACCGCCTACGGCACGGCACTGGGGCTGGAGACCACCGGCCTTTTGCTGGCCCTGCTGGTAACGCAGATCGTGGCCTTCCCTTCGGCGCTGATCTTTGGTCGGCTGAGCGCAAAATACCCTTCCAGCCAGCTTATCCCGGTCTGCATCGCGGCCTACACCGGCATTGCGGTGTTTGCCTTCTTCCTGACCAGCCAGTGGCAGTTCTGGGTGCTGGCTGTGCTGGTGGGCATGTTCCAGGGCGGTGTGCAGGCGCTGAGCCGCAGCCACTTTGCCAAGATCATCCCGGCGGAAAAATCCGGCGAATACTTTGGCCTGTTCGACATCTGCGGCAAGGGCGCGTCCTTCCTTGGCACCATGATCGTGAGCGTGGGCAGCCAGCTGACCGGCAGTGCCAATGTGGGCATTGGGATGCTGGCGCTGCTGTTTGCAGTGGGCTTTGTGCTGTTCCGGGTGTCCTGCCGGACTGAGGGCGCAAAACAGGTGTAAAAAATACGATTTAAAATTGCCGATGCTTTCGCTTTGGCAATAGGCAATATCAGAGGAAATATTATTTTATAATTTTGCAAACAAGCCAGCCCTGCGGGGCCGGCTTGTTTCCTTTTTCACGGGAAGCGAATGGTTAAAAACGCCCTTCTGGTTATAATTAACAAACCGGCAATTGTCTTTTTGAGCGGCGAATGATACAATAGTGTCAAACGATTTCAAAACCACAAAGGAGAAAACGAAATGGAACGATTTCCCGGTTATACCCTCGTGCGTACCGAGGACTGCCCTGAACAGCACGGAACCCTGACCGTGCTTACCCACGATGTGAGCGGTGCCACGGTGCTGCTGGTGGAAAATGAGGATACCAACAAGGCGTTTGGCATCGGCTTTGGCACCTTCCCGTCCGATGACACCGGCGTGTTCCACATTCTGGAGCACTCGGTGCTGGCAGGCAGCGAAAAATACCCGGTGACCTCGCCGTTCTTGCAGCTGCTCAAAAGCAGTATGGCATCTTTCCTGAATGCGATGACCTTCCCGGATAAGACGGTCTACCCGTTCGCTACGCCCAATGAGACCGACTTCAAAAACCTGATGGATGTCTACCTGAACGCGGTGTTCTGCCCGCTGGCCATGGTGGACAGGAGCGTGTTTGAGCAGGAGGGCTGGCACCGCAGTGCCGACGGCACCGTGAGCGGAGTGGTGTACAACGAGATGCAGGGCGCTCTGGCTGCACCGGATGCTCAGTTGGAAAATGCACTGGAACGGGCCATGTTCCCGGATACGGCCTACGGCTTTGTTTCCGGCGGCGACCCGGCCAGCATCCCGGCGCTGACCTATGAAAAGTATAAGCGGGTATATCACCGCCACTACAGCGCCGACAACTGCTGCATTACCCTCTATGGCAAAATGGATATGGCTGAAAAGCTGGAACTGCTGGACAGGGATTATCTTTCAAAAATGCCCAAGGGCACCAGCCGTCCGCAGCTGACCGTGCAGCACGAGCAGGCGGGTGCCTGCGTGGAACTGCCCTACTATACCGAAAACCCGGAGCCGGACGAGGTGCAGTGTGCTCTGGCATGGTACACCGGTGCCTTTGCAGACCGGGAGCGGCAGCTGGGCGTGCAGATCCTGCTGGATGCCCTGCTTGGCACCAATAACTCCCCGCTGAAGGCGGCGCTGCTGGCCGAAAAGCTGGGCGCAGATATTGACATTGGCTTTGATGACAGCACCCTGCAGCCGGTGCTGGAACTGGTGCTGCGCGGTGCCACCGAGGAGAGCGCCCACAAGTTTGCTGCCGCTGTGCGCAAGGCGGTGGACGGCATCCTGACCGAGGGCATCCCGCAGGAACTGCTGTTGGCTTCGCTGAACGCAGCAGAGTTTGCATCGCTGGAGCGCCCGGGCACCCTGCCAGACGGCGTGCTGGATGCTATCAATGCTTCTACCGGTTGGCTGCACACCGGCGACCCCACTCTGCTGCTGCACACGGACAGGCTGTTTGCTTCCCTGCGGGAAAAGCTGGCCGATGGCTGGTTCAATGAGCTGCTGCGTGAGCTGTTTGCACCGGCTCCGGTGCAGGTGGTGCAGGTGCCCACCTTGCCTGAAAAGGAGGAGGGCGAACCCATCCGCACCGACGGCAAGCTTGTGCTGGAGCACCCGCTGACCGTTGCCGACCTTGGCGACGGAGCAAGGACAGCCCCAGGCGAGCGGGAACTTCTGGCCGGTGCGCAGCTGGTGCATCACCCTTCGGCAGGCAGCCTGTACCTGAACTTCTACTATGACCTTGGCAATGTGAAGCCCGAGGACATGCCGTATCTGGACCTGCTGACCGATGTGCTGGACGAGCTGGACAGCACCGAACACACCGCTCAGCAGCTGAACACTCTGCGCAGCACATGGCTGGGCGACAGCCGCACCCAGCTGGACATCTGGACTGGGCGGCAGGAGGGTGCACCCTGCCACGCCAAGCTGAGCCTGTGCCTGAGCCTGCTGGAACGCAGTCTGGAAAAGGCTGTGGAGCTGGGCGGCGAATGGCTGTATGATACCATCCTTACCGGCCCGGCGGCAGAAGCTGCTTTTGCACGGGTGCTGAGCCAGCAGAAGTTGAACATGGAACAGCAGTTCATCCAGCAGGGCAACGTATACGCAGCCACCCGCGCCAGTGCCCACTACACGGTGGACGGTGCGGTGAGTGAACGCTGCAGCGGTGTGAGCTATTACAAGTTCCTGTGCGGCGTGCAGGAGCGCGGCAATTGGGCAGCACTGGGCGAAAAGCTGGATGCCCTGCGCACAGAGGTGCTGCAGCACGCGGAGCTGACGGTCAGCCTGTACGGCAGCGAGGATGCCCTTGCAAAGCTGCGCACTCTGCTGCCGGACAGCCGCTTTGCTGCCGAGGGCCGCGCTGCGGCAAAGCCCTATGTGGAGCCGCTGACACCGCCGGTGAACGAAGCGTTTATCATTGACGGCGGTGTGAACTACGATGTACAGGTATGGCCCATGGAGCGCCGCAGCGACCGCAAGGCGCTGGCCCGCGTGATGAGCTACGAATACCTGTGGCACAACATCCGCGAGGTGGGCGGCGCTTACGGCACCGGAATGCTCTCCTCGGACGGCGTGGAATACCTGTACACCTACCGCGACCCCCATGTAAAGGAAAGCTACGACGCCTTTGCAAAAGGCCCGGCAAAACTGGCAACACGGGAGTACACCGAAAAAGACCTGAACGATTTTATTGTGGGTACTGTGGCCAAGCTGGACACCCCCCGCAAGCCGCGTGCTGAGGCCCGCGAGACGGACCGCCGGTATTTCTGCGGCATCACGGATGAAATGATGGCGGCAGACCGCAAGGCCCTGTGTGCGGTGGATGCCGCACTGCTGAAGGAGCAGGCCGCAGAGCTGGGTGCCGCCATGGCAAACGGCGTGCGGGTGGTGTTTGGCAGCAAGGATGCTGTGGAAGCCGCAAAAGAAATGTTTGATACGGTAGAGACCCTGTAAGCAAAGAGCCTTCCATCCCGCCCGGGACATGCGCTGACAGGATAAAAGTGCCTGATGATACGAAAAATGTCATCGGGCACTTTTACTTTTTGTAAAGAAACGGAAAAATTTAAAAAGCAGGGTTGACGCGGCAAAAAAGCAGTGGTAAAGTAATGGGCGGAAAAGGCAAAAAGTGTCTTTTTACAACAGGAAAACGAGGTGGTTGTCATGGAACCTGCTGGCAGTAGCAGCAGTCTTTCTCCCCGATTATTTTATATAATGGCAGCCGCCGTTTCTGCTTTGCGCAGACCCTGCTGTGTGTGAATGCACACGGTGCGTGTTTGTGTTTCCTGAAAAGAAGAAACGAGAGCTGCCACTGAAAAGGAGGCAGCTTTTTTATGTCTGAAATCTCGATCGATACCCTCAAGACCATGCTGGCAAATCTGGACGATGCCAAGAAATACCAGAGCTTGCGGGATGTGATGGAAACTCTGCCCGCGCCCGACCTTGCGGCGGTGTTTGAGGATCTGCCCGCAGAAAAGCTCCCGGTGCTGTTCCGTCTGTGCCCGAAGGATCTGGCCGCAGATGTGTTCACCGAACTGACCCCTGAGACCCAGCAGAAGCTGATCGACGGCCTGACCGATACCGAGCTGAAGGCTGTGGTGGACGAACTGTTCGTGGACGATGCCACCGACCTTGTGGAGGAAATGCCTGCCAACGTGGTCAAGCGCATTCTGGGTCAGGCCGACCCCGCCACCCGCCGCATGATCAATGAGCTGCTCAAGTACCCGGAGGACTCAGCCGGCGGCGTGATGACCACCGAGCTGATGGAGCTGCGGCCGGACATGACCGTGGCACAGGCCATGGAGGCCATCCGCAGGAATGGCTTTGACAAGGAGACCATCAACAACTGCTATGTGACCGATGACAGCCGCAGGCTGATCGGCGTGGTGTCCCTGCGGGCGCTGGTGCTGGCAAAGAACACAGAAGAGCCTATCAAGGACCTGATGGATTCCAATGTGGTCAGCGTGAGCACCACCACCGATCAGGAGGATGTTTCCAACCTGTTCGAGAAATACGGCTTTCTGGCCATTCCGGTCGTGGACGCGGAAAACCGGCTGGTGGGCATCGTGACCATTGATGATGCTATCAGCATCCTGCAGGACGAGGCCAGCGAAGATATTGCAAAGATGAACGCAATCGGCCCCTCCGACAAGCCCTACTTCAAGCAGAGCATGTGGGACCTGTACAAGAGCCGCGCACCGTGGCTGCTGTTTTTAATGATCAGCGCCACCTTCTCCAGCATGGTCATCCGCGGATACGAGGATGCACTGGCCGCTGTGACCGTGCTGACCGCCTACATCCCCATGCTGACCGACGCAGGCGGCAACGCGGGCAGCCAGAGCACTTCCACCATCATCCGCGGCATGGCAGTGGGTGACATCCAGCCCCACGACCTGCCCCGCATCCTCTGGCGTGAGAGCCGCGTAGCCCTGATGTGCGGCGGCACGCTGGCCGTATGCAATTTTGTAAAGCTGCTGGTGTTTGACCGCATTGCGGCTCCGGTGGCGCTGGTGGTGTGCCTGACTTTGATCTGCACCGTTCTGCTCTCGCAGCTGATCGGCGGCATTCTGCCGGTGGCGGCAGAAAAGCTGCATGTGGATCCGGCCGTGATGGCTTCACCCCTGATCACCACCATTGTGGATACCACCACGCTGCTGATCTACTTCAACATTGCAAAGATGCTGCTGCATCTGTAAAAGATACTCGGATCGGGATGCCCGGAGGCTCAGGAAAGCTTCCGGGCATTTTTTTGCAAAAAGGCGGGCGGCAGGAACCGGGAATGACAGACGATTTGCAGAAAATTGCGGAAATGAAGCGAAAAAATGCGGAAGAACAGGGGTGAACTATTCCTGAAAATATTTTTCAAGATATACAAGAAATGAAAAAGCTGCAAAAACCGAACGATGCAACATTTTGTAATCTTTTTGAAAGAAAAACAACACATCATTTTTATATTTATCTAACGGTTGCAAAAGCATGAAAAATTGTGATGCTTCGCGAAAAGAAATCATCGACCCTATAAACCATTTGTTGAAATAGCACAAAATAAATCCGTCAATCTTGTGAACTTGTTCTCTTGAACAGTGGGGTGCTGCAAGGGTATAATACGAGCAGGAATTACAGGTGCATGCAAGATTGCTCCTGTGAAAATGCTGAGATACGAATTGAAGGAGAACATTATTATGAAAATGATTTCGCGTCGTGACTTCCTGAAGGCATCTGCTGTTGTTGGCGCAACTGCTGCTATGACCGCCTGCGGCGGCTCTTCCTCCACCAGCACCGCTGCTTCCAGCGTTGCTTCTTCCACCGCTGCTTCTGCCGCTGCTACCAACGGCTCTGCCAACATCGGCGTTTGCATCTATCAGTTTGCTGATAACTTCATGACTCTGTACCGCTCCGATCTGGAAGAGTACCTGAAGGACATGGGCTACTCCGTCACCATCATGGACGGCAAGAACGACCAGAACACCCAG
>OOCB01001634.1_pt1 | contig 29173 bp, 19 predicted proteins | sample 1671351 | NCBI WGS metagenome assembly OOCB01 (sample SAMN06348148, study PRJEB24527) | human gut metagenome | biome: human gut; feature: ankylosing spondylitis patient; material: feces | host: Homo sapiens | place: China | collected 2015-10 | reverse complement strand
GATGCAACAGGATAAAAAAGAAAAGGAAGTTATTAAAAATATGTATAAAGCTAATCTTACGATAGAACAGATAGCTGAAATCACAGGAAATGATATTGAGGTGATTAAAAACATTATTAAATAAAACAGACTACGACAGAAAAATTCCACATACAAATATATTTAGAGAGAATTGTTTGTTGTGTGTATGTGAAAATTCAAGCACGAAAATTTCAATGTATATGAGAATAGCTTTGGGACAAAATATTTTTTGTCCAATATTATAATTATATAATGATGTAACAGAAAGGAAGAAAGATATAATGAAATACAGGAAAGCACTTACATTCAGTTATGATGATGGAATAGAGCAGGACAGAAAGCTTGTTGAGATATTTAACAGATATGGTATGAAAGCAACATTTAATCTAAACACAGGAATACAGTTTCCTGAAAGTAATTTTGAAATAGAGGGTGTGCACATAAACAGGATGAAACAGGATGGACTTGCTGAGCTTTATAAAGGACATGAGATAGCAACACATGGTCTTACTCATGCAGCACCAACAGATATGACAAAAGAGGAACTTGACAAAGAATTTATAACGGATATGAAAAATATTGAGAGAATATACGGTACATATCCGGTAGGAATGGCATATGCGTATGGCTGTGTGAATGATACGGTAGCTGAGTATCTCAAATCAATCGGAATAAAATATGGAAGAACAGTAGAGTCATCACATTCGTTTGAAATACCAAAAGAACCTATAAAATTAAAAGCAACCTGTCACCACGATGATGAAATGCTGTTTGAACTTGCCGAAAAATTCATAAAAGCAGAACCAAAAGAGGATGAGCCGATGCTGTTTTATGTGTGGGGACACAGCTATGAATTTGATGTAAACAATAACTGGGACAGAATAGAAAAATTCTGTAAAATGATGGCAGGCAGGGACGACATTTTCTACGGAACCAATAGGGAATGTCTTGTGGATTGATTTTGGATTATAGTATATTTTTTGAAATTATGATAACAAACAGGAGAAGCCGTATATATAATTCTGTAATGGCATTTACAAGCATGCCGGTACTTACGCACCGTATTTAGGTGCGTTATGTATCCGCTGTGTGCTTAGTAAGCGTACGCGTGCCATCGAGGAATTATATATACGGCTTCTCCGTCCGTTAGCCAAATAAATCACTTAAAAACCTTCTTAAGATTAGCAATCTCTTTTGCCGCTGCTTTTCTGTTGAGGTCAGCATATGAGAACAGAACATAACCGCTGACTTTCTTAGTGCTTCTTCCATATAAAACTTCACGCTTTAAGATGGTGTTGCTTTTTGACCAGCCTATGTCGTACACGGCTTTTGCCTGTGCCTTTGAAAGACCGGCTCTGTATCCTGCAAGACCTATATAGAGTTTTACATTTTTATTTCTTTTCAGATTTGCCCATCGTTTGCAAGTTGCTTTGTAAGGGCATACAGTATGTGTGAATGTCCAGTATATCTGAGGGCAGATATAGTCGATATAGCCGGTTGATGACATCCATTTTTTAACATCACAGTAATAACTGTTGTTTAGATAGAGATTGTCAAGATTTCCGGCAGGACTTACACCAAAGACAGCTTTTTTTCTTGTTGTTTTTACTGTTTTGTAAACTTTTTTGATAAGCAGGTCAACATTTTGTCTTCTCCAATTTACGATGCCGTAATATTTTTTGCCACTCTTTTTTCTGGATTTGACATAATAATTATATTCAGGTCGGTCAAAGTTTTTCTTGTATGCAGTTCCAAGATTTGGGTAGAAGTAATCATCAAAATGTATTCCGTCTACATTATAATTTTTAACTATCTCTTTTACTCCGTTGTTGATGAGATTTCGCACATCAGGTTTTGCTGGATTGTAATAGAGTCCACCATTGTATTTTAATACATTCCTTCTCTTTGCCTTTGAAGAAGATTTCGCCCATTTATATGCATATGAGCTTTTTGGAAGTGTATTTATGTTTGTTGTCGATGAAGAAATTCTGTAAGGATTGAGCCATGCATGGACTGAAAGTCCCATTCCATGAGCTTTATCGACCATTATCTTTAACGGATCAAATCCCGGATTTTTTCCGGCAGTTCCTGATGCATATACTGACCACGGGAAATATTTAGATGGATACATTGCATCTGAAAACATTCGTGCGTGGACAAATACCGTGTTATATCCGTTTGATTTACACTTTTTGAAAACTTTTGTTATGTAGTTGGTGAAACTTTTCTTTGTGTATCCCTTGTTGCTATAGCTTAAAAATGACACCCACACACCGCGAAGCTCTTTAGATGAGACAGCACTTCCGCTGGAGACAGCACTTCCCGAAGCAGCAGTGGCAGCCGCTTTCACGGAATTTACCTGTGTGTTATTCTGTGATGATGCATAGCCGTCATTTTGCTGTCCGGTTATACATACGATAATTGCACAACAGAGAAAGAGGGCGAGAGCCATAAAAAATGGCTGGCGGTCTGAGTTGTGTTTGTTAGTGTTTGTTGTTTTCATATTTATCCCCATTTCCGCACACTTTTTAATATCATATTTGTGTCAGGTGTGCACAGACACAAAATTTGTTTTAATGTATAGGAAAATGCCTGCCACTGAAAAACAGGGGCAGGCACTTCATTTGTATGCATATATCTTATAATGTTGTGGTCAAAAGGCATTTTGCCCCAACTGATGCCATGGACTGTAGCATTGCTATCTGCCTTTGACCTTTGCATCATTTTATTTGTTTTCGTCCTGATATTTAAGTGCAGCACCAACAAATCCTTTGAATAAAGGATGTGGTCTGTTCGGTCGTGATTTGAATTCAGGGTGGGCCTGTGTTGCGATAAACCACGGATGAGTAGGTATCTCACACATCTCAACAATTCTTCCGTCAGGAGAAAGTCCTGAGAGGAGAAGCCCTGCTTTTTCTAAATCTTCACGGTAGTAATTGTTTACTTCGTAGCGGTGTCTGTGTCTCTCATGGATAGTTTCCTCACCGTAAAGCTCATAGGCTTTTGAAGTTTTATCAAGTACACATGGATAAGAGCCGAGTCTTAATGTACCGCCAATGTCCTCGATACCATCCTGCTCAGGCATAAGATGGATAACAGGGTGTGTGGTCTGAGGATCAAGCTCGATACTGTGTGCATCATGGAAACCTACAACATGTCTTGCAAACTCAACTATCGCAAGCTGCATTCCGAGGCAAAGACCGAGGAATGGAATGTTGTTTTCTCTTGCATATTTGATGGCAGTTATCTTACCGTCTATTCCTCTGTCACCAAATCCGCCCGGAACTAATATTCCGCTGACATCGCCAAGAAGCTCTGAAGCATTGTCTTCATTTAATTCTTCGGAAGGAATCCATTTGATGTTTACATTGCTCTTATGTGCAAGTCCGCCGTGTTTTAAGGATTCAACAACACTGATATAAGCATCATGAAGTGATGTATATTTGCCGACAAGTGCGACAGTGACATCTTTATCAAGGTTTTTAAGTGTGTCAACCATATTCTGCCACTCAGTTATGTCAGGTTCTGGGCAGTCAAGACAGAGTTTTTCACATACTACATCTGCGAGGTGTTCTTTTTCCATTGCGAGAGGAGCTTCGTAAAGTGTCTCCACATCAAGATTCTGCAAAACACTCTTTGTAGGAACATTACAGAAAAGTGCAATCTTATCCTTAAGCCCTTCTTCAAGAGGGAGTTCTGTACGGCATACGATAACATCAGGCTGGATGCCCATTCCCTGAAGTTCTTTTACGCTCGCCTGAGTAGGCTTTGTTTTCATCTCGCCTGAGGCTTTAAGATAAGGAATAAGTGTCACATGGATAAGGATAGCATTGTCGTGTCCAATATCATGCTGGAACTGACGGATAGACTCAAGAAAAGGCTGGCTTTCAATATCACCTACCGTACCGCCCACTTCGATGATGGCTATCTGTGTATCCTTGCAGCCGTCATTGCGGTAAAAACGGCTCTTTATCTCATTTGTGATATGAGGGATTACCTGAACCGTACCTCCGCCATAATCACCACGGCGTTCTTTATTAAGAACTGACCAGTAAACCTTACCGGTTGTCACATTTGACTGTTTTGTAAGACTTTCATCGATGAAACGCTCATAATGTCCGAGGTCAAGATCTGTCTCAGCACCATCATCTGTTACGAAAACCTCACCATGCTGTACCGGATTCATAGTACCCGGGTCAATATTGATATATGGATCGAACTTCTGCATTGTTACACTGTATCCGCGCATTTTTAGCAATCTTCCTAAAGATGCTGCTGTGATACCTTTTCCAAGACCGGAAACAACGCCACCAGTTACAAATACATATTTGACTGCCATTAAAATATCCTCCTTGTATTTTATTACTTTTAGTATGTCCAAAAATGTTATCAGATTGTTATCGACTCTAGTGCAGTGTATCAATGATACAGTACGCTAGTCGTAGATTTTGCTTTTCATAAATAAATGTTTTTATTATCGTTTTTCTTATTTGTCAATAACAAATATCTTCTATTATAACTCATAAAGTATATTTTGTTCAATTAGTATTTATGACAGTATTTATGATTTTTTTTGTATAAAATACACAAAAATGTATGCGGTTTATATTTTATAAAGATTATTTCACATTTTATTCAGATTGTAGGTTATTGATTTATACGGCAAGTAGCTTTATAATAATACGGATAGAATGATGTTAGGGTCAAAAGTAGATAGCAATGAAGCAATCCTGAGCATCAGTTAGTGTCAAAATACCTTTTGACACTAACATCATAGAATAAAACGGGGAGGTCTTGCAGATGGAAAATAATAATAATCAGGATCCGAAAAAAAATCAAAATAGAAGAAGCATAATAGTTTGTCTGGTTGTGGCATTAGTTATATTTCTCATGTTCTCATTTATGAACAGTCAGGTTGAGAAAGCTTCAAATAAGGAGATAACTTACGACCAGTTTTTGCAGATGCTTGATAACGGTCAGGTGTCAAAGGTAGTTATAACATCAGATGAGATTAAGATAACACCGGCACAGCAGGCAAATAATATTTATAAAATAACATATTATACAGGTGTTATATCAATGGATTATAACCTTATAACAAGGCTTGAAAAAGCGAATGTTGAGTTTTCAAAAGAAGTTTCGTCAGGTTCTTCAAGCCTTATGTATATGCTTATAACAACATTATTACCTATATTATTGCTCTGGGGCGGACTGTTTTTTGTTTTCCGCATGATGTCAAAAAATTCAGGCGGTATGATGGGAGTTGGAAAGAGCACGGCAAAGATGTATGTGCAAAAGGCAACCGGTGTTACATTTAAGGATGTTGCGGGACAGGAGGAGGCTATGGAGTCTCTTAATGAACTCGTTGATTTCCTTAATAATCCGGGAAAATATACTGAGATAGGTGCAAAACTTCCTAAAGGTGCACTTCTTGTAGGACCTCCGGGAACAGGTAAGACACTTCTTGCAAAGGCGGTTGCAGGTGAGGCGGGAGTACCTTTCTTCTCACTCTCAGGTTCAGATTTTGTTGAGATGTTTGTCGGTGTAGGTGCATCGAGAGTAAGAGATTTGTTTAAACAGGCACAGTCTATGGCTCCGTGTATCATCTTCATTGACGAGATAGATGCGATAGGAAAGAGCAGGGACAGCCAGTACGGTGGCGGAAATGATGAGAGAGAACAGACACTAAACCAGTTGCTTTCAGAGATGGATGGTTTTGATTCATCGAAAGGTCTTGTAATACTCGGTGCTACAAACAGACCTGAGGTACTTGATAAGGCACTTCTTCGTCCGGGTCGATTTGACAGGAGGATAATCGTTGAAAAACCTGACCTTAAGGGTCGTGTTGATATTCTTAAGGTTCACGCAAAAGATGTACTTATGGACGATTCTGTAGATTTTGATGCGATTGCACTTGCAACGAGTGGTGCCGTAGGTTCAGATCTTGCCAATATGATAAATGAGGGTGCCATAATGGCGGTCCGTGCAGGAAGAAAAGCAGTAAGTCAGGCAGACCTTTTTGAGGCGGTCGAGGTTGTCATTGCAGGTAAGGAAAAGAAAGACAGGATATTAGGAAAAGAAGAAAAGAGAATAGTTGCTTACCATGAGGTAGGTCATGCTCTCGTAACGGCGTTGCAAAAAGATGCCGAGCCGGTGCAAAAGATTACGATAGTTCCAAGAACGATGGGGTCTTTAGGTTATGTTATGCAGGTGCCTGAGGAAGAAAAGTATCTTATGAGCAAAGATGAGATATTGACAAGAATAACGACACTTTTCGGTGGACGTGCCGCAGAGCAGATTGTATTTAACTCAATCACGACAGGAGCGTCAAATGATATAGAACAAGCTACATCACTTGCAAGAGCGATGGTAACTCAGTATGGAATGACGGACAAGTTTGGAATGATAGGACTAGAATCGGTTCAGAATAAATATCTTGACGGAAGAACTGTATTAAACTGTGGTGATGCGACAGAAGCAGAGATAGATCAGGAAGTTATGCGTATTCTTAAAGAGTGCTATGCAAAAGCTGAGGAGCTTTTAAGAGGTGACAGGGATGCACTTGACAAACTTGCAGAATTTCTTATCAAGCATGAGACAATCACCGGTAAGGAATTTATGAAGATATTCCGCAAAGTAAAAGGAATAGAAGAACCTGAGGGTGACCTTTATGATGCGATAGTTATCGATGTTGACGGAACTTTGCTTGATTCAGACAAGCAGATAAGCGAAAAGACGGTAGAGACAATCGTTGATGCTCAGAAGAGAGGTAAGAAGATTGCCATAGCATCGGGACGCTCAATAGCAGGTATCAGAAAAAATGCGTCAAAAATACAGCTTGAAAAGTTCGGTGGATTTGTTATCGCTTACAACGGAACTACTGTAGTAAACTGTAAGACAGGTGAGTGCATCTATAATCAGATGGTTCCTGGTGAGATATTAGAACCGGTATATAAAGAAGCAGTTAAGGCAGAGGTTTCAATAGCTGTTTATAATGATGCCGAAAAAGAACTTATCGCTGCAAATGGTGTGACGAGATATATAGACGCTGATGCGAGGGCTTGTGATGTTGCTGTCAGGGAGACAGACGATTTTGTCAAAGTCGTAAACTTTGGATTTAACAAGATAATGCTCAGCGGTGAGCCTGACAGCATGAAAAATATTGAAAAACATATGAGAGAGATGTTTGGTGACAAGGTTAATGTGTTCCGTTCAGACCCTCACTTTGTTGAACTTCTTCCAAAGTATGTTGACAAGGGAGTTGCAGTTGAGAAACTTATGCGTTATCTCGATATAAACAGGGAAAAAGTTATCTGCGTCGGTGACAGCATAAATGATATGCCAATGCTCAGATATGCAGGAATGGGTGTTGCAATGGGCAATGCACAGGACAAAGTAAAACAGGCGGCAGACTATGTAACACTCTCACACAATGAGGACGGTGTTGCAAATGTTATAAATAAATTTATGACACCTGCTTCAAAGAAGAAAGAAAATGAAGAAGCTGCACAGGACAGTGAAGATAAAAAAGCAGTAAATATAGAGGCTCAAAATGCAGAAGCAGAGAACAGAGAAGTAGAGAATACGGAAGCTCAAAGCATAGAAAACAAAACAGTTACATTGTCAAAGGAAAATGCAGAGGATACTGACGAAGAAAAATTTTAATAAATTGCTGTTATAAAAAAGGGAGGGGCAGGTGGTTAAAAAAAGTGTTTGACATAAAAGAAGAATTAAAGAAACTGCCTGCAAAGCCCGGTGTTTATCTGATGCACGACAAGAGTGATGCCATCATATATGTAGGAAAGGCAATAAGCCTTAAAAACAGGGTGAGACAGTATTTTCAGGCGGGCAGGAGAGTATCTCCAAAGATTGAGAGGATGATTTCCCAGATAGACCATTTTGAATATATAATAACTGACTCCGAGGTGGAGGCTCTCGTTCTTGAGAACAATCTTATAAAAGAGCATGAGCCGAAATACAACACAATGCTTAAGGATGACAAGACTTATCCTTATATAAAGGCAACGGTTTATGAAGATTTTCCGAGACTTATATATTCAAGACAGCAGAAAAAAGATAAGTGCAAATATTTCGGACCGTTTACGAATGTGACAGCGGCGAGGGATACGCTTGAATTTGCACATAAGATATACAGGATAAGAACCTGCCGCAGAGTTCTTCCGAGAGATATAGGAAAAGAAAGACCATGTCTTAATTATCATATCGGAAAATGTAGTGCACCGTGTCAGGGTTATATCAGCAAAGAGGAATATAACAAGAATTTTAATAAGGCTTTAAAGCTGATAGAGGGCGATTATAAGCAGGTTATCGAATATCTTGAGGAAAAGATGTATGAGGCATCTGAAAAGATGGAATATGAGCAGGCGGCAGTCTGCAGGGATTTGATAGAGAGTGTAAAGAAAATGTCCGTGAAACAGAAGATAAATGATTTTGGAGGAATGGACAGGGATGTTGTTGCACTTGCGAGGACAAATGAGGAAGCTGTAGTACAGGTTTTCTTTATAAGAGAGGGAAAACTTATCGGCAGAGATCATTTTCACTTAAAGGGAAGTTACGGGGAGAAAGAAAATGATATGCTTCAGGCATTTATTAAACAATTTTATGCCGGAACACCTTTTATTCCTCGTGAAGTCATGGTAGAATATGAAGTGATGGAGTCTGAGCTGATAGAAAAGTGGCTCAGTGAAAAAAGGGGAGGCAAAGTCAGTATCATTGTTCCGAAAAAGGGACAGAAAGAAAGACTTGTCGAGCTTGCACATAAAAATGCCGCTATGGTTCTCACAAAGGATATGGAAAAGATAAAGCGCGAGGAGGAGAGAACTACGGGAGCCATGAAACAGATTTCAGGATGGCTGGGTCTTGAAGATGTATCGCGGGTTGAGTCCTATGACATATCAAATATAAGTGGTTTTTTATCGGTTGGCTCAATGGTCGTATTTGACGATGGCAAACCTAAAAAAAGTGAATACAGAAAATTTAGGATAAAAACAGTAGAGGGACCAAACGACTATGCCAGTATGTATGAGGTACTAAAACGCAGGTTCAGTCATGGTCTTATGGAGATAGAACAGTTAAATGAAAAGAATCTTTCTAATGAGTTTGGAAGTTTTACAAAGTTTCCGGATCTTATAATGATGGATGGAGGTGTCGGACAGGTTCACATAGCAATGCAGGTTCTCTCAGAGCTTGACATAGACATTCCCGTGTGTGGAATGGTAAAGGATGACAATCACAGGACGAGAGGACTGTTTTTTGATGAACATGAGATACCTATAGATACAAACAGTGAGGGATTTCGCCTGATGACAAGAATACAGGACGAGGTACATCGTTTTGCCATAGAATACCACCGCTCACTCAGGAGCAAAGAGCAGGTAAAGTCGATACTGGATGATATTCCGGGTATCGGAGAGAAAAGGCGTAAAGCTCTTATGAAACATTTCGTATCAATAGAAGCGATAAAAAATGCAGCGATAGATGAACTTGCACAGGCAGAAAGTATGAATGAAAAAGCAGCGGCAAGTGTTTATAAATTTTTTCATCAAGGAGGAGCAAAGGAATGATGCAGGGAGAATACAGCGTGTCTCTTAAAGATATGATAGAGGCACTTAAATTGGAAAATTGCACACCGGATGTCGATATAAACGACATTATGATAACGCAAAATGAAGTAAACAGACCGGCATTACAGCTTGCAGGATATTTTGACTATTTTGATTCAAGCCGTATTCAGATAATCGGTCATGTAGAGCACACATATATGCAGCAGAAAGGCATGGAGCATAGTGTGGCAATGATGGAAAGAATCATGGCAGGAAGCGAGGATAAAGGGCAGCCACCATGTATCGTGTATTGCAGGGAGATATGGGTAGAGGATGAGATAGTTGCTCTTGCAAATAAATATCGTGTACCTCTTCTTAGAAGCCGCAAAGCGACATCACCGTTTATGGCTGAACTTATAAGATGGCTTGGAGCTGAGCTTGCACCAAGATGTTCTGTTCACGGCGTACTTGTAGACATATACGGCGAGGGTGTACTTATCATGGGTGAGAGTGGAATTGGTAAATCAGAAGTAGCACTTGAGCTTATCCACAGAGGTCATCGTCTTGTTTCGGATGATGTAGTTGAGATAAAGAGAGTGAGTGATAACTCACTTATAGGAAGTTCACCTGATATTACAAGACATTTTATTGAGCTTAGAGGCATAGGAATTATTGATGCAAAAGCACTTTTCGGTGTTGAGAGTGTTAAGGACTGGCAGGAGATAGATCTTGTAATCAAGCTTGAAGAATTTAATAAAGAACAGGAATATGACAGACTCGGACTTGAGGAGCAGTATATAGAGTTTCTTGACAGCAAGGTAGTGTGTCATTCGATTCCGATAAGACCGGGTAGAAATGTTGCGATAATCTGCGAATCCGCAGCAGTAAACCACAGACAGAAAAAGATGGGATATAACGCAGCGGTAGAGCTTTACAACAGAGTTACAAATAATCTGGCTGAAAAACGCAAAAACAATAAATGATGAAGTGAAAGAGAATGAAAATGGAGGGAAGAAATGTTATTTGTAAAAACAGAAGATTTAAAACCCGGGATGAGACTTGCAAAACCTATATATAACAGAAATGGGGTTATGCTTTATGAACGCAATTCTAAAATCACAAGTCAAGGTATCATAAGCGTAAACAATTTTGGACTGATAGGAATTTATATACTTGAGCCTGCCGAACCGGTACCGCCTATGTCAGAGGATGATATAGAGTTTGAGAGATTTCAGGCTATGTCTATATTTGAGATAAAAGAAATACTTGATGCATATTCCGAGGGTAAAAAAGAAAATAATATGTATCAGTTCATAAACCAGCTTTTGAAAAAATATGGCTCACTTCATCATAAGATTAACTTTATACAGAATATCAGAAGCAATGATGACTATGTGTATAAACATTCACTCAATACAGCAATATTGTGTGCGTTGATTTCAAGCAGGCTTGGTCTTGAATTTAAGACACAGCTTGATCTTACGGCAGCGGCACTTTTGCATGATATAGGCGGATTGCAAATACCAAATAATATCATAAGAAAAAAGACTATAGATCTGACAATGGAGGATGAAAAGAAGATAACTATGTGTTATCAGAATTCATATGATGCGTTCAAGGCAAATTTAGATCTTTCTCCTGATATAAAAAGGATATTGTCAGCGGGATTAATGCTTCTGCATCCTGATATACCGTCGGCAACAGAAAATGTACCTAAGGTTATCGGGGCAGAGATACTCAAAGTCGCAAACTGTTTTGATAATATGACAGCTATGAAGTTTGGTGATGAGCCGTTATCGGAGATAGCGGCAATAAGATACCTTTTAGAGATGGAAGACCAGTTTGACAGGAAAATAGTTGATGCACTGTTAGATAGTATAAATGTTTTAAGTCCCGGTGTCTGTGTAGAGTTTACAAATGGTGATAAAGGACTTGTAGTTACTGCAAATGACAGTAATGTATTAGAGCCGTTTGTATTATCTTTCAAAGATAATAAGCTTTACGATCTTGCTGACAGCAAGGTTGCAGAGCAGATGAAGATAAAAGACATAATGAAAACAATGGATAACCGTCATGTCGTTGACAAAGAGTTTCTCAGTCAGTACAAGGGTAAAACTTTACATATGGGTGAAAAATAACAGCTGCAGGAAAGAGGAAAAATATGTTTATTATAGTTGGTCTTGGCAATCCTGAGAGAAAATATGATGGCACAAGACATAATATAGGATTTTCAGCAATAACAGTTATAGCGGATAAATATAACATATCAATGGATATTGAAAAACATAAGGCTGTCTGCGGAAAAGGTTATATAGAGGGACAGAAAGTCATACTTGCGATGCCGCAGACATATATGAACTTAAGCGGTGAGAGTGTGAGAGAACTTGTGGATTACTATAAGATAGACCCTGAGAGTGAACTTATAGTTATATATGATGACATAAATCTTGCACCGGGAAGACTGCGTATCCGTGAAAAGGGAAGTGCGGGAGGTCACAATGGTATTAAAAATATCATAAGCCACCTCGGAACGCAGGTATTTCCAAGAATACGCATAGGAGTTGGTGAAAAGCCAAAAGGCTGGGACCTTGCAGACTATGTACTTGGACGATTTGCAAAGGATGAAGAACCTGTTATAAGAGAAGCACTTGACAATGCAGCCGAAGCTTGTGGCATTATTGTCGATGATGAGATTAGAACGGCGATGAATAAATTCAATTAAAATGTAAGAAATGAAAAGCTGAACTGTTAATTAAAATTACTCACAGACATTTTGGGTCTGTGAGTTTTGTTGTTAAGGTTAATGAAAGGAGGAAAAGAGATGGCTGAGCTGCTCAAAACACTGCTAGAGCCGTTGGAGGAGATAAATGCCTATAAAACGGTGGCTGAGGATATAGAGCGGGAGAAGTTTCCAGTTCATATATCAGGCTGTATCGATACGCAGAAGTGTCATCTGATATATGGACTATCACATTCAGAGCACTGGAGAGTTATCATTGCTTCAAATGAGATAAAGGCGAGGGAAATATACGATGATTACAAACTCTTTGACAGGGATGTACTCTTTTATCCTGCAAAAGACATAATATTTTTCGGTGCGGACATTCAGGGAAGTGCGATAAGCACTGAGAGATTAAAAGTTGTCGATGCAATGTTAAAGAATGATTCCGGAACGATAGTGACTACAATAGATGCCGGACTTGACTGTATTATGGACAGCCAGGCTTCAAAAAGTTCAAGATTTGTTATTGGAGAAACCGATATTGTGAATATGGATAATCTTGAAAAAAAACTTGTTGATATGGGTTATGAGAGACAGACACAGGTTGAAAAGCCGGGAGATTTTTCCGTCCGTGGAGGTATAACCGATATATTTCCAATAACTATGGATTGTCCTGTCCGTATAGAATTTTTTGATAATGAAGTTGATACGATAAGGGCATTTGATGTGCAGAGCCAGCGTTCGATAGAGAGAATGGATAAGGTTGAGGTGACACCTGCCGCCGAGATGACATTGTCGGATGAACAGTTAAAGGCGGCTTTGAAAAAGATTGAAAAAGAATATCAGAAGATGCTTGAAAAGTTCAGAAAAGAAAAAAATCATGATGCGATTAACAGGCTTACCGATACTGTAGAGCAGATAAAAGTAAATTTTGATATGTACCACGGCCGTATGGGACTTGAGAGTTTCACAAAATATTTTGATATATCGACAAGCAGTTTTTTTGACCTGTTTGATGATAAAGATACGATATTTTTTGTTGATGAACCGATACATTGTATAGAAAAGCTAGGGTCGGTTGAGAGTGAGTTCAGGGAGAGTATGCAGGGCAGACTTGAGAAGGGTTATATTCTGCCGGGACAGGCAGATGTCATATATTCATCGTCTTATGTCATGGCAAGGCTCGAACAAAAAAGAACAGTGTATCTTTCGTTGCTTGATATGCTTCCTAAGGAAATTAAAGTAAAAGATGAAGCAAATATAGCAGTACAATCATTGCCATCGTATAACCAGCACATTGAGATGCTTATTGAGGATATAAAAAAGTGGCGGAGTGAAAAGTTCAGGGTACTTATATTATCAGGTTCAAAGATAAGGGCCGAGAGACTTGCAAAAGATTTGAATGAATATGAAATTCCTGCATTTTACCGTGAATCTCTTGGTGATGAATTAAAATCCGGTGAAGTTATGACGAGTTACGGATGGCTCCGCAGAGGTTTTGAGTACAGGGCACAGAAATTTATTGTTGTCACCGAGGGAGATATATTCGGTGCAAAGCAGAAGCGTAGGAAGAAAAAGATAAAAAAATTTGACGGAAAATCAATTCAGAGTTTTAATGAACTCAATGTCGGTGATTATGTCGTACATGAAGAACACGGACTTGGAATATACAGAGGAATAGAGAAGATAAGGGTCGAGAATGTTACTAAAGATTTTTTTAAGATAGAGTACGGTGACGGCGGAAACCTTTATGTTCCGGTGTCGGGGCTTGATGTTTTGCAAAAATATGCAGGACAGGATGTTGTAAAGAAGCCTAAACTAAATAAACTTAATTCTTCTGAGTGGAAAAAGACAAAGAGCAGGGTAAAACACGCAGTAAACGAGGTCGCAAATGAACTTGTGCTTCTTTATGCGAAAAGGCAGCAGACAAAAGGCTATTGCTTTGGAAAAGATACTGTATGGCAGACTGAATTTGAGGATATGTTTCCGTTTGACGAGACAAAAGACCAGCTTGATGCGATAGATGCAACAAAGAAAGACATGGAAAGCAACAAGGTAATGGATAGGCTTATATGCGGTGATGTTGGATATGGAAAGACGGAGATTGCGATAAGGGCGGCATTTAAGGCTGCAAATGACGGAAAACAGGTTGCGTTTTTAGTTCCGACGACGATACTCGCACAACAGCATTACAACACCTTTAAGGAAAGGCTCGGTGATTATCCGGTCAGGGTAGAGATGCTTTCAAGATTCAGGACCCCGGCACAGCAGAAAAAAGCACTGGAGGGACTGAAAAAAGGTGATGTCGATATAATAATAGGAACGCACAGACTTTTATCTAAAGATGTTGAATTTAAAGATTTGGGACTTCTAATAGTTGATGAGGAACAGCGTTTTGGTGTTGCTCACAAGGAAAAGATAAAGCAGATAAAAGGCGATGTGGATGTTCTTACGCTTAGTGCGACACCGATTCCGAGAACGCTCCACATGAGCCTTGCAGGAATAAGGGACATGAGTGTGCTTGAAGAACCGCCCGTTGACAGACTGCCTATCCAGACATTTGTTATGGAGCACAACCCTGAGATAATAAGAGAAGCAATAAACAGGGAGCTTGCAAGAAACGGTCAGATATTCTATGTTTACAATAGGGTAAAAGGAATCGACGAGGCAGCTATGGAAATTCAAAAACTCGTGCCTGATGCGAATGTTGCATATGCACACGGGCAGATGAGCGAGAGACAGCTTGAAAAGATAATGATGGCATTTATCAACGGTGAAATAGATGTTATGGTGGCAACGACTATCATAGAAACCGGTCTTGATATATCAAATGTAAATACGATTATCATAGATAATGCCGACCAGATGGGACTTTCACAGCTTTACCAGCTTAGAGGGCGTGTCGGAAGGTCAAACAGAAATTCATATGCGTTTCTTATGTATAAGCGGAACAAAGTTCTTAAAGAAATTGCAGAAAAAAGACTTGCCGCAATAAAAGAGTTTACTGAGCTTGGTTCAGGCATAAAAGTTGCGATGCGTGATCTTGAGATAAGAGGAGCTGGAAATCTTCTCGGAGAAGCACAGTCGGGGCATATGGAGGCTGTCGGTTATGACCTTTATTGCAAGATGTTAAACGAAGCAGTGCACCATCTAAAAGGAGATACCGATATTTCTGAGGAATTTGAGACAGAGATAGATATAAATGTAAATGCGTATATTCCTGAAACTTATATAAGAAGTGAATACCTGAAACTTGATATGTATAAGAGGATAGCAGCGATAGAGAATGTGGAAGAATATAACGATATGCAGGAAGAACTTACCGACAGATTTGGAGATATGCCGCAGTCAGCCGATAACCTGCTGCGTGTAGCACTTCTTAAAGCTGATGCACAAAAGGCATATATAAGCAGGATATTACAGAAAGAGGATGGTGTCAGGTTTTATCTGTATGAGGGTAAACTTCCGGATACGGAAAAACTTAAGAAAATGCTTGATGAATATCAGGGCAAAATAAAATATGCCGGAAGTAAAGAGCCGTATCTTTTATATATGATGCAAAAGGATAAAAAAAAGGCGGTTTCTGGAAATATGTATAGAATGCCGTCAAAAAATATGATAAAAAAAGAAAAAAAGTTGACAGCAGACGAAATATTTAATATTGTTGAGAGTGTGATAAAAAGCATTGGAGGGCTATATGATAAAAAATAGATATACAAAAGCGGCAGCGTGTGCCGTGCTTGCCGTGTCGATGATATTTACGGGATGCGGAAAAAAAGAGGGTACAAAGACCGCAGATAAAAAAGCGGAGACAACAAAAACAATTCGTCTTGAAAGAGGAGATATTACGGCAAATTCATATGTGATAAAGGTAGGTAATGCCGGTGTTCAGTACAGTGAAGTGTTAAACTACTGTTATCTTCTCAAAAATCAATATGAAAGCAGCTTTGGAAGTGAATTATGGAAATATAAGATTGATGATAAGACAACGATAGGGGACAAAGCTAAAAAAGAAATCGTAAGTACACTTACACAGTTAAAGCTTATTGGCGTAAATGCTGCAAAACAGGGTGTGACTCTTGATAATGACGAGCAGGATCAGGCATTGCAGGATGCACAGAAGCTTATAAAAAAGGCTTCAAAAGCTGACAGAAAAAAATATGAGCTTAATGTAAACAGCGTAAAAGAGCTGTTCGAGGACAATATACTTGCAAACAAAATGTTTTATGTTGCGACGGATGATGCGGATACAAATGTGACCGATGATGAGGCAAAGCAGATAAAAATCAGTTATATTGAGCTTATCACTAAGGGAACGGACAAAAACGGACGAAAAGTAAATATGAATGCAGCCGGGAAAGCAAAGACTTATAAGAGAATGAAAGAGATGCTTAAAGAAGCGAAAAAGGCTGATAATTTTTCTGACTATGCCGCTGTCAATACGGAAAGCAGACAGAGTGAGGTTACGATAGGAAAGGATACAAAGCTTCTGGATAAAGAAGCCGTAGATGCAGCATTTTCGTTGAAAAAAGGTAAGATGAGCAATGTAATAGGAGGCAAAAACGGATATTACATCATTTATTGTGAAAATGATAATGACGAAGATGCGACATATGCCAGAAAAGAGGCTATTATTGAAGAACGCCAGACGAAGATGTTTAAAGAAAAGTATTCTAAGTGGCTCTCAGAGTCAAGTGTCGATATAAGCAATAAGTTCTGGGATGTGTTTAAACTTTAGATGTAAAATTTCATTTACATAAAGTACACGATTTGTTATAATTAAATTTATATAATGCAAGGGGCAAAATAAATTTTGTCCCAACATCATTTAAATGAAACAAAAGAAAAGGTAGGTGATTAAGTGAAGGCAGAACATATCAATCCGTTTATTATTTCAGTATGTAAAATTATGAAAGATATATGTATGCTTGATTTAAAGATGGGTAAGCCTTTCGTAAAAGATGATAAATACGAGGGGGATAGTTCTTTGATTAAACTTGGAATTATCGGTGCCTTAAAGGGTGAAGTTGTTCTCAGTCTCCACTATGAAACAGCACTTGCGGTTATTTCAAAGATGATGATGATGCCCGTCAATGAGATTGATGCTATCGGACAAAGTGCCATATCAGAGCTTGGAAATATGATTGCAGGGAATGCGGCTACGGTATTTGCAAATGACAGTACTATTATAGACATAACGACACCGGATTATTGTGTGGGAAAAGATTACGCAGGCAGCGGTAAGCAGGTGTTTTGTATCCCGTTTGAATCTGATATAGGAGAATTATCAATAAACATATTTATTGAAGAATGATTTTTGGATTTTAATGATTAGGAGAGGATTTTTATATCCTCTCTTTTCCGTGAGTTAAAGATGTAAAGACAGAATTGGAGGAATGATGGATGGCAGCTTATAAAAGGTATAGAAAGGAAGACAGTGTGTCTTATTCACTTGGTATAACACTTACTTTTGAACTTTTAAAGTTTAAGACTGAGTATGTGAACCGGGTATTTGTTCACTCGGCAATGAAGCAGGGTGACACATTGGATAAACTTCTTAAACTTTGCAAGGACTCAGATATAGAGGTTGTTTATGCGGATAAAATATTTAATGTTTTGTCACAGAAAGACAATTGTTATGTTATAGGTGAGTTTAGAAAATTTGAGTCCGGACTTGATAAGGATAGTTCGCACATAGTTCTCGTAAATCCTTCAAATGCAGGAAATATGGGCACGATTATGAGAAGTGCACTCGGCTTTGGAATGAACCGTATGGCTATTATAAGGCCTGCCGTTGACGCATTTGATCCAAAAGTAGTAAGAGCATCTATGGGAGCAATATTCTCAACGGAGTTTGTTTATTTTGATTCTTTTGATGAATACATGAAAAAATACGGTGACAGAGAGTTATATCCGTTTATGCTCGATGCAAAGATAAAACTTCATGATGTAAAGCCACAGGGTAAATTTTCACTTATATTTGGTAATGAGGCAACAGGACTTCCACATGAGTTTTCTAAGATAGGAAAGTCGGTCATAATACCTCATTCAGACAGGATAGACAGTTTAAATCTTCCTATAGCAGCAAGTATAGCAATGTACGAAGCAACTAAGGCAGATTTTTAGATATATGATGCAAATGTCAGGCAGACAATAGCAATAAGATTAGAGCTGTTTGCAGGAATGTGGTAACTGTATAGATATGCGGTATCAGTGGCATCACAATATTAATATATAATAAAATTGAGAAAGGAAGTTATAAAAATGGCAAAAATTGATATTATCTCAGGATTTTTAGGAGCAGGAAAGACTACACTTATTAAAAAGCTTGTAGCAGATGCATTTCAGGGTGAAAAACTTGTTATCATTGAAAATGAATTTGGTGAGATAGGAATAGATGGTGGATTTCTTAAAGAGTCAGGCATCCAGATAACAGAGATGAATTCAGGATGTATCTGTTGTTCTCTTGTTGGAGATTTTGGAAATGCACTTAAAGATGTACTTGAAAAATACAGCCCTGATAGAGTTATCATTGAGCCGTCAGGTGTAGGTAAGCTTTCTGATGTTATAAAAGCAGTTAAAAATATCGGAGATGATGTGAAGATAAATAGTACGGCAACAGTAGTTGACGCATCAAAATGCAAGATGTATATGAAAAACTATGGTGAGTTCTACAACAACCAGATTGAGAGTGCAGGAACGATAATCTTAAGCCGCACACAGAATGTTTCAGAGGAGAAGCTTGCAAAAGTTCTTACAATGATAAAAGAGAAGAATGATGAAGCTTCTGTTATCACGACACCGTGGGATCAGATAGATGGAAAGAAGATTCTTGATGCTATGGAAAAAGTAAATACGCTTGAGAAAGAACTTCTTGAGGAACATCATCACCATGACGGAGAGTGCGGCTGCGGACATGAGCATCATCATCACGACCATGACGAAGAGTGTGGCTGCGGACATGAACATCATCACGACCATGACGAAGAGTGTGGCTGCGGACATGAGCATCATCACAACCATGACGGGGAGTGTGGCTGCGGACATGAGCACCATCATCACGACCATGACGGAGAATGTGGCTGCGGACACCACCATGAACATGGCCATCATCATGCAGATGATGTGTTTACAAGCTGGGGTGTTGAGACAGCTCACAAGTTTACAGAGGAAGAACTTAAGGATATTGTATCAAAACTTGCAAGTGATAAGTCATTTGGTGATGTTCTCCGTGCTAAGGGAATTGTTGCTTCAGATGAGGGTGAATGGTTCCACTTCGACCTTGTACCTGAGGAGACTGAGCTTAGAAGAGGTGCCGCAGATTATACAGGAAGAATATGCGTAATCGGTTCAAATCTCAATGAGGATGCTATAAAAGAACTTTTTCATGTGGCATAAACAGATATAAAACTAAATATATACTGTGTTGATTGTGCAAGTATAACAATAATATCGCAGGCACGCTCTCGCTATATTGTCGCTCGTAGCAGTACATAAAAGGTGAAAAAACCACCTTTAAGGACTGACGGCGACAAAATGTCTGCTTATATTATTTGTTATACTTGCACAATCTAAGATTTATTGATAGTTTTGTGGTATGTGCAATTTATAGTTAGTAGGTAGGAAGGAAAAATATGTTTGGTAAGAGAAAAGAAGAAATGATGGTTTATGTTGTCATGGGATTTCTTGAGGCTGGTAAGACAAGCCTTGTAAGAGATCTTATAGTTGACGATATGTTTGATGATAAGATAAAGACACTTATCCTTGCCTGCGAGGAGGGTGAGGAAGAATATGAGGAGGCTGACCTGAAGAAAGGCTGTGCTGTCTGCGAGTATATTGAGGACGAGGAGTCTTTCAACGGAAAAGTTATCCAGAAATTCCTAAAAAAACACAGACCTGACAGGATAATCATCGAGTACAATGGAATGTGGTCTGCCGCAAAAATTCCTGAGCTTTATGATGAACTTGAGGAAATCTGTTTTGACAGGGAAGTCATTATGCAGACACTTGATGTTGTCAATGATGAGACATTTTCACTTTATATGAAGAATATGCCGTCTCTGATGGTTGAACAGTTTAAGGTTGCGGAGATGATAATCGTAAACAGATGTACTGTTGAGAATACAAAGAAATCTGCGATAAGAGGAAGTGTAAAAGCCGTAAATCCTCGTGCACAGATAGTTTACGAGTCAGAAGATGATGCATTTTATGAGATGAAAGAAGAAATGCCATTTGATGTAAATGCTGATGTTATAGAAGTAAATGAGGGTGACTTCGGACTCTGGTATGTCGATATGATAGACCATCAGGAAACATACAACGGAAAGACATTAAAACTTACCGGAATGATACAAAAACCGGGTGGACTTGATAAAGGTTTTGCGGTATTTGGAAGATATGCAATGACCTGTTGTGCAGATGATGTTCAGTTTATGGGATTTTTGTGCAAGGCAGATGACTGGTCGCAGATAAAGAGCGGACAGTATGTGACAGTAACGGCACGCATGGAGTACAAGTTTATGGCTGAGTACGGCGAGGAAGGACCTGTATTTTATGCGGAGGAAATAGTTCCGGCACAGAAACCGGAGGATGAGTTGGTTTATTTTAACTGATTTTTGGCAGACGGACGAAAGTCAGGGTGACACATGTTCTTAGGCGGCACGCTTTTGCTATGCAAACACGCAGCGGTACTAACGCACCAAAATACGGTGCGCAAGTGCCGGCGTGTTTGAAATGCCGCTTGCAGAACATATATGCACCCTGACTTTCTGTTTTGTTGGTGAGAATATAGTTATTTTTGTTATATTATGTATAATATGTTTTTTTGTAATTAAATATGGGAATACTTGAAATAGCTGATTGAATATGTTATTATTGGATTAGCAAAAATAATTGATAACAGTGTCATATATGGCACAAAAACAAAACTCTCATAAGCCGCTAACTTATGAGAGTTTTTCTTTTTTGTTTGATAGAAAAGTAACTATCAGGCTAATTGTCACTGGATTTTTTCGTCTAACCATTTGCAAATATAGTAACTTAATATATTTACCATGACAGCATTTATAATTGATAACAACATATATGACACCCCTCCCTGTTGTCCAGTTTGGGTTTGTGACAACATAGACATTATAATAGATTTTGTATTTATTTCCATATAAAAGTTATTAATTTATTAATATGAGGATTGATTGGATTTTAAATTTTTGATTTTATTTATTTTTTGTTTCCTGCAACATTTTTTTCTAACTTCTGTCTTTATATGTAAGAAGAGATTGCTTTCATTTAAATCAATGGTGCAAGTGACAGTGATTACAGGCAATTTCTACGAGATTTAAAGAATTGTTTAAGAAGGCGGTTTTTATGAGATTTAATTGTTTTAGGAGGCGGTTTTTATGAAGTTAGGAAAGTTATTTTTTGTGATGGCGGCTGGTGTTTTTTGTGTCGGGATTGGTGTGACGGCAGATAGTCACGGAGCTTCGGCGGCTGTTAAGGTTTCAGTCAGTAAAAATGAAATAAGGTCTTACAGTGGAAGTGGTGTTTTGAAAATAGGCAAAAATATTAAGAGTATAGCTGTTGACCCAACAATTTCAGGAAAGCACAGTATTTCAAGTATTAAGGTTGAGAGTGGTAACAAGTATTTTTATGTTAAAGACGGCATACTTTTCAGCAAGGATAAGACTAAGCTGATTTTATATCCGAATATGCGTAAGAATACAACTTATACTGTTCCGTCGGGTGTTAAAGTGATAGGTGAATATGCCTTTGCAGGTGCAAATATTAAAAATGTCACGATTTCTTCTAAGGTAAGTGAAATTGGAAAGAACGCATTTGAAAATTGCAAGAGTCTTGAAAAAGTTCAGGGAGAATTTAATACAAGTGAATTACCGGAAAATTTGTTTTACGACTGTACGAAATTAAATTATTTTGTTATACCTGACAGTGTGAAAAAAATAAAATGGGATGTTTTTTACGGTTGTAAAAATCTTAAAGTTAAGATAGGCAAAAATGTTGAAAGTATAAGTCTAAACAGTGATGATTATGCTGCATCATATGAAGTTGACCCTGAAAACAAAGTGTATAAAATTGATGATGGTGTATGGTATTCAAAGGATGGTACAAAACTTTTGTGTTATCCGAAAAATAAAGCCGGTGAATATATTCTTCCGGACACGGTAACTGATATAAAACTTACGGCTGGTTTTGAGGAAAATAAAAAACTTACGGCACTTATTTTAAATGATAAAGTAACGGAGTTTGATATAAGAAAACTTGAGGGATGCTCGGCTCTTGAAAAACTTGTTTTAGGTGCTTCTGTTAAAGAGGTAAAGATGAATTTCACAAAAGAATATTCTCTTGAACTTGACAGTTTAAAGGAGATAAGCGTATCTGAAAAAAATGACTGCTATGCTTCATATGGCGGTGCTTTGTATTCAAAAGATTTTACTAAGCTGTATTTTATACCTGATGCTATGGATAAACTTGAGCTGAATGAAAATGTAGAGGAGATAGATGAGAGGATAGGTCTTGATAAAAATAATTATAATGAGATTATCCTGCCTGATACAAATAAAAATTTTTTTGTAAATGATAATGTCCTTTATGATAAAGGCATGACAAGAATAGTTATTTTTCCAAGTGTTATAACTTCATATAAACTTCCTGCTACAGTGAATGATGTATCGACGATAACAAGCAGTATGTATATAGATGATGGTGATAACGGATATGACAGATTTAGCCGCAGTGCCTGCAATCTTGAAAGTATTGAAGCGGATGAGAAGAGCAGTTATTTTAAATCTAAGGATGGCATTTTATATAATAATGACATGACAGAGCTTGTATTATATCCTCAGGCTAAAAAAGGTAAATATACAATGCCAAAAGGTATAAAAACAGCGGATATGGGTGTATTTTCAAATGCAACAGGACTTACGGAACTTACATTGTCTTATGAGAAAAGTCTTTCGTTTGACGGTTGTAAAGCATTGAAAAAGGTTACTTATAGTGAGGGTGTTACGAGTGTATCATTGTTCAGAACAAACAGTACGGCGATAAATAATATATATCTTCCGGGAACTTTGAGATATATTTCACTGTGCGGCTCTGGCAGGGGAGCAACAGTACACGGATATGATAAAACACTTTATTACAGTTCTGATGATGAATATTTCAAGACAAAGTTAGAGGATTATGTTAAAAAATACGGTTACAAATATAAAAGTCTTGGAAAAGCACCCGGAAAGGTTACAGGTTTGACGGCAAAAAAGACAGGTCACAATATAAAAGTGAGCTGGAATAAACTTGCGGGAGCAGACGGCTACAAAGTATATTATTTTGTGAAGAAAGATGGGGTAAACACGGAGGTTACATTAAAGAGCATCACAGGTTATAAAAACAGTTCATGTAGCTTTAATAAAAGTAAACTTCAGGGGGCAGTGCAGATATATGTTACTGCATATAAAAAAGTAAACGGTGTCAAGGTTTATAGTTTGCCTGTTTCGGTGAAGTGCAAATAAAAATTACATTGCATCGATTGACAGTCGCTTTGACATACAAAACCGCATCTGTTAAGATAATAGCAGATGCGGTTTTGTACTGTTACGAGTGACAGGTAGCGAGAGTGTGCCTGCGTTAGTATTTGTTATATCTGTGTTTTAGCATAACATACAAGTTGTTTCGCAATTATCTGTGAATTTGTGAGAATGAAAGGTGATATAGATATGAGTAAAATTTTAATAATTGAGGATGATGCTGCTATTGCAGAGCTTGAAAAAGATTATCTTGAACTTAGCGATTTTGAGGTTGCCATTGAGTCTGACGGAAGTTCGGGTGCTGCCCATGCCGTTGATGAGGATTTTGACCTTATCCTTTTAGACCTTATGCTTCCGGGGATGGATGGTTTTGAAATTTGTAAGTATATCAGGGAGAAAAAGGACACGCCTATCCTTATGGTTTCGGCAAAAAAAGATGATATTGACAAGATAAGGGGACTTGGACTTGGTGCAGATGATTATATCACTAAGCCGTTTAGTCCGAGTGAACTTATAGCAAGGGTAAAGGCTCACCTTGCAAGATACAAAAGACTTACGGCATCGGGAACACAGGAGAATGATGTTATCGAGATAAGAGGTCTTAAGATTGATAAGACTGCGAGAAGAGTTTATATCAACGGTGTTGAGAAAAATTTCACGACAAAAGAGTTTGACCTTCTCACATTTCTTGCATCAAATCCAAATCATGTATATTCAAAAGAGGAATTGTTCAAAGAAATATGGGAGATGGAGTCAGTCGGTGATATAGCTACCGTGACGGTACATATCAAGAAGATAAGGGAAAAGATTGAGGAAAGCACGGCAAAACCGCAGTATATTGAGACTATCTGGGGCGTCGGTTACAGATTTAAAGTGTGAATATGATATATCATACCAGAGAATATAAGTGCAAGCTGGACTTGTTCTTTGAAAATAGTGTTATGAGCGGCTAATAGTGAAAATATGTGTCTGATTTTTGGGGAGGTAATTATGGGAAAGAAAAAACAGGAATTGAAACCAGATATAGTTGTAAAAAATTATTGGCGGAATAATGAGCAGTTTGCAGATTTTTTTAATGCGGTATTGTTTGACGGAGAGCAGATAATAAAGGCGGATGAGCTGGAAGATATTGACACTGAGGAGTCATCAATTCTTGAGCATAAAGAATATGCAGAGAGCATAGGGGCAGCCAGGGATAATGTAAAAATAAGAAAAAAGTCTACAATATATAATGTAGAAATGGTCATACTGGGAATCGAAGGGCAGGAAAGAATACATTATGCGATGCCTATGAGAGTGATGGGTTATGATTATGGGACATATAAGAAACAGTATGATGATAATGCAGCGAAATACAAAAGTGCAAATGGAATGTCAAGCGATGAATATATGTCTAAAATGAAAAAGACAGACAAGTTTATTCCGGTTATCACCATAGTTGTTTATTATGGAGAAAATCCGTGGGATGGTGCTGTATCGTTATGTGATATGTTGGATATACCTAAAAAGATGCAGCCGTTTGTCAATGATTATAAAATACATCTTATAGAGGCGAGAAAGAATAAACTGAAATTGCATAATATTAACAATAGGGACTTGTTTAATCTGCTTGAAATATTATTAAACAGAAAAGAAAAGCTGAAAGAAACAAGGGAAAAGGCAATAAAATATGCAAGAGAGCACGATGTAGAAAAGTCGGTTATAATGACAGTGGCAGGAGCAGCAAATTGTAAGATAGATTATGATTTTGTAACAAAGAAGGGGAGTGTTGATATGTGTACGGTATTTGAAGAAACAAGGGCAGAAGGACGACAGGAAGGACGTCAGGAAGGACGATTGGAAGGAGAGGCAAAGGGAATTGTTGAAATAGGTCTTGAATTTGGACTTTCAGAGGAAGATATTCTTGCCAAACTTCAGATAAAACTGAACATATCATTGCAGAAAGCACAGGAATATTTTGCTGTGTTTAGCAAATAGTAAAATAAAATTTGGAGTTTGTATTTAAAAAAAATAACAGTTCAGCCATAAAAATAATAAATTGATAGAAATCCGTTGCATTGATGTTGTGGTGATATAGATTTTATCAATTTGTTATTACAATACAGATTTAAAGTGTGATACCACAAGACGGGCAATTATCATTTTTGCCCGTCTTTTACTTTCAATGTAAAATAAATACTTGTCCCTGTTCCGGGTGTACTCTTTGCCCATATCTTTCCACCATGGTCGAGTATTATCTTTTTTACTATGGCGAGACCGAGACCGCTTCCACGCTTGGCAGAATTTCTTGACGCATCTGCCCTGAAAAATCGGTCAAATATGTTTGGCAGGTCTTTTTCCGAAATTCCCGGACCGTCATCGGAGATTTCTATGCGTACAAATTCATCCGGTTTTACCGGTGGATTTACATCCGTGCCATCCTTGTTTATCTGGCGGTATAAAGGTTTTTTTGGTTTGTGCGGTTTGTAGGAAAGAGCAATTCTTATATTGCCATGTTCTTTGTCCTTATATTTAAGAGCATTTCCGGTAATATTATTTAAAACCCTGCGAAGCTGCTCAGGGTCAGCAGATACCATGATACCCTGTGGTGCGTTATTTTCATAAGATACATTCATATTGTTTGACTCATAATCAAAAGAAATTGAATCAATATAATTTTCAAGATATTCTGAAATATCAAATGTAACATAATTGTACGGGATAGAATTCTGCTCTATTTTAGAAAACAGCGACAATTCATCTACGAGATATGTCATATCATTTGCTTTTGAATGAATGGTTTTAAGATATTTCTGCTGTTTCTCAGGTGTCTTTGCAATACCGTCAATAAGTCCCTCAGAGTAGCCTTTTATGGCAGTGAGCGGTGTCTTGAGGTCATGTGATATATTGCTCATCATTTCTCTTGTGTCATTTTCGTACTGGATTCGTTCCTCAAGCATTGACTTAAGTCTTATACGCATTTCCTCGAAATCACGGCATAGCACACCTATCTCATCGCAGGAATTTACATGGACAGGATTGTCAAGATTTCCGGCACCTATCTGCATTGTGGCGATACGAAGTATGTTCAAAGGTTTTATGATACTGTGGTATAGCCATATTAGAAGGAGAGCCGCAGTCATAAACAGGATAAGTGTAAACGCTATGGCTATGTCTCTGACTGAACTTTCCCACCTTGGTATGAGATTAGAAAGTTTTGTTATAAGAAAAAGCTGTCCCGTAGTTCCATCAGAAAAATAAAAGTCTTTGCCACGGGTAAGTGTCGAACTTTTCTGGTCAATAAGGATATTATCGTTTTTGCCGTAGGAATATTCACCAAAAGACGGCAGCGTGGAAACACAGCCATAAAAATCTTTATTGCCTATGTAATATTCATTTTCACCTTTAAATACAACAATAAAAGAATCCTTTGAGGAAATAGAGCGGGAAGTATCATTTAAAAAATTTTTGTCAAGTAATTTGTCAGGATATTCGTCAGCAAGCGTAACAAGTTTATTATAATCATTAAGGGTAAGTTTATAAAGAAGCTGTACAGGATTTAAGACAAGACCATAATCATAGCTATTTTCACTTTCGGTACTGTAATAAGATGATAATATATCCGTCTGGTTCTGCACTATCAAGTGAAAACAGACAAGACCCGCACAAAGCGGAAAAATTGCGATAATCAAAAACGAAATAATCAATTTACCTCTAATCTTCATAAAAACCTCCATAAATCAAAGCTATCTGCCTGTTTAAGAGCAAATAGCTTTGTGAAAAAAATATTAGTAAGCATTTTTATTTACTTTTCGTCCAAAAAATGTAAGGAAAAGTATTTTAAAGTCAAGTGCAAGTGTCCAGTTTTCAACATAATAAAGGTCACACTCGATGCGGCCGGTTATGGAAGTATCGCCCCTAAAGCCATTTACCTGTGCCCAGCCGGTCATGCCCGGACGAACCTGGTGCTTTATCATATATCTTGGTATTTCTTCCTTGAATTTATTTACAAAGAATGGTCTTTCAGGTCTTGGACCGACAAGACTCATATCACCCTTTAACACATTAAATATCTGAGGAAGCTCGTCAATATTTGTCTTACGCATAAATTTTCCTATAGGGGTGACTCTAGGGTCATCTTTAGTGGTCCATGCTTTCTTTTCTTCGCTTGCTTCCTGAACTTTCATTGAACGGAACTTATACATATCAAACTCCCTGTTGTGAAGTCCGATTCGTTTTTGTTTGAATATAAGCGGACCCGGGGATGTTGTTTTTACGATTATTGCTGTTATAAGCATAGGAATCGCAAAGAGTATAAGTGCGACTGTAGCACCAAAAATATCAACGGCACGCTTTAATACAATATTGTATGAAGAACTGAGTGGTACATGGCGCACATGGATAACGGGTATTCCATCTAAATCCTCAGTGTAAGGTTTTGTAGGAATGATGTTGTTGTAATCAGGAGCAAATTTTGTATGGACACCTGATTTTTCGCAGATTGCTACAAGTCCTTCAAGTTTTGAATATTCATCGATGCTAAGTGTAATGACTATCTCGTCAAATTCATTTGATGAGAGATAATGTTCAAGGGCACCGAGCCTGTCTACAACTTTGATGGTACGGTATTCATCGCCTATTTTTTTGTTATCATCGAGAATACCATGTATTTTGTAACCCCATTCAGGATGCAGTCTTAAACGCCTTATATAATTTTCGGCGGTTCGGCTGTAGCCGACGATAAGGACATGTTTAAGATTTTTTCCGTCTTTTCTCATTTTTCTTAAGATAGAAATAACAACAAGTCGGAAAGCATAGTCGATAACAATATTTATGCAGGCAAAGAAGCCGAGTAAAAGTCTTGCGTAATCCCACTGTTTGAAGAAGTAAAGTGCTGCAAGGCAGTATATGATACCAAAAAAGTTTGACTTGATAAGGCAGAAAAGCTCCGCACGCCTGCCACTTGTTCTTTTTGGGTCATACATCCCGCAGAAACCGTATATGATGAGATAGCAGGGAACTATCATAGTCAGAAGATTCTGATACTGTGACATATCCTTGTAATATCCGAGCGGCGGAGAAATAATATGCCATCTGATAAGCGGGCTGTTAAATTCATCAAGTCTTAAGATATATGCTAAGTTAAACGATAAATAAATTATTATTGCATCAACAATAATGTGTAAAATGTTTAGTAATCGCTGGTTTTCTTTAATCAATTTTTCATCCTCTCAATCTCTTGTAACTTTTTAAAACCTATGGCTTTTAAAAATAAAATGTGCTAAAATGTTAAATGTTTGTATGTGCATTAATTATTATAGATGTTTGGGCAGAAGCTTTTTATTGCTTCT
>OOCB01001614.1_pt1 | contig 29403 bp, 28 predicted proteins | sample 1671351 | NCBI WGS metagenome assembly OOCB01 (sample SAMN06348148, study PRJEB24527) | human gut metagenome | biome: human gut; feature: ankylosing spondylitis patient; material: feces | host: Homo sapiens | place: China | collected 2015-10 | reverse complement strand
TTGGAGCTAATGATGTGACTCGAACACACGACCTGCTGATTACGAATCAGCTGCTCTACCGACTGAGCTACATTAGCGTATTTACTTTTAGAGCCGCAGACCTGATCTTACGAATCAGTTGCTCTACCGACTGAGCTACACCAGCTTATGAAATTTTGGGGACTGCGTTTACTCGCGGTGGAATTTTGAGAAGCTTTGAAAAGTATTGCGCTCCCAAATCTCCACATCAGTGCTAATTACTATAGCATATTTTTTGCGGTGCGTCAACTGCTTTTCTGAAGTACAAACATATTTTTTGTTGATTGGCTTGCTTGCTGCCAAAGAGTTCCAGCCCGCCGGCGGCATAAGGCGGAAATTATGGCAGATACTACTTCCAGTTAGACATAGGAATCGACTGATAAAGGAGTTTGAGATATGAAAGCAACCGGAATCGTGCGGCGCATTGATGATTTGGGCCGGGTGGTCATTCCCAAGGAGATTCGCCGCACCATGCGTATCCGCGAGGGCGACCCTCTGGAGATTTATACAAGCCGGGACGGCGAGGTCATTTTCAAAAAGTATTCCCTGATGGGCGGCGTGGAGGATTTTGCCGCCCAGCTCTGCGAGACCATGAGCCGCTCCACGGGGGCCATCTGCGCCGTGACGGACCGGGATACCGTTATCGCCGTGGCTGGCGGCGCCAAGCGGGAGTTGCTGGGGAAGCGCATCTCCGCGCAGTTAGAGCAGATCATGGAAAACCGCCGGATTTACCAGTATGACGGTCAGAACCAGCCGGTGCCGGTGTCCGACAGCAGCGACCGTCTCATGACTGTAGTGGCGGCGCCGATTCTCTCAGAGGGCGATCTGCTGGGGCTGGTGCTGTTCATCGGGGACGGTCAATCCGCCTCCGGCGACGCGGAATATAAGCTGGCGCAGACCATTGCCGCATTTTTGGGCCGCCACATGGAAAGCTGATGCCTGCACAGAGCGCAGCAATTTGAAAGGAAACGATAAGAGCCGCAGCCCGATATGGGCTGCGGCTCTTATCGTTTCAGAATATTGTGGGGACTTATTCTTCGCCGTAGACCTCTTTTGCCATACGGAACACGGCCCATGCCTTGGGCCAGCCGCAGTAAAAGGCGGCGTGGGTGATGATCTCCGCCATTTCCTCCTTGGTGATGCCGTTTTTCTTGGCACTCATCAGGTGATAGCGGAAGGATTCGTCCGTCAACCCCTGCGCCATCAGTGCCACAACAGTGACAAGAGAACGGTCCCGGAGGGAGAGCTGCTCCTCCCGGCTCCATACCTGACCGAACAGAACATCGTCATTCAGCTCGGCGAATTTAGGGGCGAACGTGCCTAACTGGTCCCGCCCCGCGGTCTGCTTGACTGCCATACTACTTCCTTCTTACAGCTTTTCGTATTTCTCGTCCGTCACCGGCTCGCACCATTCGTTCCGGCAGCCCTCGCCGGGGACCTCCACGGCAATGTGGCTGAACCAGCTGTCCTTTTTCGCGCCGTGCCAGTGCTTCACCTCGGCGGGAATCATCACCACGCTGCCGGGGGTCAGGCTCACGGCGGGCTTGCTGGCCTCCTGATACCAGCCCTCACCGGCGGTGCACAGCAAAAGCTGCCCGCCGCCCTTTTCGGCGTGATGGATGTGCCAGTTGTTGCGGCAGCCCGGCTCAAAGGTCACATTGGCGGCGAACAGGCCGCCCTTGGGGTCCGTCAGGGGGTTGAGGAAGGAATTTCCAATAAAATACTGGGCGTAGGCGGTGTTAGAGGTGCCGGTGCCGAACATATTCGCTTTTTCAAATGCGTCCTGATTTTGATATTTTATGCTGTTTCCCTCCGTATTTAATTTCTTCACGGCGTAGCGCAGCCAAACGGCACCGCTGCCGTACTGCCGGACAGAATTGAGCTTCAGCTCCGTGACGGGCCGTTCCATGGGAAGACCGTCAAACACGGCGGGCATTCCGCCCCGACCGTCGATTCCGGCGCCGATCAGCACACTGACCTCGTCCAGCAGATCTGCCGCCAGAAATCCGGCGTTGATATGCCCGCCGCCCACAACGGCCATGCGCTCTACGCCGAACTGCTCCGCAAGGATTTCACAGGCCCGGGGCAGGTCGATTTTCGTTTCGCCGCAGGCAATCCAGGAGATGTTCTGTGCGTCCAGATAGGCAAGGTACTCCTGGCTTACCTGCTGGCTGGTGAGAATCAGCAGTGGGCGCTCACCCTCCGGCACCTCCCACAGCAGTGTGCCCTTTGTATCCGCAATGATCTCGTACCCGGCGGCAGCGGCCTTTTTGGAAAAGCCCTCCCGCCCGAAGGGAGTGACGGTCTCGCTGTGAAATACGCCGGGGCCTGCCAGCTCCAGCTCCGCCGTGACCCGACCGCTGACGCGGGTGGGGGCGTTCAGGGAATCCAGAGTGTCATAATATTCCTGCACGCCCGGCAGATGCTCCTCGTGGCGCAGTCGATACGGCCATCCACAGAGGTCATCATGTGGCAGATGATATACGGCTTCTTCATCGGTATAGCCTCCTTGTGTGCCTGCCCTCCGTGCGGAAGCAGCAGGACGATTTGTTCGGGAATTACTATACAACTTGAAGTGAACTTTAAGTCAAGAGGGAATTTGGATTTATTCGGACAAATCGCCGGAGGCGGTGTGCTCCGTCCCGGCGGTGTTACCCTCGTGGAAATGGAGCCATACGGCGTGGGCCGTGTTTTTCGGCAGAATCGCTGCCAGTGTCTCCTCATCCGCCTCCCGAATGGCCCGGATGGTGCCAAGACGCCGCTTCAGCTCCGCCTGCCGCTTGGTGCCGAGACCGGGAATGCCATCCAGCGCGGAGCGCATGGTGCTCTTGGTGTGGCGCTGGTGGTGATAGGTGATGGCAAAGCGGTGGGTCTCCTCCTGAATTTGGCCGATAAGGGAGAAAACCGCCTGCTGATTTACGATTCCGATCTCCCGCCCCTCCGGCGTTACCAGCGCGCGGGTGCGGTGGCGGTCATCCTTTACCATGCCGAAAATGGGGATGGTACAGCCGAAGGACTGCGCCACCTCCAGCGCGGTGTTGGCATGGGTGATGCCGCCATCGATCAAAAAGACATCCGGCAGGGGCAGGAATTTTTCATCCCCATCCGCCGCCCGCTGCAATCTCCGGCGCAGCACCTCCCGCATAGAGGCGTAATCGTCCGGGTGGCCCTCTGCCAGCTCCTTGATCTGGAAGCGGCGGTAGGCGGATTTCAGAGGCCTTCCGCCCTGAAAGACCACCATAGAGGCCACAATGTCACTGCTGCCGGTGTTGGAAATATCGAAGGACTCCATCCGCTTGGGCGGCTGGGGGAGGTTCAGCATTTTTTGCAGCAGCTCCAGCGTATAGGCTGTTTTTTCCTCGGCGGTGGTGGCCCGCTGCACCTCCTCCTGCGCGTTGCGGATGGCCATATCCGCCAGCGTGGACTTTTCGCCCCGCTGGGGCACATGGACCCAGACCCTGTGTCCGGCCCGCTGCGTCAGCGCCTCAGACAGCTCCTCACAGTCACCAGTGTCCACGCAGAGTAGAATCTCGTGGGGGAGAATGGCCCGTGGCAGATAGTATTGGGCGGTGACTGCCGCCAGCAGCTCTGCCGCCGTTTCCTCCATGGGGGCGTTCAGCAGCTCTGTTTCGCGGCCTGCTAAATTGCCGCCCTCCATGTGGAGCACGGCGTAGCCGCTTTTGCCAGCGCCACGGAATACGCCCCATACATCGGTGTCGGCGCACAGGCCGGCAATGACCGTTTGCTTTTTGCTCAGGGCACTGATGGCCTGAATCCGGTCCCGAAGCTGGGCCGCCTGCTCAAAGCGCAGCGCCTCGGCCTCCGTCTCCATGTCGGCGGTCATGTCCCGAATCAACTGCTTGGAGCGGCCCTCCAAAAGCTGACAGGCCTGCTCAATGCGGCGGTCATAGTCCGCCTCCGGCATTTCCGGGCGGCAAAAACCGTCGCACCGGCCCATGTGGAAATTCAGGCAGGGCCGCTCCGCGCCGATGTCCCTTGGAAACTGGCGGCGGCAGGTGGGGAGCCGCAGTGCCTGACATACGGCGTCGATGGCCTGCCGGGTCTCAAAGCGCCCGCCGAAGGGGCCGAAATATTTCGCCCCGTCATTGGCAGGGCGGTTCACCATGGTGAATTTGGGATAGCGCCCCCGGCCCAGCCGGACAAAGGGGTAGCCCTTGTCATCCTTCAGCAGAATGTTGTAGCGGGGCATATGCCGCTTGATGAGGGAATTTTCCAGCACAAGGGCCTCAAATTCGCTGGAGACGAAAATTGTGTCAAAATGGTCCACCTGACTGACCATTTGCCGGGTTTTCAGGGTGTGGGAGGCGCTGTCCTGAAAATATTGGCTGACGCGGTTCTTCAGCTTTTTCGCCTTGCCGACATATATGACCTTCCCGGTCCGGTCCATCATCAGATAGACCCCCGGCTGCAAAGGCAGATCGTTGGCCTTTTCCCGCAGCTCATCCTTTGTCATCCGATCACCACCCGATCATCATTTTACCCACAGTGTAGCAAAAAAGACACAGCGGCGCAAGAGCGTAAGAAAACCGCCCCTGCAAAAGCAGAGGCGGCTGATGTAGCGTTTGCTTATTCGCCGAAGTTGTCCTTTACCAGCTCCACCAGAGCGCCGACAGCTTCCTTTTCGTCCGTGCCATCCGCGATCAGGGTGATCTTGGTGCCCTTTACAATGCCAAGGGACAAAACGCCCAGCAGGCTCTTGGCGTTGACGCGGCGGTCATCCTTTTCCACCCAGATGCCGCTTTTGAATTCGTTGGCCTTCTGAATGAAGAAGGTTGCGGGTCTGGCGTGCAGACCTACCTCGTTATTAACGGTGATTTCCTGTGTATACATGATACAGCTCTCCTTTTCTATACCAAGTAGTTCCTCATCTTAACCAAAGAGGTGTGCTCCACCAGTTTTCTAATGCTTACTATACCTGTTTTTTCCCGTCCCGTCAACGGCGAATTTCACAAACATTTCAGGCGAAATGTCAAACGCCCGCTATAGAAAGCGTCAAGGTTCCCAAAAGGGAGCCTTGACGCGGGAATTGCAGGTGAAATGGAAAATTTTACATAACGGTACGGAAGGGAGTGTGAGGGAAACCGAAGAGGGGTTTCCTCACAATTTAAATTAACAGCTTTCAAAGTGATTTAGAACTTTGAAAGCTCAGGGCTTTTTGACAATTTATTGTCGAAAAGCGCGTCAAGGTTCCCAAAAGGGAGCCTTGACGCATAAAATGACTTCTCAATAATTTTCCGCCTTGATTTGGAAATAGGACTGGGGATGATGGCACACCGGGCACACGGCGGGGGCCTCCACGGCCAGCTCCACATGGCCGCAGTTGCGGCAGAACCAGAGAACCTTGTCGCCCTTTTTGAAGACCTCACCGTTTTTCAGATTTTCCAGCAGTTTCAGATAACGCTCCTCGTGGGCCTTTTCGATTCTGGCAACGCCCTCGAACTGAGCGGCCAGCTCCAAAAAGCCCTCCTCCTCGGCGGTGCGGGCCATTTCGGCGTACATACTGGTCCACTCCTCGTTCTCTCCGGCAGCGGCGGCCACCAGATTTTCGGCGGTGGTGCCGATGCCATCCAACGCCTTGAACCACAGCTTTGCGTGCTCTTTTTCGTTCAGGGCCGTTTCCTGAAACAGCGCCGCGATCTGCTCGTAGCCCTCCTTTTTCGCCTTGCTGGCATAGTAGTCATACTTGTTCCGGGCCTGAGACTCTCCGGCAAACGCCTTCCACAGATTGGCCTCCGTTTTGCTTCCCTTCAATTCCATATTTCTGCTCCTTTCCGAGTTCCTAATTAAAAATTATTCCTGATAATTGTATTATACAGGAAGAAAACAGATAAAGCAACTGTTTTTTCCTGATTGGTTTGCCTTCCAATGGGGAAAATAGGCGTGGGTATCGCATTGACTCCGCAGAAAAGGAGGAAAGAGGATGAAACGAAGCGTTTCGATTTTGTTGGCAGCCTTGACGCTGGCGCTGGCGCTCAGCTCCTGCGGCAGCAAAAATAGCGGGAACACGACCGATGACAGCCATCAGCAGGAGAGCGGGATGCTGGACCGGGATGACAATACCGTTACCGCGCCGGACACCAATCCGGGTCAGTCTCCGGCCAATACCGATGAATCCGTAACGGAGGGCGTTCCCATGGACCAGATGCTGGAAAACGCCAAGGCCCGTGACCGGGACGGTGATCTGCTGGACGGCGAAAACGCCGTTACCCCCGGCGCCGACCGCTGGTAGGGCAGTGGGCTTCAAAGAGACAGGCATCGGCTGCCGGAGCTTCACCGGCGGCGGATGCTTTCTCTTTTCCAGCGGACATTTTTCTGCTATAATAACAGCAAATACATTTCAGTCCGACAGGAGGCGCTTTATGGCCAACAGCTTCAGCATGGAACCCATCGCCCACATCCGCAGTGATTTTGCCGAAAAGTTCGGCGTTCCCCGGCAGAGCGGTCTGGTGGACGCGCTGGAGGCATCCATCGTATTTACACCGCCCTACCGCAGCCCGGACGCCCTCCGGGGACTGGAGGATTTTTCCCACCTCTGGCTCATCTGGGTTTTTGACCGGGCGATTCGGGAGAGCTGGTCTCCCACAGTCCGCCCGCCCCGGCTGGGGGGAAATGCCCGTATGGGCGTGTTCGCCACCCGCTCACCCTTCCGGCCCAACCCCATCGCGCTGTCCTGTGTGAAGCTGGAGGGCATCGAGCAGACCGCCGAGGGGCCGGTGCTCCGGGTGCGGGGTGCCGATTTAGTGGACGGCACGCCGATTTTGGATATCAAGCCCTACATCCCATACGCCGACTGCCACCCGGACGCGCTGGGCGGCTTTGCCGCTGTACCGGCAGGGGAGAGCCTGACGGTGGAGATTCCGCCGGAGCTGCTGGAACGGATTCCGGCCCAGCGGCGGGAGGCGCTGCGGGGCGTGCTGGCACAGGACCCCCGGCCCCATTACCAAAATGACCCGAACCGCGTTTACGGCTTTCCTTTTGCCGGAATGGAGGTGCGCTTCACGGTAGAGGGGAAGATCCTCCGCGTCCGGGATATCCTGCCCGCCAAGCCTGAAAAGGAATGACCGTTCGGAATTTCACTTGTAATTTGATAACATAGTGGTAAAATTGGTTTATCGGAACATATTTGACGGGAGGCGTTTTTATGCTGATATCCACAAGAGGACGTTATGCGCTGCGAATCATGCTGGAGCTGGCGCAATACGATAGAGGAAAGTACATTCCGCTGCCCCTGATCGCGGAGCGGCAGGAGATATCCGAAAAGTATTTGGAGAGCATCATTTCCGTGCTGGGCAAGGCCGGACTTGTGGAGGGCCTGCGGGGCAAAGGCGGCGGCTATCGCCTCAGCCGGGAGCTGAAGGACTACTCCGTGGGGGAGATTCTGCGGCTGTCCGAGGGGTCGCTGGCCCCGGTGGCCTGTCTGGACGGTGAGGTGAACCGTTGCCCCCGGGCGGAAAAGTGCCAGACGCTCCCGGTCTGGGAAAAGCTGGACGAGCTCATTAACGGCTATCTGGACAGCATTTCGTTGGCAGACCTGCTGCATCAGGTCAAGGATACGGATGTGGGGCCGTGCTGTCTGTAAAAAAATTATAAACCTATTGACAAAGTGTGCTTCAAAGCATATCATATAAACATACCTAATCGATAGGTGATTACCATGACTCTCTTAACCAAACTCCCCTCTCCTGATTTTCGATGTTGAAGGCTGCGGTCCATTTTTAGAAGCCTCAACCTTTAATATCAAAAGGAGAACACATTATGCCTAATATTTATACCTCTGCCGATCAGTTGGTCGGCCATACACCCCTGCTGGAACTGACGCATATCAAAAAGGCCCACAGCCTGAAGGCTCGTGTGCTGGCGAAGCTGGAATATTTCAATCCTGCCGGGTCCGTAAAGGACCGCGTGGCGGTGGCCATGCTGGATGACGCTGAGAAGCGGGGCGTTTTAAAGCACGACTCCGTTATTATTGAGCCTACCTCCGGCAACACGGGCATCGGTCTTGCCTCCGTGGCGGCCGCCCGTGGCTACCGTGTCATCATTGTGATGCCGGAGACCATGAGCGTGGAGCGGCGGCAGTTGATGCGTGCCTACGGCGCGGAGCTGGTACTCAGCGAGGGCGCCAAGGGCATGAAGGGCGCCATCGCCAAGGCGGAGGAGCTGGCGAAGGAATACCCCAACAGCTTCATTCCCGGCCAGTTTGTCAACCCCGCTAATGTGCAGGCCCATTATACCACCACCGGCCCCGAAATCTGGGCGGATACCGATGGCGCTGTGGATATTTTGGTAGCCGGTGTCGGCACCGGCGGCACCATCACCGGCACGGGCCGCTACCTCAAGGAGCAAAAGCCTGCGCTGAAGGTCATTGCGGTGGAGCCGGCAAGCTCCCCGGTGCTCTCCACCGGTATGGCAGGAGCTCATAAAATTCAGGGCATCGGCGCCGGCTTTGTGCCGGAAATTCTGGATACCACCGTTTATGATGAGATCATTCCCGTTGCCAATGAGGACGCCTTTTCCACAGGCCGCGAGATCGGCCGGCATGAGGGCGTGCTGGTAGGAATTTCCTCCGGCGCCGCCGTGTGGGCGGCGATTGAGGCGGCAAAGCGGTCGGAAAACGAGGGCAAGACCATTGTGGTCCTGTTGCCGGACACCGGCGACCGCTACCTTTCCACGGAACTGTTCGCGCAGTAAAAAGGGCGTGCCCCATGCTGAACTATGCGCGGTTAAAGGAGCGGCAACTCCACCTGCTGGCGCTGCTTCGCTTCCTGCTGTATCCCAATGTATTCGCACCTGCGGCGGAGGTTCATACCAAGGCCGAGGCGGAGTCCGCCGTGCGGACGCAGCTTCGTGATATTTTAGAGCTGATCTGCCCGGATATTTCACCGGAGGACACGGCAAACACATTGCTGGCTCGGCTCCCGGCTGTCCGAAAAATGCTGGATACCGATGTGCAGGCGGCTTACGAGGGCGACCCCGCCGCCACCTGCCGGGAGGAGGTCATGCTGGCCTATCCCGCCTTTGAGGCCATCAGCGTATTCCGAATCGCCCACGAGCTGTACCGCCTGTATATCCCCATGCTGCCCCGGATGATGACGGAGTACGCTCATTCCGTGACCGGTATCGACATTCATCCCGGCGCGGAGATCGGTCCCTACTTTTTCATTGACCACGGCACCGGTGTTGTTATCGGCGAGACCACCGTCATCGGCGCCCATGTTAAACTCTATCAGGGTGTGACACTGGGAGCGAAGAGCTTTGCTGTTCAGCCGGACGGTACGCTGGTCAAGGGCCGGAAGCGCCACCCGGACATCGGCAGCAATGTGGTCATTTACGCCGGAGCCACCATCCTTGGCGGCGGCACCAAAATCGGTGACGGCTGCGTCATCGGCGGCAACGTCTGGCTGACCCATTCCGTAGACCCCGGCAAGCGGGTATTGACCGCCCGGGAGCAGACGGAGCTGATCACTGCGGATATCTGATTTTTTCATACCCCTTCATTGCGTAAAGGGCAATACGGCTCTGCGGCAGTCTGCCGCGGGCAGCGTATTGCCCTTTGCGCGCGGAAAAATCTCTGTAAAGGAGACTGCCCTATGACCGTTTACGCGGACAACGCCGCCACCACAAAAATGAGCCGCGCTGCCATTGACGCCATGCTGCCGTATCTGGAGGGCTGCTTCGGCAATCCCTCCAGTCTGTACCGCATGGGGCGGGAGGCCGCCGGGGCGCTGCAAAGCGCCCGGGAGACCGTGGCAGACTGTCTTGGCTGTACGCCACGGGAGCTCACCTTTACCTCCGGCGGCAGCGAGGCCGATAATCAGGCCCTCATCTCCGCCGCCCGCATCGGCGAGCGCAGCGGCAAAAAGCATATTGTCTCCACCGCCTTTGAGCACCACGCTGTTCTCCATACGCTGAAAAGGCTGGAGGCGGAGGGCTTTACGGTGGAACTGCTGCCGGTGGGTCCCACCGGCACCGTTACTGCCGGACAGGTGGCGGCAGCCCTCCGGCCGGATACTTGCCTCGTGTCGGTGATGTGCGCCAATAACGAGATCGGCTCCGTGCTTCCCATTGCGGAGATCGGCGCCGTGTGCCGGGAGCGGGGCGTGCTGTTCCATACGGACGCCGTGCAGGCGGCGGGTCATCTTCCCATCAACGTAGAGGAGCAGAATATCGATTTGCTGTCTCTCTCCGGCCACAAGTTCCACGGCCCAAAGGGTGTCGGCGTGCTGTATGCCCGACGGGACGTTCCCCTGACTGCGCTCATTGAGGGCGGTGCGCAGGAGCGGGGCAGACGGGCTGGCACGGAAAACGTCCCCGGCGTCATGGGTCTTGCCGCCGCGCTGAAGGAAAGCTGTGCCCACCTTGCGGAAAACGCGGCCAAGGTCAGTGCTCTGCGGGACAGGCTCATTGCCGGACTTTCCCAAATCCCCCACAGCGTTCTCAACGGCGACCCTGTCCACCGCCTCCCCGGCAATGTGAGCTTCTGCTTTGAGGGCGTGGAGGGGGAGAGCCTGTTGCTTTTGCTGGATCAGGCCGGAATCTGCGCTTCCTCCGGGAGTGCCTGTGCCTCCGGCTCGCTGGATCCCAGCCATGTTCTGCTGGCTATCGGACGCTCCCGGGAATTGGCCCACGGCGCTTTGCGCCTGAGTCTTAGCGAATGGAACACGCAGGCGGAGATAGACTATCTCATCCGGGAGGTCACCCGGGCGGTGGAGCGTCTGCGGAGCGCTTCTCCCGCATGGCAGGTGTGTCTTTCCGGCAAACAGCAATTCATTCTGTAGACCTGTGTACCCAAGGAGGAACAATATGGAATTTTTCAAGAAAGCGGCGGCGCTTGACCGCTTTTCCGGCTGTCGGGTGATGTGATGGGAAAGGTATTGATCGCGATGAGCGGCGGCGTGGATTCCAGCGTTGCCGCGTACCTTATGGGCCAGCTGGGCTGGGACTGCCTCGGCGCCACCATGACGCTGTACCGCAACGAGGACATCGGCATTTCCCACAGCCGCACCTGCTGCTCGCTGGAGGATGTGGAGGATGCCCGGAGCGTGGCAAACCGGCTGGGAATGCCCTACTATGTATTCAACTTTTCCGATGAGTTCCGCTGTCAGGTCATGGACCGCTTCGCCGCGGCCTACGAGCGGGGGCAGACCCCCAATCCCTGTATCGACTGCAACCGCTACCTGAAGTTTCGGCGGCTCTATGACCGGGCGTCCCTGATGGGCTGCGATACCATTGCTACCGGTCATTATGCCCGCATTGAGCGGGAAAATGGGCGATATTTATTAAAAAAGGCGCTGGACACAGGCAAGGACCAGAGCTATGTGCTCTATATGCTCACGCAGGCGCAGCTATCCCATACGCAGCTCCCGCTGGGGGCGCTCCATAAGACGGAGGTGCGGGCCATTGCGGAGGAGCAGGGCTTTTACAACGCGAAAAAGCCGGACAGTCAGGACATCTGCTTCGTGCCGGACGGTGACTATGCCACTTTCATCCGGCGGCATACCGGAAAAACGGATGTCCCCGGCGACTTTACAGACGAGTCTGGCAAAATCTTAGGGCAGCACAAGGGCATCACGCACTATACCGTCGGCCAGCGGAAGGGCCTTGGCGTTCCCTCTAACGAGCCGCTGTACGTCAAGGCTATCGACCCGGCGCGAAACCGCGTGGTGCTCAGCGGAAACGCGGCTCTATATTCCCGGACGCTGACAGCCGGGGACCTGAACTGGATCGCGTGGGATACGCCGCCCCGGCAGTTTCAATGCAGCGCCAAGACCCGCTACCGCCAGACGGAGCAGCCTTGCACGGTGACGGTCACGGCGGAGGGCCGCGCAGAGGTCTGCTTCGATATGCCCCAGCGGGCCATCACGCCGGGACAGGCCGTGGTATTTTATGAGGGAGATACCGTCCTCGGCGGCGGTACGATTTTGTAAGTAAGGGCCGGGAGCATTTGCTCCCGGCTTCTTCATTTACTGCTCCAGATAGGCGCGGGGGTCCACGGCCTTTCCGTCCCGGCTCACCGCGAAGTGCAGGTGGGGCGCGCCGCTCTCTGCGGCGGCGGTGGTGCCGACAGCGCCGATGATCTGCCCGGCGGATACGCTGTCCCCGGTTTCTACCGTGGGCTTGGACTGCAAATTGGCGTAGGTGGTTTCGTAGCCGCCCTCGTGCTCCAGTACCACGGTGGTACCCATCAGCGTATCGTCCGTGACGGAGCGTACCGTCCCGGAGCTGGCCGCCAGCACAGTGGTCCCGGCCTTGGCGGCAATGTCAATGCCGTCATGGGTGCGCCAATCTCCCATTGTGGGGCTGTAAATTAGCTCCTCCATGGAAAAGGCGGTCAGAACCTCGCCCCGCAGCGGCTCCACAATGAGCTTGGGAGCCTGTGCCGCTACGGGAACGTCCTCCACCGGCAGCTCCGGCATTTCCGGCTTGTCCGCCGTGTCTACGGGGACGGGCTCCGGCTTCAGTGTTTCCGCCACCGGCTCCTCTACGCGCTCTGGCACCGTCACCGGCTGAGAGACCGCCGCCTGCGGCGTCACCGGGAGCTCTTGTACCGGCTCCGTGCCCTCTCCGCGCAGCAGCACCCAGCCGCACACGCCCACCACAGCGAGGCAGACCGCCAGCGTACCGTAAAAGCCCACGCCGGATAGCACCTGCTTCACATTTCTTTCCATAAAATTCCTCCCTTGCAGAAAATAGGTACGATGGGAGTATGGACGCGGGAAGCGGAAACTATACCGCTTTCGGGCAAAAACAGTTGCAATCTATGAAAAATCGCGGTATAGTAAGCGGGTAACTGCCGGCCAAGCCGGCTATTTTCCCGGCATTTCTTCGTAACCGTGCCCCGGGGCACGCCTCCCGTTCAAGACGGCAAACCACTTTGAAAGGGAGCTTTTCCATGAATGCAAATTCCAGAACCAAATTGCTGCTGCGCCATCTGACCTGCGCGGCTATGTGTCTGGCCCTGTGCCTGTACCTGCCGTTTCTCACAGGACAGATTCCACAGATCGGCCGGGCGCTGAGTCCCATGCACATTCCCGTGCTGCTGGCAGGCTTTCTCTGCGGCCCGTGGTGGGCGATGGTGGTGGGACTGGTGGCACCCATGCTGCGCCACAGCCTGTTTTTGATGCCGCCGCTGGTCACAGCCATTGCCATGAGCTTTGAGCTGGCGGCCTACGGCCTGTTTTCGGGCCTTTTGTACCAGTTGCTGCCGAAAAAGCGGAGCAACATCTATGTGTCGCTGATTTTGGCCATGCTGGGCGGACGTATCGTCTGGGGCATTGCCATGACGATCATCAGCGGCGTCACCGGCTCCGAGTTCGGCTGGGCGGCCTTCATCGCCGGAGCCTTTACCAGCGCAGTTCCCGGTATCATCGTGCACATTATCTTGATTCCTGTGTTGGTGATGAGCCTGCAAAAAGCAGGCTTTTTGAAAACGGAGCCCTGCACCGCCTGATTTCCGCAGAGAAAAGAGCGACGTCCGCGCCCCCGCACTTGAAAAAACGCCCCATGAGGGGATAGTGAAAAACAAGATTTTTCCGGCCAGCAGCCCAAACGCTGCTGGCCGCTTTTTGCGCGGCAGGGCAAAGCCTGCGCGCTTTCACCCTGTTTTATCGCTGGCTGACCTCCCACGGCTCCTGAAAGATGAGATCATCCACATCGCCCAGCGGCTTTTTCGGTTCCATATCCACCCCTCCTTTGCAAAAAACAGAACTCCTACATGATATGCGCTCAAATGCGAAAAGTTGCACGAAAACGTGCAACAGACCTGAAAATTTTTTCAAGCGGGACACCGGCATTGCTCATAGCAGGCTGCGGCCTTCAAAAACGAGGCTGCAAAAGAAAATTGTTCACAGTCGGCAGGCTTTACAAAAACACTGGATATGTGTATAATATTCTTAATTATGTGCAAATGTGAGGAAATTGACCATGGAGATCACTCAGGGAGTTCGGTTCGACAGCCTGAAGCTGTCCCCCGAAATTCTGCGCGCTCTGCTGGAGCGCAATATCGTTCAATCCACCCCGGTGCAGGCCGGCTGCATCCCTCCCATGCTGGAATGGCGGGATGTGGTGGCCAAGGCTCCTACCGGCACCGGTAAGACTTTTGCCTACGGCATTCCCGTCGTGGAGCATATCGACCCCGCGGACGAAAGCGTGCAGGCGGTGATTTTGGCCCCCACCCGGGAACTGGCTATTCAGATCACCGATGAGCTGCGGGTGCTGTGTACCTACAAGCCCGGCGTCCGGGCCGTGTGCCTGTATGGCGGTGCCCCCATCAACCGGCAGATCGAGGCGCTGAAAAAGCGTCCCCAGATCGTTGTGGCCACACCGGGCCGGCTCTCCGACCACATGAAGCGCCACACGGTCCGGGTGGAGGCCGCCCAGACCGTGGTGCTGGACGAGGCGGACCGGATGCTGGATATGGGCTTCATCCATGATGTGACCCGCCTGCTGGACAAGATGGACAAGCGGCGGAATCTCGGATTGTTCTCCGCCACCATTTCCCGGGAGGTCATGGATATCGCGTGGGTGTACCAGCGGGACGCTGAGGAGATCACCGTCCGGGAGGACGAGCAGAACAAGCCGGACATCAAGCAGTTCCGCATGGACGTCAGCTATGACGGAAAGGCGGAGGCTATTGCCAAAATTCTCACGGAGACCGGCTTTGACCGCTGCATGGTGTTCTGCAATACCAAGGGCAACACGGAGCGCATCACAAAGTTTCTGCAGATGCGGGGCATTGACGCCCAGTGCATCCACGGCGACATTCCCCAGAAAAAGCGGGAGCAGGTCATGGATTTGTTCCGCAAGGGGAAACTCCGGGTGTTCGTCTCCACAGACGTTGCCGCCCGGGGCATTGATGTAGACGATGTGGACATTGTATTCAACTGCGACATCCCCGACGAAAATCAGGACTATGTCCACCGCATCGGCCGTACCGGCCGGGCCAAGCGGCAGGGCGTAGCCGTGAGCTTTGTGGCGGATTTTCCCTCTAAAATCCGCATGGATGACATCGCTAAGAACACTCGCAACGAAATTCTGCCGGTGAAATTTGACGATGACGGCAAGCTGACCATGGCTTAAAGCAAAGGAGTCCTTATGAAACTTCGCAAAAGGCTGGCGGCTCTTGCCCTTGCGGCGCTGACGCTGCTTACCTGCCTTACGGGCTGCGGGAGCGCCGGTGATGACGGAGACCGCCTTTCCCTGTCCGTCCGGGTGGGGGACAAGCCCGCCACCTATGACCCCATTTACGCCGAGGAGATCGGCGACCAGACCATTTTAAATCACCTCTATGAAAACCTCATGCGGCTGGAAAAGGACGAAAACGGCCAGATTACCGCTGTGAGCGGCGCCGCAAAGAACGTGGATGTCAAGGAAAACGCCGATGGCACCGTGACCTATACCTTCCGTCTGCGGGGCGGGAAATGGTCCGATGGCGTTGAGGTCAAGGCCGGGGATTTCGTGTATGCGTGGCAGCGCTTGGCGGACCCGGCCACCGCGTCGGTCTATGCGCCGCTTTTGTCCATTGTCAGCGGCTATGAGCAGGCCCGCGCCTCCGGGGATATGTCCCTGTTGGCGGTCAGCGCTAAAAACAGCAGTACGCTCACCGTCACGCTGGACGGTCACTATGACTGGTTTTTGCGGGAGGTCTGTACCTCCATTGCCACCATGCCGCTGCGGCAGGATGTGGTCAAGCGGCTGAAAGAGGCGGCGGACGCCGTGAACGAGGTGAAGCCCGATTCGGATTCTTCCGCCCGCTGGTGGTCCGACCCCACCATGCTGGTGACCAACGGTCCCTACACGGCGGAGACCCTGACCGGGAGTACCCTGACCCTGACGGAAAATGTCAATTACGGCAAAAAAATCACCGGCCCGGATGAGCTGGTGTTCCATTTCAGCGACGAGCAGACCGGACAGATTCTCTACGCGCAGGAGCTTGTAGACGCTGTGTGGCCTCTGAGCGAGGAGGAGATGGCGGCACGGATCACCGCCGATGAGACGTGGCAGGCAGACCCGGTGCTGGAGACCTACTCCGTCCTCTTTAACTGGAGCCGGCTGGAGGAAGACGGGATTCGCCGCGCCCTGAGCCTTGCCATTGACCGGGACGCCATCGCCGCACTGGCGGGCGTTACAGGCAAGCCTGCCGCAGGGCTTGTTCCCCCCGGCGTGCCGGAGGGGGAGCAGGACTTCCGCACCAGCGGCGGCGATTTGATCGACATGACCTCCGAGGGCTATGCCGACCGCTGCACGCAGGCGGTGCGGCTCATGCAGGAGGCAGGTTATGACCGGGGCTCCGATTTGGGCACGCTGGAATATCTCTACGCAGACGAGGGCACCAACGGCGCTGTGGCGGAGGCCCTGTGCCGGATGTGGCGCAGCGTGCTGGGCCTGAACATCATCCCCCGGGGCGTTACAAAGGCGGAGCTGATGACCGCGCTGCGCAGCGGCAGCTATACGCTGGCCGGTATGGCCGTTTCCGCCGTGTGCAATGACGCCGAGTGCTTTTTGATGGACTGGACCTCCGGCAATTCCGATAATCTGCTCCATTATGAAAACAGCGCCTTTGATACCCTCATGTCCATCATCGCCAAGGCCGAGGAGGGCTCCGCCCGCATGGGCTGTCTCCACGATGCCGAGGACCTGCTGTTGGAAATCGACTGTGCGCTGGCCCCGCTTTATACGGCGGGAACGGCGTGGGACCTGCGGGAAACCTATATGGGCGGCTTCCGGGACCCCCGGGGCTGGTTCGATTTCCGCGGAGTCTATCTGCGGCCCGTCACCGTACAGTAGACTACGCAAACTATTTTGAAAATCAGGAGGCGGCTATGAACGGTAAAATTCTGGTAACGTCTTTTTCGGCCAGCGGCGTCACCGCCGGTGTGGCCCGGGAACTGGCGCAAGCCATAGGCGCGGACCTTTGTGAAATCGCCCCGGTCCAGCCCTATTCCAGTGCTGATTTAGACTGGACGAACAAGAAAAGCCGCAGCACGCTGGAAATGCAGGACCCCGCCAGCCGCCCGGCCATGAAGCCGCTGACCGTGGACCCCGCGCAGTATGATACGATTTTTGTGGGCTGTCCTATCTGGTGGTATGTGGAGCCCCGCATTGTGGACACGTTCCTTGATGGGGTCGCGCTGGAGGGGAAAACTGTGATCCCCTTTGCCACCTCCGGCGGCAGCGGCGTGGAAAATGCCGCCGCGCACCTGAAGGAGCTTTATCCCGCCGCTGATTGGCGTCCGGGTAAGCTGCTCCGCCGCGGAAACGCAGCAGCGTGGGCCAAAACGCTGTAACGTGCAAAAAGCAATATAACCACTTAATTCCGTATAAAAACTCCCTCTGTAAGAGACAGCCTGCTTTTGCTGTCTCTTACAGAGGGAGTTATCAATTTTTGCTGTATTTTTAAGCGCTTTCGGTCTCAGGGAGCGCCTTTTCTTTGTCCTTGTCCAGCAGGTCCGTCATGCTGTCAAGGCTGATGCCCAGCGTAGAGGCATTGTGCAGCAGGGCAGAGGTAGTGGGCTGAATCACGCCCGTCACGCCCAGAACAATGAGCATCAGGTTGAAGCCGACAATGAAGCGGTAATTGCGCTGGATGCGGCCCATCAATGCCTGAGAGATTTTCCGCAGCGTCACCAGCTCGAAAAGGTCCTCGGAGGCAATTGTTACATCGGCGATCTCACGGGCGATGGCGGCGCCGGTATTGATGGCGATGCCAACATCCGCCTCAGAGAGAGCCGGGGTATCGTTGACACCGTCGCCGATCATAATGACCTTCCGACCGGCGGCCTTTTCCTGCCGGACAAAATTGGCCTTGTCCTCTGGCAGAACCTCGGCATAGAACTGGTCCACGCCCACCTCCCGGGCCACGGCCTCGGCGGTGCGGCGGCTGTCGCCGGTCATCATGACTACCTTGGAGATGCCGCAGGCATGGAGCACCTGAATTGCATCCTTGGCCTCCTTGCGGAGAGGATCGGAAATGCAGATCACGGCGGCCAGACGTCCGGCGATGCAGAGGTAGAGGTGAGAATATTCCTCCGGCAGCGTATTGAACTTTTCCTGTTCGGCCTCAGGAACTACGCAGCCCTCGTCCTCAAAGACAAAGTGGGCACTGCCGATAATGACCTTTTTATCCTCAACGGTACTGGAAATGCCGTGGGCCACTACGTATTCCACCTGAGAGTGGTATTCCTTGTGGTCCAGCCCCAGCCGCTTGGCCTCCGCCACCACGGCGTTGGCAATGGAGTGGGGATAGTGCTCCTCAAGACACGCGGCCAGCCGCAGCATTTCGCTGGCGCTGTAGCCGTCAAAGGAGACCACCTTGGCCACGGTGGGCGTGGCGTAGGTCAGTGTGCCGGTCTTGTCGAACACAACGGTATCGGCATTGGCAATGGCCTCCATGAAGCGCCCGCCCTTGACGGAAATGTGATAGCCGCTGCTCTCCCGCATGGCGGAGAGCACAGCGATGGGCATGGACAGCTTCAGTGCGCAGGAAAAGTCCACCATCAGCACGGCCAGCGCCTTAATGGTGTTCCGGGTCAGAAGATAGGTCAGCGCCGTGCCGCCCAGCGTGTAGGGCACCAGCCGGTCCGCAAGGCGGGAGGCCTTGTCCTCCGCCGTGGATTTCAGCTTTTCGGACTCCTCGATCATCTTGACGATGCGGTCATACCGGCCGCCGCCGACAGCCTTTTCCACCCGGACAACGAACTCGCCCTCCTCCACCACGGTACCGGCATAGACATAGCTGCCGGCGCTCTTGGGGACCGGCAGGGATTCGCCGGTGATGGAAGCCTGATTGACGGTGGCCTCGCCGGAGTCCACCTTTCCGTCCAGCGGAATCATGCCGCCGGTGCGGACCACGATGCAGTCCCCGGCCTTTACATCGCCGATGGGGACCAGCACCTCGCTGTCGGCGGTTTTCAGCCACACCTTGTCCACGTTCAGGGACATGGCCCCGGCAAGGTCCGCCACGGACTTCTTGTGGGTCCAGTCCTCCAGAATCTCGCCAAGGTTCAGCATGAACATCACAGAGCTTGCGGTCTCAAAGTCGCTCCGGAGCATGGACACCGTAACAGCGGTGGCGTCCAGCACGGAAACAGCCAGATGACCGTGGAGCAGAGCGCTCAGACCGGCCTTGATGTACTTGATGGAGCGGAACACGGCGATGAACGTCCGAATGGACATGGGCAGAAACAGCTTGCTGCCCGCCCGCCGCAGCACTGTGAATACCAGCTTGTCCTCAAATTCCCGGTTCAGCTCCCGGGAGCTGTGCTCCGGGGCCAGCGCCTCCGCCTTGTCATAGGAGAAAACGGACAGGGCGCGGAGCACAGCTTCCCTGCTGCCGGTATAGCGGATCACGGCATCCCCGGTGCGGTCATAGACCTTGACGCCCTCAACGCCGGACGTCTTTTTCAGATATGCCTCCAGAATGTCGGCCTGCCGCAGAGACATGGCAGGCGCCGCCGCGTGAATCCGCAGGCGGCCGGGGCATTCGTGAAGAATGGTACATTTCATATATGTATGCCTCCAAAGAGTAAAAGAAGGAAAGCCGCCAGAGCGTGGCGGCTTTTCCGTGGATACCTGTTATTCCGCAGTCTCAGCGGAAGCCTCGGCGGCATCCTCCACGACCTCAGCCTCGGCAGCGGCGGCGCGCTGGTCATTGATGACCTTGGCGTCGGCCAGAATGTCTCCGGCACCCTCCTGCACGTTGGTGACAGTGGTCATCACACACTCCTTGGCCCGCAGGGCGGCGGCGGTGACCTCGGTGTAGACCTTACGGGCGTCCTTGCTGGTGAGAACCTTGATACCGGCGGTGCCGAACAGCGTACCGGCGGCGAACAGACCCAACTTCTTGAAATTCATAATAAATACCTCCTGTTATTTCTTCTTCATGCCGGTGAACATCGTCAGGGCAAAGAAGATGACGGTGAGCCACGCGAATGCTTTATGCTGCTTCATATATGACCCCTCCTTTTTTGCAGACGCATTGTAACACGGGACTCGACAGAATGCAAGAGATTTTTGTGAACAAAATGTGAAAAGAGTGCGGTTTTTTTGAAAAAATATGAGTTAAATAAATAAAGCTTTCGGTTAATGTTCGCTAATTTGAGAAACCTAATCGCAAAAACCGGCGCGGTGGCGCGGAAGCCGGGAAATTTCGCGGCGGGAGGCTGCAGCGGCTTTACAAGCCGGGGGAGGCTCTGCTATACTATATTTTATAAAGGAAAGGATCGGTGATTCGTTATGCATCAGTTAGAAAAACAGTTCCATATCCGTTGCACCTCCGAGGACATCGGCCGTTACTGCATTCTGCCCGGTGACCCGGGCCGGGTGCCGGCCATTGCCGCACTGTTTGAGGACGCGCATCAGGTGGCCTATAACCGGGAATACAATGTCTGGACCGGCATGCTGCTGGGAGAGAAGGTCACGGCCTGCTCCACCGGCATTGGCGGTCCCTCCGCCTCCATTGCCATGGAGGAGCTGCATAAGTGCGGCGCGGACACGTTTATCCGCACCGGCACCTGCGGCGGTATTGATCTGAATGTGAAGTCCGGGGATATCGTGGTGGCTACCGGCGCTGTTCGCTTTGAGCACACCAGTCTGGAGTATGCCCCTATCGAGTTCCCCGCCGTGGCGGATTGGGACATTACCAACGCGCTGGCGGAGGCCACCCGGGCGCTGGGCTATCCTCTGCATTTAGGCGTTGTCCAGTGCAAGGACAGCTTTTACGGCCAGCATGACCCCAGCGCCTCCCCGGTGTATTATGAGCTGAAGCAGAAGTGGGAGAGTTGGAAGCGTCTGGGTGTCAAGGCCAGCGAGATGGAGTCCGCCGCGCTGTTCGTGGTGGCTGCCGCGCTGGGCTGCCGCTGCGGAAGCTGCTTCCATGTGGTGTGGAATCAGGAGCGGGAGGCCGCGGGGCTGGACCAGACCATGAGCGAGGATACCACCGCCTCTGTGAAGGTGGCGGTGGAGGGTCTGAAGCGGCTCATCGAGGCTGACCGCAGGGCCGGACGGTAAGGAGGGACAGCAATGCCTGACCTTTCCAACTTTTTAGGGGCCTCTGTGGCCGGGTACAGTCTCGGCAAGGTCCTCTCCGCCCTTGCAACGCTGCTGGTGTGCCTCATTGCGGTGAAGCTCATCATGAAGCTGCTCACCCGTCTGCTGAGCCGGACGCAAAAGCTGGGCGACCGGCTGCAAGGGCTCCTGCTTACCGCTGTCAAGGTCATTTTGTATGTCCTGACGCTCATCATTACGGCGGAGGCGCTGGGCTTCAATACCTCCTCTCTGACAGCGCTTTTGTCCGTACTGACCTTGGGCGTTACCCTGGCGGCGGAGGACATCCTCGGCAATGTGGCCGGCGGGCTGGTGATTCTCTCCTCTCGTCCCTTTGCCCTTGGGGATTATATCGAGGCCGGCGGCGTATCCGGCACAGTCCGTGAGATCGGCTTGAACCGCGTGAAGCTGGAAACGCCGGACGGGCAGATGGTCCTGATGCCGAACAAGGAGCTCTCCGCCTCCAAGATCATCAACTATACCGTGCTGGGCCGCCGCCGGGTAGTGCGGACGGTCACAGCCTCTTACGATGCCCCTACAGAGGCAGTGAAGGCCGCCTGTATGGAGGCGGTGGAGGCAGCGGCGGATGTGCTTTTAGACCCGGCGCCCGCCGTGCGGCTGACGAATTACGGCGCCAGCGCCATTGAGTATACCATCTGTTGCTGGTGCGCCCCGGAAAACTATTGGCCGGTGTACTTCTCCGTCAACGAAAATCTGCGGGACGCCTTTGCCCGCCACAGCATTGAGATGACCTATGACCATCTCAACGTGCATATTCTGGAAAAATAAGGAAGCAATCGTATGCCTGCCGTTTCTCTCCGCGTCGCGGCGCCAAGGAACATCTGACCGGCAACAGCCTCGGCTTTCACGAGCACATGGATTTTACGCTTGTGGGCGTTTTGCCGAAGTGCGGCTATCAATTCGGCTGCTGGTACGGCACGGCCCATCTGAATAAGGCGCTGGGGACGTATCCCACCCCGGCAGTCCCTATTCGGCCGTTCCCCGAAATCCGCAGCGATTTTGAGGCGTGGCTCAGGGAGCAGACAGCCCCTTTTAAGGGATAGCGGCAGGATTTCAGCAGCCCCGGTATGACCGGGGCTGCTTCCTTGTATAAGCCTATGTGAAATTGTGAACTTTTTGCGACTTGTCAGGGTGACATAATGATGTGGAAAACCGTGTGGAAAATGTGAAAAACTCTGCAATGGCGGTGAAAACGCCTGTGGAGAGAGCGGGGCAGGTAATATTACGCAACAACATTTCCGGGCGAAACGGCCCTCTTTCCGTCAAAAAGAGCCGCAGGAGGGGGGAACCCTTGAATTTGCAGCGGAATCGTGTTACAATGCCAACATATTGAAAATTTCAGCCCCATGGAGGAACTATGGCAACAAAAAAGCAGGATTACGGTAATGACAGCATTTCGTCCCTGAAGGGCGCGGACCGGGTACGCAAGCGTCCCGGCGTTATTTTTGGCTCCGACGGTCTGGATGGCTGTGAGCACGCGGTATTTGAAATTCTCTCCAACTCCATTGACGAGGCCCGGGAGGGCCACGGACGGACCATCATCGTCACCCGGTACGCCGACCGCTCCATTCAGGTGGAGGACATGGGCCGGGGCTGTCCGGTGGATTGGAACGAAAAGGAGCAGCGCTACAACTGGGAACTGGTGTACTGCGAGCTGTACGCCGGCGGCAAGTATGATAACCTCACCGGCGACAACTATGAATACTCTCTGGGCCTCAACGGTCTGGGCGCCTGCGCCACCCAGTACGCCTCCCGCTACATGGACGTCACCGTCTGGCGGGACGGCTTTGAGTATAAGCTCCACTTTGAGCGGGGCGAGATTGTGGGTGAACTGGAAAAGACGCCGCTGCCGAAATCGCAGGCGAAAAGGACCGGCACCCGCACCCGCTGGCTGCCGGATCTGGATGTGTTTACCGACATTGCCATCCCGGCGGAATATTTCACGGATATACTGCGCCGTCAAGCAGTGGTGAATGAGGGGATTACCTTCAAGTTCCGGAATCAGCAGGAGGACGGCTCTCTGCCTGAGGAGGATTTCGTTTACGAGCACGGCATCCAGGACTATGTGGCGGAGCTGGCCGGGGAGGGAGCCCTGACGTCCCCGGTATTCTGGCAGGCGGAAAAGCGGGGCCGGGATCGGGCGGACAAGCCGGAGTACAAGGTGAAGCTCTCTGCCGCCTGCTGCTTTTCCAACCGGGTGCAGGTCATTGAGCACTACCATAACTCCTCGTGGCTGGAGCACGGCGGCGCGCCGGAAAAGGCCACGAAAAGCGCCTTTGTCTCCGCAGTAGATAAGTACCTGCGGGATCAAAACAAATATCAGAAAAATGAAAGCAAGATCACATGGCAGGATATTGAGGACTGCCTGATCTTCGTCTCCAACAACTTCTCCACCCAGACCAGCTACGAGAACCAGACGAAAAAGTCCATCACCAACAAGTTCGTGCAGGAGGCCATGACAGAATTCCTGCGGACGAATCTGGAAATTTATTTCATCGAGAACCACTTCGATGCGGAGAAGATCGCCGAGCAGGTGCTGGTGAACAAGCGCAGCCGGGAAAGCGCGGAGAAGCAGCGACTGAATATCAAGAAAAAGCTCTCCGGCAATATCGACATCTCCAACCGGGTCCAGAAATTTGTGGACTGCCGCTCCAAGGATGTAGAGAAGCGGGAAATTTATATCGTGGAGGGCGACTCCGCCCTGGGCAGCGTTAAGCTCAGCCGGGATGCGGAGTATCAGGGCATCATGCCCGTCCGGGGCAAAATTTTGAACTGCCTGAAGGCGGATTACGCACGCATTTTCAAAAGCGAGATCATTACCGACCTCATCCGCGTGCTGGGCTGCGGTGTGGAAATTCAGAATAAGCACGTAAAGGACCTGGCCGCCTTTGACCTTGCCAACCTCCGCTGGAGCAAGGTGGTCATCTGCACCGATGGCGATGTGGACGGCTTCCAGATTCGCACGCTGATTTTGACCATGCTTTACCGCCTGACGCCCAGCCTTATTGAAAAGGGCTATGTGTATATTGCGGAAACGCCGCTTTTTGAGATCAACTGCGGCGATAAAACGTGGTTTGCCTACTCCGATAAGGAGAAGGCGGAGATCGTAAAGTCGCTGGAGGGAAAGAAGTACAAAATCGACCGCTCCAAGGGCCTTGGCGAAAATGACCCCGACATGATGTGGCTCACTACCATGAACCCCGAGACCCGACGGCTTATCCGGGTCATGCCGGAGGACGCCGCCCGGACGTCCGAAGTATTTGACCTTCTGCTGGGGGACAACCTGCAGGGCCGGAAGGACCATATCGCGGAAAACGGAGCAAGGTTTTTGGATTTGGCGGATATTTCGTGATTTCCGATGAAACCCCACTGATAGAATAAGGAATTTTTACTATGCCGAAAAAGAAGCAGCCGGAGGAAGCCCGGCACCCAGTTAATAACCCCAACGTCATGGGCCTTCATGCGGCGGTGGTGGAGCAGCCCATCACCGACACGCTGGAGACCAACTATATGCCCTATGCCATGAGCGTCATTGTCTCCCGGGCCATCCCGGAAATCGACGGCTTCAAGCCCTCTCACCGCAAGCTGCTCTACACCATGTACAAAATGGGCTTGCTGACCGGAGCACGGACGAAGTCCGCCAACATCGTTGGTCAGACCATGCGCCTGAACCCCCACGGCGACGCCGCCATTTACGATACCATGGTGCGCTTGTCCAAGGGCTACGGCGCACTGCTGACCCCCTTTGTGGACTCCAAGGGCAACTTCGGCAAGTCCTACTCCCGGGATATGTCATGGGCTGCTCCCCGGTACACGGAGGCGAAGCTCTCCGCCATCTGCGGGGAGATCTTCAAGGACATCGACAGCGATACCGTGGACTTCGTGGATAACTATGACAACACCATGAAGGAACCGGCGCTGCTGCCCACCACCTTCCCCAATATTCTGGTATCTGCCAACAGCGGCATTGCCGTTGGCATGGCCTCCCAGTTCTGCGGTTTCAACCTGAAAGAGGTCTGCGATACTACGGTGGCCTACCTGAAAAACCCGGACTGCGACCTGACGGAAACGCTGCTGGCCCCGGATTTTCCCACCGGCGGCGAGCTGATCGCGGACAGCAGCGCCCTTCGGGATATTTACAATACCGGCCGGGGCAGCGTCCGGGTGCGGGCCAAGTACCGCTATGTCAAGGATGAAAACCTTATTGAAATTTATGAGATTCCCTATTCCACCACGGTAGAGGCGATTTTGGACAAGGTGGCGGAGCTCATCAAGGCGGGCAAGGCCAAGGAAATCGCCGATATGCGGGACGAGACGGACCTGTCCGGCCTGAAGCTGGCCATCGACCTCAAGCGGGGCACGGACCCGGATAAGCTCATGGCTAAGCTCTACCGGCTCACGCCGCTGGAGGACGCCTTTGCCTGCAATTTCAACGTGCTCATCGGCGGCAGCCCCAAGGTGCTGGGTGTCCGGCAGATTTTGGAGGAATGGACCGCGTGGCGCACGGAGAGCGTGAAGCGCCGGGTCTACTTTGTCCTCGGCAAGAAGAAGGACAAGCTGCATCTGCTCAAGGGCCTCAAGCGCATTCTGCTGGACATCGACAAGGCCATTAAAATCATCCGGGAGACGGAGGAGGAGGCCGAGGTCATCCCCAATTTGATGATCGGCTTCGGCATTGACCAGATTCAAGCGGAATACGTGGCGGAGATCAAGCTGCGGAACATCAACAAGGAATATATCCTCAAGCGCACCCGGGAGACCGACGCCCTGCGGGACGAGATCGAGGATCTGGAGGACCTTCTGAACAGCCCCCAGCGGGTAAAGAAGGTCATTGTGGAGGAGTTGAACGCCGCTGCGGAAAAGTACGGCGAGCCCCGCCGTACCACCATTGTCTATCCCCACGAAATTACGCAGTATACCCCGGAGGCGGATCAGAAGGAGGAGTATCCTGTATCTGTGTTCCTGTCCCGGGAAGGGTATTTTAAGAAGATCACACCTGCCTCTCTGCGGATGAACAGCGAGCAGAAGTATAAGGAGGGCGATGCCCTCCGCCAGGGCTTTGAGACCACCTCCAATGCCGAGGCCATGTTCTTTACGGATAAATGTCAGGTCTATAAGACCCGCCTTGGCGAGTTCGATGACGCCAAAGCCAGTGTCCTTGGCGATTATCTGCCCACAAAGCTGAAGATGGACGCCGGGGAAAGCGTAATTTTCATGGTGCTGCCGGGGGCGGACTATGCCGGGAGCCTGCTGTTCTTCTTTGAAAACGGCAAGGCGGCCCGGGTGGAGCTGAAAGCGTATCAGACCACCTCTAACCGCCGCAAGCTCACCGGCGCGTACTCCGATAAAGCCCCGCTGGCCTGTATCCGTCGGCTGGACGAGGACTGCGAGCTGGCGGTCTATTCCAACGAGCCCCGCTGCCTGATCTTCCACACGGCGCTGCTGGCGCCGAAGACCACCCGTTCCGCACAGGGCGTGGCGGTGATGACGCTGAAGCCGAAATACCATCTGGAGTCGGTGCGGCTCTCCGATGAAACCGCCATTACCAACCGGACCCGTTACCGGGTGCGGGCGATTCCCGCCGCCGGGGCCTTAGTAAAAGAGGAGGACTCCGAGGACCAGCAGATCAGTCTGCTGTAAAGAGCGTGTACCTTCCGCATGGTAGTCGGACGCCTCTGCGGCATAAAAGACAAACAGACAATGAGGGGGAGAAGCTTTTGAAAAAGCAACTGAAAAGCTATGCCATCATAGCGCTGGGTGCGGTGATTTTCGCGCTGGCCTTTGACTGGTTCTTTGCGGCAAATGCCGTAGGCATGGGTGGCATCACAGGTCTGGCGCAGGCCATCAATGTCCTGCTGCCGGTGCTGCCGGTGGGTATTTTGACAATTCTGCTGAATATCCCGCTGTTTCTGGCGGGCTGGCGGTTCATCGGCTTCCATCTGCTGTCCTCCTCACTGTTTGCCATGGCGGTCAGCTCTCTTGCCATGGACGGAATTGCCCTGTTTTATACCTTTCCGCCCATGGATTCCATGCTGGCCGCAGTCTGCGGCGGCGCCATGATGGGAACAGGCCTTGGCATTGTATTCTCACAGGGGGCCACCACCGGCGGCACGGACATCGTGGCCCGGCTGCTGAAGCTGAAGTTCCCGTGGCTGCCGATGGGAAAGCTGGTCCTTGTGCCGGACAGCGTAGTCCTGCTACTGACAGCCATTGCTTTCGGCCGGGTGGAAACGGCGCTGTACGGCGCGGTGGCCCTGTATATCTCCGGCCGGGTCATCGACACGGTGCTCTACGGCATGAACGCCTCTAAGGTGGCGTACATCATTTCCGATGACTGGAAGGCGGTGGCAGACGCTATTTTGACCTATGACCGGGGTGTGACCATTCTCAATGCCGCCGGGGCCTATACCGGCGCAGAGAAGCACGTTTTGCTGGTGGCGTTTCGTCAGCGGGAGATCGTGGAGATCAAGCGGCGCGTCCATGCCATTGACCCCGGCGCGTTTTTGATCGTCTGCGACGCCCATGAGGTCTTGGGCGAGGGCTTCCGGGAATATCAGAAGGAAGAGCTGTAAAGGAGAAGGGGCTATGACGGATTTTTCAAGGGTAAAACAGAATTTGGAGGCCCGGGGCTTCCGCGTCAGTGTATTCGCCACGGCGGCGGAGGCGGCGGACTATCTGGACAGCGCCATTGACAATACCTCCGTGGGCTTCGGAGGCTCCGTGACACTGGAGCAGATGGGTCTTTATGAGCGGCTGGAGCGGCATGACCGGGTCAACTGGCACTGGCGGCCCACGGTTGACGGAGCAGACGCCCGGCAGGCGGCCATGACAGCGGAGCATTACATTACCTCGGTAAACGGTCTTGCGGAAACAGGAGAGCTCATCAATATCGACGGTACCGGCAACCGCGTGGCATCCACACTGTACGGTCATAAAAAGGTCTGGTTCGTGGTGGGCCGGAACAAGCTGGCTCCCACGTATGAGGAGGCCCTCTGGCGGGCGCGGAATATTGCCGCGCCGAAGAACGCCCAGCGTCTGAAGCGGAAAACGCCCTGTGCGGTCAAGGCTGACCACTGCTATGACTGCAAGAGCCCGGAGCGCATCTGCCGGGGACTGGTGGTGCTGTGGGAGGCCATTGGCAGCATGGAGATGGAAGTGGTCCTCGTAGACGAGGCGCTTGGCTATTAAAATCGAACGGAGGGGACGCGGATGAAGAGTCAACGGTTGGCGGCGGCAGGGCTGGCGCTATGCCTGCTGACAGGCTGCGCCCCCTTGCTGGAGCGCTCCTATACCGTCTCAGAGCCCCACAGCAGCAAGCTCTGGGAGAGCGAGGCGGCGGGGACGCTTCGGGCGGAAAATCATCAGGACATTGTCAATGACCTGCTGATCTTGATCGGCCAGCACACGGAAAGCGCCGTGTTGCGCCTATACGGTTTTGAGGACGATCAGGCTGCCATGGAGCAGATGGATCAGGCCATGCTGGAGGTCCAGCAGGAAACGCCGCTGGGGGCCTATGCCGTGGAGTATATCACCGCTGTGGAGCAGCCCCAGCGGAGCTGCTATGAGATGAACGTCCAGATCAGCTACCGCCGCAGCGCCGAGCAGGTGCAGACCATTGTAAACGCTACCAGCCCCAGCGCTCTGCATGATCTGCTGACAGCGGCGCTGGACGGGGACCGGGCGGAGTTGGTGGTCCGCGTGAGCTATTGGCAGGCAGACAGCCGCGAAAAGGTGGAGCAGGCGCTCACGCAGGTTCGGCAGGAGCGCGGCGTCCCAGTGGAGACCGTGTGGCTGGTGCATTATTACCCGGAAACGGACCCGGTGGGAATTGTGGAATTTCTGCTGAAGCCGGATGAGGAGACGCTGGCGGCGGAGCAGACTGCGGCAGAACCGGCAGCCAATGAATTACCGGAAGAAAAAACGGAAAAATAGGAAAAACCTCTTGACAGAAACGAGCGTGCTTGCTATAATAACTACTGTTCTTGCGGGCTTAGCTCATCTGGTAGAGCGCCACCTTGCCAAGGTGGAGGTAGCGAGTTCGAGCCTCGTAGCCCGCTCCAGAGTAAATCAGGACATCCGATTTGGATGCCCTGATTTTTTCGTTAGACGAAAAGAACTCGATACCGACACCCATGCGCGAAGCGCAATTGGATCAGAGGTGAGGCAGGGTTCCTGCGAATTGCGGAACGCAATTCGCGGGATGCCGGGAAGTGAGTTCGAGCCTCGTAGGGCCTGTTGCAAAATAGGCTCACGAAGGACACGGGGGTAAAAGGTCTTTCTCTGACCTTTTGCCCCCGCGTTTGT
>OOCB01001613.1_pt1 | contig 29406 bp, 19 predicted proteins | sample 1671351 | NCBI WGS metagenome assembly OOCB01 (sample SAMN06348148, study PRJEB24527) | human gut metagenome | biome: human gut; feature: ankylosing spondylitis patient; material: feces | host: Homo sapiens | place: China | collected 2015-10 | reverse complement strand
TAGAAATCTACTACCGCTTCATCGGCAAAATCGACTGACCTTTCTTTTTTTACCCAACAATATCTTTAATTAAGGGAAACGGGCATCGGTTTGCCAGACATAAACACCTTAGAGCCTCTGGCCAACGCCCTGCAAATGACCTTGGACGAACTAATTCACGCCGAAATAAAGCAGGAGCGCAGTACTGCTTCAGCTGTACAAGCATTTGTCGATTTGTTTTCTCCACAATCTCAATCTGTTTGGCGAACAATACGTTCAACCTGTTTTATCCTTTCTGTAGCTCTTTGCATAGTTGCACTCGCACTCTGCCCAGGCAATGTTGCCATTCAATGGAAGGTCAATTTTTTTGCTGTCCCCATAGCCTACGCAGGAAAATTCGTGGTGTTTCCCGCTTTGGCACTATTGGAAGCGGGCACATTGTATTTTTGGAAATTTTGTGATGCACACATTTCACTTCAAGAAAAACATTTTTTGACGTGGTGTTATATTCTTCATCCGCGCTTCGCAGAATTTGTGAAGTTGCTTCGAGAAGCAATTTTCCTGTTCTTCTTTGGCTTTCTTATCCCTTTTTGTGCACTTATGACCCTGTTGTTAAATACTCCTCATTTCTAACACTTCCTAATTCTAACAAAAATCCCGCCACCTGACGGTGGCGGGATTTTTAGTACAGGTTAGTGGTCGTAGGCTGCCTCGGCGGCGTCGCGGGCGATCTCGGCCTGGACGAGCTCCTCCTCGACCTCCGGCAGACCAGTACCGGCGGGGATGAGCTTACCGATGATGACGTTCTCCTTCAGGCCGGCCAGCGGGTCGACCTTGCCCTTGATAGCGGCCTCAGTCAGGACACGGGTGGTCTCCTGGAAGGACGCAGCGGACAGGAAGGAGTCGGTAGCCAGACTGGACTTGGTGATGCCAAGCAGGACCTGGCTGGCCTGAACCAACTTCAGATCAGTCTCACCGGCATCAATGCGGGCCTGGATCTCCTCGTTCTTGATCATGACATCGCGGCGGTTCACGATGCTGCCCATGATAAAGTCGCTGGAACCGGAATCCTCAATGCGGACCTTACGCATCATCTGGCGGACGATGACCTCGATATGCTTATCGTTGATGTCAACGCCCTGCAGACGGTAGACCTTCTGAACCTCGCTGATCAGGTAGTTCTGGGTGGCGATGGGACCCTGGATGGCGAGGATGTCCTGCGGGTAAGCATGACCCTCGGTCAGCAGTGCGCCCTTGGCGACCTCGTCGCCTTCCATAACCTTGAGGCGCTGGCCGAACGGGATCAGGTAGCTCTTGGTAACCGGAGCGCCATTCTCGTCCGTGCCGGTGATCTCGGCATGGCGGCTCTTTTTGGTATCGTCGATGTGGACCGTACCGGCGATCTCGGACATGATGGCCATCGCCTTCGGGCGGCGGCTCTCAAACAGTTCCTCAACGCGGGGAAGACCCTGGGTGATGTCTTCGGCAGATGCGATACCGCCGGTATGGAAGGTACGCATGGTCAGCTGGGTACCGGGCTCACCGATGGACTCTGCGGCAATGATACCGACAGACTCACCGACCTTGACGCATTCACCGTTGGACATGTTGGAACCGTAGCAGTGGGCGCAGACGCCGACGTGCGCACGGCAGGTCATGACAGAGCGGATCTCCAGCTCGGTAATACCGGCGTTGACGATCTTCTCGGCGTCGAACATGTCCATCATCTTTTCCTTGCTGACGAGCAGCTCACCCGTGGCGGGATCGTGCACATCATGCAGGGAGTAGCGGCCGTTCAGACGCTCCTTGAAGCTCTCGACAACAGAGTTTCCCTCGCTGATCTCGCGGACCCAGATGCCCTCGGTAGCGTGGCAGTCCTCCTCGCGGATGATGACTTCCTGAGAGACATCGACCAGACGGCGGGTCAGGTAGCCGGAGTCAGCGGTACGCAGAGCGGTATCGGCCAGACCCTTACGAGCGCCTCGGGAGGAGATGAAGTATTCCAGGATATTCAGGCCCTCACGGTAGTTGGCGCGGATAGGCATCTCCAGCGTCTTACCGGCAGTATTGGCCAGCAGGCCGCGCATACCGGCCAGCTGCTTGATCTGGTCCATAGAACCACGGGCACCGGAATCGGACATCATATAGATGGGGTTGCGCTGGTGGTTCTTCTTCAGGTTTTCGCTCAGAGCCTCGGAGACCTCCTCCGTGGCGGCCTGCCAGATCTCAACCGTCTTGCGGTAGCGCTCCTCATCGGAGATCAGGCCGCGGTTGAAGTTCTTCATGACCTTCTCGATCTTCTTATCGGCGGCAGCCAGAATTTCCGGCTTCTCGTCAGGCATAATAGCATCGGGAACAGCGACGGTGATGGCAGACAGGGTGGAGTACTTGTAGCCCTGGGCTTTGATGGCATCCAGCATCATGGCACAGGTCTTGGTGCCATGCTTGGTCAGGCAGCGGCTGATGATGTCGGGCAGGCCCTTCTTCGTCAGCTTGTCGCTCTTGCCGCCGGATGCGATCTTGAGGGTGCGGGGGTTCATCTCGTAGTCGAACTTGGTGGCGGGATTGGTGCGGTCCACGTAGCCCAGATCCTGCGGGATGGGGGTGTTGAAGATGATCTGGCCCATCGTGGTATCGACCAGGCCGGTCTCCGCAACGCCGTCAAAGACCATCGTGCGGCGCACCTTGATGGGTGCCTGCAGCGTGATGAGGCCCTCGGAATAGGCCATCATGGCCTCGTCCTCGTCGCGGAAGATCTTGCCGTGGCCCTTATCGTCGGGGTTGACGAGGGTCAGGTAGTAGCTGCCCAGGATCATATCCTGCGTGGGCACGGTGACGGGCTCACCGTCAGAGGGCTTCAGCAGGTTGCCGGAGGCCAGCATCAGCATCTTGGCCTCGCGCTGGGCCTCGGTGGACAGCGGCAGGTGGACAGCCATCTGGTCGCCGTCGAAGTCAGCGTTGAAGGGGGTGCAGACCAGGGGGTGCAGCTTGATGGCACGGCCCTCGACCAGGACAGGCTCAAAGGCCTGAATGCCCAGACGGTGCAGCGTAGGTGCACGGTTCAGCAGGACGGGGTGGCCCTTGATGACGGTCTCGAGGGAATCCCAGACCTCGGGGCGGGCGCGCTCGACCATCTTGCGGGCAGACTTGATGTTGTTGGCCTTCTCCTTCTCGACCAGGTCCTTCATGACGAAGGGCTTGAACAGCTCGAGGGCCATCTCCTTGGGCAGGCCGCACTGATACATCTTCAGCTCGGGGCCGACGACGATAACGGAACGGCCGGAGTAGTCAACACGCTTGCCCAGCAGGTTCTGGCGGAAGCGGCCCTGCTTGCCCTTCAGCATATCGGACAGGGACTTCAGTGCGCGGTTGTTCGCGCCGGTGACCGGGCGGCCGCGGCGGCCATTGTCGATCAGGGCGTCAACAGCCTCCTGCAGCATACGCTTCTCATTGCGGACGATGATGTCGGGCGCACCGAGCTCCAGCAGACGCTTCAGGCGGTTGTTGCGGTTGATGACGCGGCGGTACAGATCGTTCAGGTCGGAGGTCGCAAAGCGGCCGCCGTCCAGCTGCAGCAGGGGGCGCAGATCCGGCGGAATGACGGGGATGACCGTCATGATCATCCACTCGGGGCGCTGGTTGCTCTCGAGGAAGCTCTCAACGCACTCAAGGCGCTTCAGCAGGCGGACGCGCTTCTGGCCGTTGGCATGCTCGAGCTCCTCACGCAGCTCCTTGCTCAGCTTGTCGAGGTCGATCTCGGCCAGCAGCTTTTGGATGGCTTCGGCACCCATACCGGCTTCAAACGTATCCTCGTACTTTTCACGCATCTCCTTGTACTCGCGCTCGGTCAGCAGCTGCTTTTTCTCCAGCGGCGTGAAGCCGGGGTCGGTGACAATGTAGTTGGCGAAATACAGGACCTTGTCCAGCTGACGGGGGCTGATGTCCAGCATCAGGCCGATGCGGCTGGGAATGCCCTTGAAATACCAGATGTGCGAGACAGGCGCGGCCAGCTCGATGTGGCCCATGCGCTCACGGCGGACCTTGGCGCGGGTGACCTCGACGCCGCACTTGTCGCAGATCTTACCCTTGTAGCGGATGCGCTTATACTTGCCGCAGTGGCATTCCCAGTCCTTGGTAGGTCCAAAAATGCGCTCGCAGTACAGGCCGTCGCGCTCCGGCTTCAGGGTGCGGTAATTGATGGTTTCGGGCTTGGTGACCTCGCCGTAGCTCCAGGCGCGGATCTGGTCCGGGGAGGCAAGGCCGATCTTAATCGAATCGAATTCTTTATTTTCCATTCAGCGAACCCTCTCAAATTCAATATGACACACGATGCAATTCGATCAATCGTCGAAGGAATCAGACTCGATGGCGGCGAGGTCGTCAGCCGTGGGGCCGGCATCCTCATCCAGATCATCGTCAAAGCCTTCGTCGGCGTCCTTGACGCTGTAATCGTCCTGCAGCTCACTCTCGACCATGACGTTATCGCCCAGGTCGTAGTCATTGTTCTCAAAGCTGCTGTCATCGTCGTCAAACTCCTGACGCATATCGACGGCGTTGCCTTCCTTATCCTGCACAACAATATCCAGGCCAAGGCTCTGCAGCTCTTTGAGCATAACGCGGAAGCTCTCGGGGATACCGGGGCGCGGGATTGGCTCGCCCTTGACGATGGCTTCGTAGGTCTTGACACGGCCCACGACGTCGTCGGACTTGATGGTCAGGATCTCCTGCAGGGTGTAAGCGGCGCCGTAGGCTTCCAGCGCCCAGACCTCCATCTCGCCGAAGCGCTGGCCGCCGAACTGTGCCTTGCCGCCCAGAGGCTGCTGGGTGACCATGGAGTAGGGGCCGGTGGAACGGGCATGGATCTTATCGTCGACCAGGTGATGCAGCTTCAGGTAGTACATATAGCCTACCGTGACCTTGCTGGGGAACTGTTCACCGGTACGGCCATCATACAGGGTGGTCTTGCCGTCGTCAGTCAGATCGATCTTGGAGAAGTCGATGACATGGCCTTTCTCGCCCATCAGGCGGTCCAGGTGGGTCGGGTACTCGGGCGCATTTTCGCCGTGCCACTTCTCGCGGGCCTCGGCGAAGCAGTCGCGCAGGTCGGACTCGTGCGCACCGTCAAAGACGGGGGTCTGGACCTTCCAGCCCAATGCCTTGGCAACGTAGCCCAGGTTGACCTCCAGGACCTGACCGATGTTCATACGGGAGGGAACGCCCAGGGGGTTCAGCACGATGTCCAGCGGGGTGCCATCGGGCAGGAAGGGCATATCCTCCTGCGGCAGAATGCGGGAAACAACACCCTTGTTGCCGTGACGGCCTGCCATCTTATCGCCGACGCTGATCTTACGCTTCTGGGCGATGTAGCAGCGCACGCACATACGCACGCCGGGCTGCAGCTCGTCGCTGTTCTCGGGGGTAAAGACCTTGACGTCGACAACGATGCCGTAGGCGCCGTGGGGCACACGCAGGGAGGTGTCGCGGACCTCGCGGGCCTTCTCGCCGAAGATGGCGCGCAGCAGGCGCTCCTCGGCGGTCAGCTCGGTCTCACCCTTCGGGGTGACCTTGCCGACGAGGATGTCGCCGGTCTTGACCTCGGCACCGATGCGGATGATGCCGCGGTCATCGAGGTCCTTCAGCGCGTCATCGCCGACGTTCGGGATGTCGCGGGTGATCTCCTCGGGTCCGAGCTTCGTGTCGCGGGCCTCGGTCTCATATTCTTCAATGTGGATGGAGGTGTAGACATCCTCGCGGACGAGCTTCTCGTTCAGCAGGACGGCGTCCTCGTAGTTGTAGCCCTCCCAGGTCATGAAGCCGATCAGGGCGTTCTTGCCCAGGCTGATCTCGCCGTTGCGGGTCGCGGGGCCGTCGGCCAGCACGTCGCCGGTCTTGACGGTCTCGCCCACATTGACGATGGGGCGCTGGTTGTTGCAGTTGCCCTGGTTGGAGCGCATGAACTTGATGAGCTCATAGGTGTCGGCGGAGCCGTCGGCGCAGCGGACAATGATCTTGTCGGCGTCGACATACTCAACAGTGCCGTCATGGGCGGCCAGGACGCAGACACCGGAGTCGGTGGCGGCCTTGTACTCCATGCCGGTGGCAACCAGCGGCTGCTGGGTGACCATCAGAGGCACGGCCTGACGCTGCATGTTGGAGCCCATCAGTGCACGGTTGCAGTCGTCGTTCTCGAGGAACGGGATGCAGGCCGTAGCGACGGAAACCATCATACGCGGAGAAACGTCCATGTAGTCGACCTGAGAAGCGTCGAACTCCTGGATGTCGTTGCGGTGGCGGCCGGAGACGCGGGGACGGACGAAGTGGTTGTTCTCGTCCAGCGGCTCGTTGGCCTGAGCGACGATATACTCGTCCTCCTCGTCGGCGGTCATATAGACGACCTCATCGGTGACAGTGCCGGTGGCCTTGTCGACCTTGCGGTACGGGGCCTCAACGAAGCCGTACTTGTTGATCTTGGCGTAGGTGGCCAGATAGGAGATCAGACCGATGTTCGGGCCTTCAGGCGTCTCGATGGGGCACAGACGGCCATAGTGGGTGTAGTGAACGTCGCGGACCTCGAAGCCTGCGCGGTCACGGGACAGACCGCCGGGGCCCAGAGCGGACAGACGGCGCTTGTGGGTCAGCTCAGCCAGCGGGTTGTTCTGGTCCATGAACTGGGACAGCGGGCTGGAACCGATGAACTCCTTGATGGCGGCGACGACAGGGCGGATGTTGACGAGGCTCTGCGGGGTGATCTCGCCGTTTTCCTGATTCTGCAGGGTCATGCGCTCACGGATGACGCGCTCCATGCGGGAGAAGCCGATGCGGAACTGGTTCTGCAGCAGCTCACCGACGCTGCGGACGCGGCGGTTGCCCAGATGGTCGATCTCATCGGTGGTGCCGATGCCGTGATCAAGGCCCAGCAGGTAGTTGACGGAGGCAAAGATGTCATCGACGGTGACGGTGCGGCTGATCAGAACATCGTGGTTCTGGCGCAGCAGCTCCTTCTGCTCCTCCACATCGGAGGTGGTGTCGAGGATCTTGCGGATCTCGGCAAAGTTGGCACGCTCATTGACACCGGCCTCGGCCTCGACGTCGAAGCTGAAGAAGTTCTGGGCGTTGACGCAGCCGTTGGAGATGACAATGAACGGACGGGGCTCCTCGCCCTTCTTCTCAACGAGGATGGTAACGCGGGTAACGCCGGCGTTATCGATCTCCTCGGCCTTGGCCATGTTGATCTTCTCGCCCTTGGCGGCCAGCAGCTCGCCGGTCAGCGGGGCGATGATGTCCTCGGCAGCCTTATAACCGGCAATGCGGCGGGTCAGGCTGAGCTTGTTGTTCATCTTATAGCGGCCAAAACGAGCCAGGTCGTAACGGCGCGGGTCAAAGAACAGGTTGTTCAGGTGCGCGCGGGAGTTTTCCACCGTCGGGGGCTCACCGGGGCGCAGCTTACGGTAGACCTCGAGCAGGCCCTCCTCGGTGTTGTGGGTGATGTCCTTCTCGAGAGAGGCGTTGATCTTCGGCTCGGAATCACCGAAGAACTGCTTGATCTGCTCATCGGTGGACAGGCCCAGAGCACGCAGCAGCGTGGTAACGGGCAGCTTGCGGTTCTTATCGATACGGACGTAGTAAACGTCAGAGGAGTCCGTCTCATACTCCAGCCAGGCGCCGCGGTTGGGGTTCATGGTGGCGGTGAACAGGTCCTTGCCGGTACGGTCCTTGCTGGAGCCGTAGAAAACGCCGGGAGAACGGACCAACTGGGAGACGATGGCACGCTCGGCACCGTTGGAGATGAAGGTACCGGCGTCGGTCATGAGCGGGAAGTCGCCCATGAAGATCTCCTGCTCCTTCACCTCACCGGTCTGCTTGTTGAACAGACGGGCCGTGACGTACAGGGGTGCCGCATACGTGGCATCCCGCTCTTTGCATTCTTTAATAGAATACTTGGGGTTCTTGTCCAGCCGGTAATCGACGAACTCCAGCACGAGGTTGCCGGTGTAGTCCTCGATCGCGGCAATGTCGTGGAAGACCTCATGCAGGCCCTCCTCCAGGAACCAGTTGTAAGAGTTTTTCTGGATCTCGATCAGATTGGGCATACCAATCACTTCGTTGATGCGGGAAAAGCTCATGCGGGTCGTTCTGCCGTTTTGTACGGGCTTGACCTTTACCATAAAACGCGACCACTCCTATTCCATAGATTGACAAAGTTGGCGAAAGCGACCCGAAAGGCGGCTGTGAAACTGCGGCATATTCGTCGTTTTTCACAAACTTTTTGATTTTACAGATTTTGCAAAATTCCTTTAGGGCGCTCTATTCCATTTTTGTGATACTGTTTTAGTATACAGGGTAAATGGCTTGCTGTCAAGGGTTTTTCGGCTTTTTTATGAAGTTTTTCCGTTCTGTCGAACGCCCGGGCGTGTGTAACAAAATTTCGGCAATTTGCTGATTTTGCACCGTTTCCCTCTGCTTGACAAATTCGGTACAGCGGTTACAGGGTGCGGTTTTTGGCAGTTTTCACAAGGTTGGGTGTGATATTTTAAACAGGTTGTCTCTTGACAGGCGGGGTGTTTTACGGGATAGTATTATACAGAATCCTTATTAAAAATGGAAAGGCGTTTTGCACATGAATCTTCTCGGCCAGAAAATCACCCTGCGGCGCATCCTTGGCATGATCGCGGGCGTCGTCATCATCGGCATCGGCATTGCGGTGTTCAAGTTCTCGCGTCTGGGCAACGACTCCATCAGTGCGCTGAACCTGCGGTTGGCGGAGCTGGTCGGCCTGCCGTTCAGCATCGAGAATGTGCTGATGAACCTCTGCCTTTTCGTGCCGCAGCTGCTTTGGGGGCGGCGGTACATCGGGCTTGGCACCATCATCAACAGCTTCTGCATCGGGTTCATCGTCACGTTTACCGGCGACGCGATGACCGCCGTCTTTGGCTCTGCCGACACGCTGCCGGTGCAGCTGCTTTGGGTCGCTGTGGCGGTGTTGGTCATCGCGCTGGGGTGCTCGCTGTACCAGACGGCGGATTTAGGCGTCGCGCCGTATGACGCGCTCTCGCTGATGCTGGCAGACCGGCTGCCTGTCCCCTACTTCGGCTGCCGCGTGTTCACCGATGCGCTGTGTGCGGCGCTTGCCTTCCTGTTGGGCGGACTGATCGGGCTGGGCACCCTGATCTGCGCCTTCGGGTTAGGACCGTTCGTGCAGTTCTTTACAAGGCATTTTTCGGAGAAGGTGCTGCGGTACAAGCCGGAGAAGAAATAGAAGCATCGTAGGGCGGGGTGCCCCCGACGGCCCGGCAGCGCTCCGGCTGCCGCAGCGCTTCTGCGGGCGAGCAGTACTCGCCCCTGCGATGCACTTTTTCGACAGGCTGCGGGTGCCTGCGGCCTCGGAGGCCGTAGGGGCGGATTCTATATCCGCCCGCGGAGCCTTGCCCTGCATCTCTAATAAAACAAAAAAGGACCGTCTCCACACCCGGAAACGGTCCTTTTCTGTCACATTTTAATGATTCCAAACGCATTGGCCACCGAGCTTGCCAGAATGACGGCGGCAAAGACCGGGCAGAGCCAGCGGATCATAAAGCGGAAAATCCTCTTGCGGCGGAAGGGCCGGCCGTCCAGCTCAACCTCCTGCTCGATCTTGTCCACGCCGATGACGCGGGAGACGAGCAGACAGGTCGCAATGGCCGCAATCGGCATCATGACCGAGTTCGTCAGGAAGTCGAAGAAGTCGAGGAACTGCATCCCGATGACCGTGACCCCCGCCAGCGGGCCGTAGCCCAGGCTGGACAGCGTGCCCAGCGCCACCATGATGACGCCGACGAGCACCGTGGCCTTTTTGCGACCCCAGCCCAACTCATCCTCAAACGTTGAGACGGCGCTCTCGGTCAGGGCAATCGAGCTGGTGACCGCTGCAAACAGCACAAGCACAAAGAACAGCACACCCACCACCGTGCCCAGCCCCATGCTGGCAAAGACTTTCGGGATCGTAATGAACATCAGCGCGGGGCCGGCCTGCAGCGTGTCGGGATCGCCGCCGGAGAACGCAAACACCGCCGGAATGATCATCAGGCCCGCCATGACGGCGATGAGCGTGTCGAAAATCTCGACGTGCTCGGTGGATTCCTCAATCGAGACATCCTTCTTCATGTAAGAGCCGAACGTGACAAGAATGCCCATGGCGATGGACAGCGAGTAGAACATCTGCCCCATGGCCGTGACGACGGTCATCCACGAGAAGTTGGCCGGGTTGGGCACCAGGAAATAGGCAACACCCGCCAGTGCGCCGGGCCGCGTGACCGAGTAGACCGCAATGATGACCGACAGCACGACCAGCACCGGCATCATGAGCCTGGAGACGCGCTCCACGCCGTTGCGCACGCCCGCAAAGATGATGCCCAGCGTAAAGAACGCAAACAGCAGGAAGCAGACCTCGGCGGACGTGCCATCTGCAATGAACGCGCTGAAATAGCCGTCCTCCGCAAGACCCTGGGCGTTGCCGCGCAGATATTCAAACAGATATTTGATCACCCAGCCGCCGATGACCGAGTAGTACGGCACGATCAGTACCGGGATAACGGCGTTGATCCAGCCGCCAAAGCCGAGGAACCCGTTTTTGCGTCCCGGCTTTGCAAACGCACCGTAGGCGCTGACCGGGCTTTTGTGGGTCATGCGGCCCAGGGCAGTCTCGGCCATGATCATCGTGTAGCCGAACGTCAGCGCCAGCACAATATAGATCAGCAGAAAAATACCACCGCCGTACTTAGCCGCCAGATACGGGAACCGCCAGATATTGCCCAGCCCCACCGACGCCCCGGCAGCCGACAGCACAAAGCCGAGCTTGCCGGAAAACGAACTTCTGTTTTGTTTTTGTTCCATGATTCTCCTGTTTCCTCCTAATTTCGTAATTCGCACAAAGGCAAGTGTAACACAGACGCGGAAAGTTTTCAATTACACTTTTTTTCAAGAAACGCTTGACTCTGACGCAACGTCAGGGTGTATGATGGCAGTACCGCAAAGGAAACGAGGGTTTTATCATGATGACCGTAAAAGAAGCCAGCCGACTGACAGGCATAAGCATACGCACGCTGCAATACTATGATAAGCTGGGTCTGCTGCCCGCCATGCGCACCGAGAGCGGCTACAGGCTGTATGACGATGCAGCGCTGGAACGTTTGCAGCAGATTTTGCTGTTTCGGGAGCTGGAGTTTCCCTTGCGGGACATCCGCACCATTTTGGACAACCCGAATTTTGACCGCCGCAAGGCTCTGCGCCAACAAATTGAGCTTCTCACGCTGAAAAAGCAGCACTTGGAAGATTTGATACGGCTGGCGCGGACTTTGCAAGCCGCAGGAGGACACACTATGCAATTCAAAGAATTTGATACATCCCGCATTGACGAGTACACCCGCCGCGCCAAGGAATCTTGGGGCGGCACCCCCGCCTACCGCGAGTTTGAGCAGAACGCCGCCGAACGCACGGTGCAGGAGAGCAGCGATATAAACAATCAGCTGATGGCGTTGACCGCCGGGTTCGGCGCACTGCAAAACCTGCCCATCGACAACCCCGCCGTGCAGGCGCAGGCCGCCAAGCTGCAAGCTTTCATCACCGAGCACTACTACACCTGCACAAAGGAGATTTTCGCCCAGCTCGGCCAAATGTACGGCGCAGGCGGAGAGTTCACCGCCAACATCAACGCCGCAGGCGGCCCCGGCACCGCCGAGTTTGCAGCGAAAGCGATTGAGGTGTATTGCGAGGAATAAGGCATAAATTTTGTTGGACGCCTTGTAGGGGTGAGCATTGCTCGCCCGTGGAACATTGCAGCCGCCCCTACAGAGCGGCCATAACACCCACACAAACCAAAGCCCCGCCCTGCTTATTTTCACAAGCAGGGCGGGGCACTTTTATTCACGTATCAAATCAATCCAGGAAATCCCGCAGTTTCTTGCTGCGGCTGGGGTGGCGGAGCTTGCGCAGGGCCTTGGCTTCGATCTGGCGGATGCGTTCACGGGTGACGTTGAACTCCTTGCCGACTTCCTCCAGCGTGCGGGGGCGGCCATCCTCCAGGCCGAAGCGCAGGCGCAGGACCTTTTCCTCACGCGGGGTCAGGGTCTTGAGCACGTCGGCCAGCTGCTCCTTCAGCAGGGTCTGGCTGGCGGCCTCGGCGGGCACGGGTGCGTCATCGTCGGGGATGAAGTCGCCCAGATGGCTGTCCTCCTCCTCACCGATGGGCGTCTCCAGACTGACGGGTTCCTGTGCGACGCGCATGATCTCGCGGACCTTATCCACGGGCATGTCAAGGCGCTCGGCGATCTCCTCGGCGCTGGGGTCGTGGCCGTACTCATGCAGCAGCTGGCTGGACACCTTCTTGACCTTGTTGATCGTCTCGACCATGTGCACGGGGATGCGGATGGTACGGGCCTGGTCGGCGATGGCGCGGGTGATGGCCTGACGGATCCACCACGTTGCGTAGGTGGAGAACTTGAAGCCCTTGGTGTGGTCAAACTTTTCGACAGCCTTGATCAGGCCCAGGTTGCCTTCCTGGATCAGATCCAGGAACTGCATGCCGCGGCCCACATAGCGCTTGGCGATGGAGACGACCAGACGCAGGTTGGCCTCGCTCAGGCGCTGCTTGGCCTTCTCGCCATCGGGACCGCCGGCCTGAATTTTCAGTGCCAGCTCGGTTTCCTCCTCGGGGGACAGCAGCGGCACGCGGCCAATTTCCTTCAGGTAGACCTTGACCGGGTCGTCAATCGTGATGCCGTCTGCAGTCAGGCCGTCCTCGTAGTCGTCCGCGCCCTCCTCGGAGCTGGGCAGGGCGCTGCTGACGTCAACGGGCGTGTCGTCGACGATCTCGATGCCGTTGCTTTCCAGCTCCTCGTAGAGCTTTTCCATCGCTTCTACGTCAAGAACGTTGCCATTCTCCTCCATTGCGTCGCTGATCTCACTGCTGGTCAGCTTGCCGGCGCGGCGGCCCGTGTCGATCAGGCTGCGGATCGGGTCTTTCTTTTCTGCCATAAGTACGTTCTCCTTTTGGTTTTCTATTGTTTGACAAAGTATGTCGGAATGTCGTTATTCGTCTGTCTCGGCGGGGCGGGCGCCCTTCTTTTTGCCGAGGTTTGCAAAGTAGCTTTCCAGCTGGCCGTCGCTCATACCCTTGACCTGCTCACTGATTGGCTTGGCGGTCTGCAAGCGGTCCAGATACATATCAATATCCTGCCTTTGCAGACGGATGTCGTGGTTGTACGCCTGCCCGTGGGCCAGCTGCTGGAACGCGGCCTCATCCAGCATTTGCTGTAATGACGTCTGGTTCAGCGGCAGGTGCTCGTCCACACAGCGGAAAATTGCCTCCAGCGCGCGCTGCATCTCGGGCACCAGCACGGTGGACATATCCAGCCGCGCACGGACGTAGGGCACCTGCTCGGGGTCCTGCAGCATGGCCACGGCCAGCTGGCGCGCCGCGTTGGCCGCGCCGAGGGCGGATTCCCCGCTGCTGGTGTAGGGCACGCGGATGTCCGACGCGATGCCCTCCTTGGAAAGATCGCGCTGCTCCTTGCGGTAGCTGCGGCGCGCCGCGGCCTGAAGCGCCCCGTTGAGTTGGGAAAGGATGGCCTGTTTTGAGACGCCGGTCTCGTCGGCCAGCCGCCCGGCGTAGACGTCCCGCGCCGTCGGGCTGACGCCGCGCTCGGTCAGAATCTCGATGGCCTCCCGGATGTAGCTCAGCCGCCCGTCGTCGCTGCGCAGGTCATACTTGGTCTTGCTCTTTTTCAGCTGGAATTCTGTCGGGTTGGCCGTGCCGTTCAAGAGCATCTCGAACCGCTCGCGGCCATATTTTTTGATGAACTCGTCCGGGTCCTTCGCGCCCTGGTAGCTCAGCACGCTGACTTTCAGCGTCGTGCTTCCCAGAATGCCAAGGCTGCGCTCGGTGGCCTTCTGGCCCGCCTCGTCGGAGTCGTAACTCAAAACGACCTCGTCGGCGTACTCGCTCAGCAGCTTGGCCTGCTCGGGTGTCAGGGCCGTGCCGCAGGCACAGACCGCCGTGTCAAACCCGGCCTCATGCATCGAGATGACGTCCATGTAGCCCTCACAGAGGATGTAGCGCCGGTTTTTTGACTTTTTGGCGATATTCAGTGCAAAAAGCGTGCGGGATTTGTGGTAGACCATCGTCTCGGGGCTGTTGATGTACTTGGGCTTGGAGTCGTCCAGCACGCGCCCGCCGAAGGCAATGATGGCCCCGCGCACATCAATGATGGGCACCATGACGCGGTGGCGGAAGATGTCATAGAGGTTGCCCTTGGCGCTGCGCTTGACGAGGCCGGAGGTTTCCAGCTCCTCCTCACTGAAGCCGCGGCGCTTGAGGTAGTGCAGCAGGCCGCCGAAGTCCTCCGGCGCGTAGCCAAGGCCGAACCGGCGGATGGCGGCGTCGGACAGGCCGCGCTTTTCCTTCCAGTAGCGGCGGGCCATGGCGGCCTCCGGCGTTTTGGCGTTGAGGTTCTCGTAGAAGTAGCGCGCGGCGCAGCGGTTGATCTCCAACAGGCGCTGGCGCGCACGGGACTCGCGGTCATCCTCCTCGGGCAGCGGCATACCGGCGCGGCCCGCCAGCTGCTTGACAGCCTCGACATAGCCGAGATTGTTGTACTTGCGCACAAAGTTGATGACATCGCCCGCCGCACCGCAGCCGAAGCAGTAAAAGCTCTGGGTATCCGGGTAAACGACGAAGGACGGCGTTTTTTCATTGTGGAACGGACACAGACCCGTGGCCGTGCGTCCGCGGCGGCGCAGCTTCACATACTGGCTGACAACCTCTTCAATGTCGTTGCGCCGCACGACTTCCTGTATATATTCCTGGGGTATCATGGGATAGGCTGCACCTCCGTTTCTTAAAATAATAGATAATAAATACGGTGGCGTTTTCTCCCTTTGGTCGAAAACAAAATCGTAGGGGGCGGATTCCATATCCGCCCGTGCCCGTTTGCGGCGGCGCAGACCTCCGCGGGCGCATATAGAATGCGCCCCTACGTGATTTTTTGAGTGGTGCGCAGCGACGCGATCCACAATCTTTATTATTTATTATTTCTTATTTATTATTTGTTTACAAAACCTTCCACTTCTGCGGAACGAACAGTTCCTCGAACAGGCGCGTGGCGAACTCGTCGCTCATGCCGCTGATGTAGTCGGTCACGGCACGGTCCACGCCCTCATTGTAGGCGATCTGCATGTAAAAGTTCGGCATCAGGGCCGATTCGTCGCACAGGCGGGCGTACAGCTCGCTGATGAGCTTGTCCACCTTCTTTTCCTCGCGCTTGGCCTCCTTGTCGACGTAGACCGTCGCGTACATGAAGTCCTTCAGCACGGCGTAGGCGGCCTCGACCTCGGGGGAAAAATTGATTTTCCCGTTGCCGCTGTGTGCGACCAGGTCGGTGATCATCGTCGTGATACGCTCGGATTTGGTATGTCCCAGCACGGCGACGGCCTCGGGCGGCAGCTGGCGCGCGTCGAGCACACCGGCGGTGATGGCGTCCTCAATGTCGTGGTTCAGAAACGCAATGTGGTCGGCACGGCGCACAACGCAGCCCTCGGGCGTGCGGGCCCATGCGCCGGACGTGTGGGTCACAATGCCGTTGCGCACCTCCCAAGTCAGGTCAAGGCCCTGGCCGTCGCGCTCTAAGTAATCCACCACGCGCAGGCTCTGGCGGTAGTGGGAGAACCCGCCCGGGCAGAGCCGGTTGAGCGCTCTCTCCCCCGCGTGGCCGAACGGCGTATGGCCCAGATCGTGGCCGAGCGCGATGGCCTCGGTCAGGTCCTCATTCAGGCGCAGTGCGCGGGAAATTGTGCGTGCGATCTGAGAGACCTCCAGCGTATGGGTCAGGCGGGTGCGGTAGTGGTCGCCCTCCGGGGACAGAAAGACCTGCGTTTTCTGCTTTAAGCGGCGGAACGCCTTGCAGTGCAGAATGCGGTCCCGGTCCCGCTGAAAGCAGGGCCGGATCGGGTCCGGCTCCAGCGGCACACGGCGGCCCAGGCTGTTTTCGCTTAAAGTCGCGTAGCGGCTCAGGGTCTGCCGTTCGATAGCCTCGGTCTCTTCACGGATCGTCATAGTGTGCCCCCTTTTCTGCTCTCTGCTTATAAATACGACAAAAGTGCGGGAAACACTCTTTTTTTGTTGGAAAAATTTTGATTTTTTACAGAAATTTAAAACGCCGCATACTGCGGGGCAGAAATTTCCACCTCTGTCCCGCCGCGGGTCAGCTCGTTGAGATCCGTGCGGAGCGTTTCCTCCTGCCCTGCCGGCATACGCCAGCAAAGCGTCACGGCATCGTCAAAAATTGGCTCGTCAAGCCGCGTTTCCGCCGCCGCAATGATGCGCTGGGCCTGCTCGAACTGGGCGTAGCTCACACGGACCTTGCAGTCGACGACCAGCCGCATGCTGACGAGCTCGGCGCTTTGCAGAGCGCCCGAGGCTGCCGCCGTGTAGGCGCGCACCAGCCCGCCGGTACCCAGCAGAATGCCGCCGAAATACCGCGTTACCACGACGATCACGTCTGCCACACCCGCGTGGCCGATGGTCTCCAGCACGGGCGTACCGGCAGTCTTGGCGGGTTCGCCGTCGTCGGAATACCGCGTGCGGCCATTTTGCAGCACATAGGCGTAGACGTTGTGCCGCGCCGTGCGGTTGGCAGCGCGCACAGCGTTCAGCACGGCCAGGGCCTTTTCCTCCGTGTCGGCAAAGGAGGCCGTTGCGATAAAGCGGCTGCGCTTTTCCTCATATTCAAAGGTGGCTGTGCCGCGGATGGTTTTGTAGTCGGCCATGGTGGGAAACCTCGATGTATAGCAAAAAATACCCCGGATGAAAACCATCCGGGGTACAAAAAACGGAATTACTTGCCAGACTTGGCGAAGCGGCGCTTGAAGCGCTCGACGCGGCCACCGGTATCGACCAGCTTCTGCTTGCCGGTGTAGAAGGGATGGCACTTGCTGCAGACTTCGACGTGGATCTCCGGCTTGGTGTCACGGGTGTGGATCACGTTGCCGCAGGCACAAGTGATGGTGCAGTCCACATAGTTCGGATGGATGCCCTGCTTCATGGTTATTTCACCTCTTTCTCGATCATGATAAAAGGAGCCATACTCAATATATGTGCTCATCACAATCTCCGAATTGCGGCTACCAGCACCCGGCATCCTGTCCGGGCGGAGCAGCCATCTGAACGATTGCTGAAATATTCTAGCACAAAGTATCAAGATTGTCAAGCACTTTTTTCGGTTGACACCGTAGGGGCGGATTCTATATCCGCCCGTCAGACGCCCGTCAGACGGCAGGCACCTTGCGGGCGCATATAGAATGCGCCCCTACGGAGCTTCGTGCGGTATCACCTTACAGTGTCAGCTGCTCCGCTCTGTCGTCGTCCTTCAAAATCGCACCGGCGGCGGGCAGGGTGCGCACGCGGTAGCGCGGGGCGTCGTTCAGCTCAAGGCCCTCGGCCAGCGTGACGCGGGCGATTTTGGCATTCTTTTTCAGCGCCACCACGCTGACACCGGCGGTGTCGCGGGTCGTCTTTTCGGGTATGAGCGCGCTGCCGACGAGCAGCAGACGGTTGTTGGTGGTGAAAATCGCCAGCTCGGTCTCCTCGGGCAGGTGGCGCATGAAGGCCAGCTCGGCCTTGTCGCTGTAGGCTTTCAGCAGCTTGCGGCGGTTCTGCTTTGTCTCGTAGCTGGACAGCGGCACCTTGGCGCACTTGCCATTGTCGTAGAAGAAGAGCATCCAGCCCTTGTAATCGGGGGTCACGACCATATACAGCGGGACCTCGCCCTCCTCCATGCCGAGGGCGCTGGCGACGTAATCGCCGAGGACGCTCGCCTTGCTGTCGTTGAAATCATAGGCGTGGGACTTGTAGACCTGACGATGATTCGTGAAGAACAGCAGCTCGGTGCTGTTCGTGCTTTCGCAGGTAAACAGTACCTCGTCACCGTCCTTCAGCTTCTGCTCGCCGCTCATGCGCAGGCTCTGGGGCGTAATCTTCTTGAAGTAGCCGTCCCGTGTGAAGAACAGGTGCACGGGGTAGTCGGGAATCTGCTGCTCCGGCTCGTCGCCCTCAACGGCGGGCACCTCGTACATGATCTCGCAGCGGCGGGGCTTGCCGTACTTTTTGGCGACGTCTGCCAGCTCCTTCATGATGATCTTGTTGATGCGTGCCGGGCGCTTGAGAATATCCTCCAGGTACGCAATCGCGTTTTCGAGTTCTTCAATTTCCTCGGTGCGCTTTAAAATATACTCGCGGTTCAGATGGCGCAGCTTGATCTCGGCCACGTACTCGGCCTGCACCTCGTCGATGCCGAAGCCGATCATCAGGTTCGGCACGACCTCGGTCTCCTCCGCGGTGTTGCGCACGATTTCGATGGCCTTGTCAATGTCGAGCAGAATTGCCTTCAGGCCCTTGAGCAGGTGCAGGCGCTTCTGCTTGCCCTGCAAATCGTAGTAGGTGCGGCGGCGCACGCACTCGGCGCGGAAGGCGATCCACTCGTTCAGGATGCTGCGCACGCCCAGCACCTTGGGCTGGCCCGCAATCAGCACGTTAAAGTTGCAGGCGAAGCTGTCCTCCAGCGGCGTGGCCTTGTACAGGCGCGCCATCAGCTTGTCGGGGTCCTGGCCGCGCTTCAAATCAATCGTCAGCTTTAAGCCGTTCAGGTCGGTCTCGTCGCGCATATCTGAGATTTCGCGAATTTTGCCCAGCTTGACCAACTCGGTGATCTTGTCCATGATGGCTTCTACCGTCGTCGTGGGCGGGATCTGCGTGACGTCGATGCAGTTGTTTTCCTTGTCGTAGCTCCACTTAGCGCGGACGCGGACGCTGCCGCGGCCATTTTCCAGCACGTTCTGCATCTCGGCGGCGTCGTACAGAATCGTGCCGCCGCCGACGAAATCAGGGGCCGGAATGATTTCCCGCAAATCGGCCTGCGGGTCCTTCATCAGGGCAATCGTCGCATTGCAGAGTTCCTCGAGGTTGAAGGAGCAGATGTTGGATGCCATGCCGACGGCGATGCCCAGCGTATTGTTGGCCAGAATCGTCGGGAAGGTGACGGGCAGCAGCGTCGGCTCCGTCGTCGTGCCGTCGTAGTTGGGCACAAAATCGACGGTGTCCTTGTCGATGTCGCGGAACAGCTCGTCGCAGACCGGCTCGAGCTTCGCCTCGGTGTATCGGGCGGCGGCGTAGGCCATATCGCGGCTGTACGCCTTGCCGAAGTTCCCCTTGGAGTCCACGAAGGGCACAAGCAGGCTCTCGTTGGAACGGCCCATGCGGACCATCGTGTCGTAAATCGCGGCATCGCCGTGGGGGTTCAGGTGCATCGTGCTGCCGACGATGTTGGCGCTCTTGGTGCGGTTGCCCTTGAGCAGGCCCATCTCGTACATTGTGTAGAGCAGCTTGCGGTGGGCGGGCTTGAAGCCGTCGATCTCCGGCAGGGCACGGGAGACGATGACGCTCATCGCGTAGGGCATATAGTTGGTTTCCAGCGTATCGGTGATGGCAGATTCCAGCACCTCGCCCGCCGATAAAATTTCGACGTTATCGCCCAGCTGCGGGCGCGCAGGGGTCAGTTTTTTTTCTTTACGTTTTGCCATTATGATTTATCCTATATTTCACAGCCGCCCGGTAGGGGCCGGACATGTCCGGCCTTTCACTTACCGGGAGCAAAGCGTTTACGGGAAGGTTGCGGGCGGGACATGCCCCGCTCCTACACGCGCGGCAATCGTAGGGGTGTTCTCCCGCCGGGCACGTATCAGCTCACGTCCAGATCGTCCAGATACTCCGCGCCGTGCTCGGCGATGTGCTCCTTGCGGCCCTGGAGGTTATCGCCCAGGAGCAGGTCAAACACGGCGGAGGTGCGCTCGGCGTCGGTGGGCAGCACCTTGATCAGGCGGCGGCTGTCGGGGCTCATCGTCGTCAGCCACATCATCTCGGGGTCGTTCTCGCCCAGACCTTTCGAGCGCTGGATCGTGTATTTCTCGCCGTCGATACGGCGCAGGATGTCGGCCTTCTCTGGCTCGGTGTACGCAAAATAGGTCTTGTTCTTCGTGTTGATCTCGTACAGCGGCGACTCGGCGATATAGACATAGCCCTTGTTGATGAGGGTCGGCGTCAGACGGTAGAGCATCGTCAAAACCAGCGTGCGGATCTGGTAGCCGTCCACATCGGCATCGGTGCAGATGACGACTTTATTAAAGCGCAGGTTGTCCAGATTGAAGCTGGCCAGGTCTTTGTTGTGGCTGCCGCCCAGCTCGACGCCGCAGCCCATGACGCGGATCAGGTCGGTGATGATTTCGGATTTGAAAATGCGGGCGTAGTCGGCTTTCAGGCAGTTCAGGATCTTACCGCGGATGGGCATGATGGCCTGAAACTCCGAGTCGCGGCTCTGCTTGACCGCGCCCATAGCGGAATCGCCCTCCACGATGTACAGCTCGCGGCGGGAGGCATCCTTCGTGCGGCAGTCCACGAACTTCTGCACGCGGTTGGCCAGATCCATCTGCTGGGTCATCGTCTTTTTGATGGTGATGCGCGCTTTTTCGGCGTGCTCGCGGCTCTGCTTATTGATGAGCACCTGCTTGCAGGCCTTTTCGGCCTCGTCGGGGTGCTCGATGAAGTAGACCTCAAGCTGATGCTTCAGGAACTCGGTCATGGCCTGGGCCACAAACTTGTTCGTGATGGCCTTTTTCGTCTGGTTCTCGTAGCTCGTGCGGGTGGAGAAGCTGGACGAGACAAGCACAAGGCAGTCCTGCACGTCGGCAAAGGTGATCGCACTCTCGTTCTTTTTGTACAGACCCTTGTTTTTCAGCCAGGCATTGATCTGGCTGACGAATGCCGTGCGCACGGCGCGGTCCGGGCTGCCGCCGTGCTCGAGCCAGCTGGAGTTGTGGTAATACTCCAGACACTGCACGGTGTTGGAGAACGCGAACGCGACGTTCATCTTGACCTGATAGTCGGGCTGGTCGGCGCGGTCACGGCCCGCGGCGGCACCGGAACAGAAATACACGGGCGTCAGGGCCTTGTCCCCTACCAGCTCATTAGCGTAGTCGGTGATGCCATGCTCGTACAGGTACTCGAACTTTTCGGCGTCGCTGCCGGACTTGTCGGTAAAGACCAGCGTAACGCCGTCGTTGACGACGGCCTGACGGCGGAGCATATCCTTGAAGGATTCCGCCGGGACGGCAATGTCGGTGAAAACCTCGGTGTCGGGCTTCCAGCGGATGACCGAGCCGGTGCGCTTGCCCTTGAACGGCTCCTTCTGCAAGCCGCCGACGTTCCCGCCCTTTTTGAAGTCGAGGTGATAGTGGAAGCCGTCGCGGTAGATGTCGGCGGTCATCCACTCACTGGCATACTGGGTGGCGCACAGGCCCAGACCGTTCAGGCCCAGGCTGAAATCATAGTTGCCGCTGCCCTCGGCGTATTTGCCGCCGGCGTACAGCTCGCAAAAGACCAGGTCCCAGTTCCAGCGCTCCTCGGCCTTGTTGTAGTCAACGGGGATGCCGCGGCCAAAATCCTCGACCTCGACGACGTGGTCCGGGAACAGCGTGACATTGATGCGGTTGCCGTGGCCGTCGCGTGCCTCATCGATGGAGTTGGAAATAATTTCAAAAATGGAATGAGCGCAGCCCTCGACACCGTCGGAGCCGAAGATGACCGCCGGGCGTTTTCGCACACGGTCCGCGCCCTTCAGCTGGCGGATGCTGTCATTGCCGTATTCCTGTTGTTTTTTTGCCATGCGGCGGGTCCCTCCGAATTTATAGTAAAACAGTGGTAGTTTTTGCACATGTAGATTTATTAAACCACAAGGCACAGCGGTTTGTCAAATTTGATTTGGTCAGATTTTCTTTCTGCAGAGGTCGATGCCAGCCTCCGCCCCTATAAGTTCAGTTTAATACAACATTCGGTTGTTGTCAAGTTGTTTTTAATTGCAATCACAGTTGCAGTCCTCCACCCGGTTGCGGTCTCCTATGACGGCGGTCCAATATTCGGTGCCCTGATAGCGGAAGATGACCCAGTCATAGCCGTTATATTTCCGTGTGCTCTGCTTTACCACGCAGTAATTGCCCAGCGGCAGGTAGCCGACCACATCGTTGAAGTTGGCGGTATAAAAATACTCGCACCGGGCGTTGAACACGACCAGATGCTTGCCGCTGACCGTCTCCATAGAAGGGCCGGAGACCCCATAGTTGTTGTAGCCTCCGGCTCTGATCTCGGGCAGGAAGTCCTTGTAGCTGCGGTCCAGGTCGCACGCGCCGGAGATTCCGCCGGCGCTGCCGCTGCCTGTGTACTGCCACATGGCATAGCTGCCGTTGTACCCCAGCACCGAGCGGTAATCCGCGACCCACAGCGGGTATTGGCTCAGCGCGGCGGCATTCAGGTAGCTGTTGATATAGTTTGTGTAGCTGTACCACCCGGCGTACCATTTGCGCTGGTAGAGAATGTCCATGGCGTACTGCACCAGACTTGTCAGCTCGGCACAGCCCAGGCTGGTAAGGCTCGAGTCCTCGACGTCCACAAAGACCGGGTACTCCAATTGCAGGCCGTCCATGACGTTCAGGAAAGTCGTCAGCTCGTTGGCAACGGCGGCGCGGGTGCGCGCGTAGGTATAGTAGTAGGCCCCTACCCGCAGACCCGCGGCCTTGGCCCCGTTGACGTTCTGCAAAAAGTACGGGTCCACGTACAGGCCGCCGCTGTTGGCGGAACCGACGCGGACAATGGCAAACTGCTTGCCCGCCGCCGCCACCCTGCCCCAGTTGATATTGCCCTGATAGCGCGACACGTCAATGCCGTTTTGGAAAAGCGCCATAAAAAGCCCCCCTTTGCGGTATAATATGCAAAGAGGGGGCGGGGTGTGTAATATCTGTTTCCGCTGCAAGGGCGGCAGCCAGGGGGCCTTTACGTCAGGCGGCGAATTGTATACGCATCGGACAGCTTTTCAATCTGTATATTTTTTCACAGCAATTTGATCCTCAAATCTCCCAGCAGCGACACTGCCTCCGGCAGGGAGAATTTTGCGTCCTGCAGCTTGCAGCCGAAAATGTCGACTTTATACCCGCTGGCCTCCTTGAAGTTTGCCTTGCGCATATCGCACTGGAAAAACTCGGTGTCCAGCAGGTCGCATTTTTCAAAATCCGCGCTGACGAGATTGCACTTGGCGAACATCGAGCGCTGGATGACACTGCCCGCAAATTTGAACTTTGTCAGGTTCATTTCGGTGAAGGTGTTGTATTTCAGGCGGCAGTCCCGCAGGCTCTCGATGGGATCGGCAAATGCGCCGTCGCCCTGCAGGGACATCCAGTCGATGTTGTTCAGCGTACAGTTCTCAAAATCCGTGAATTTTGCGCGTGACATAGTTGTTTTTAAATTGGTGACCGTGCAGCGCAGGAACTGACATTCGGTCAGGACGCTGTGGTCGAGCTTGCAGTCCTCAAACGTGCAGTCGGCAAAAACGCAGTCCGAAAAGTCGCAGTCGTAAAACGTTTCCCCGGTGAAGGTCAGGCGCTCAAAGCGTTCGCCCTCGCGGTATTCGGCGCGCATCAGATCACCAGCCCGCCGTTGACACCGAGCACCTGCCCCGTGATGTAGCCGCTGGCCTCGTCAGCGAGAAAGACCATCGTGCGGGCGATCTCGTCCGGCTCACCAAGGCGCTCCACAGGGGTCTCCTCCGCCAGCGCGGCGCGGTCCTCGTCGGTAAAGCCGGCCATCATGTCAGTATCAATGACGCCGGGCGCAATGACGTTGACCGTGATGCCGCTGGGGCCTTCCTCCTTGGCAAGGGCCTTGCCAAGGCCGATGAGCCCTGCCTTGGCCGCGCTGTAGGCGACCTCGCAGCTGCCGCCGGTCTGGCCCCACATGCTGCTGACAAGCAGGATGCGGCCGTATTTGCGGTGGATCATACCGGGCAGCACCGCGCGGCAGGCGTAGAACGCGCCGTCCAGATCAACGGCCATCATCCGCCGCCAGTCCTCGTCGGTGGTGTCGGTGAACAGCTTGACCTGCGCGATGCCCGCATTGCAGACGAGCACCTGCAGACTGCCGAGTTCCTGCTCGGCCCGGGCAACGGCGGCGCGCACCTGGGCGGAGTCGCCCGCGTCGGCCCGGATGGCAAGATAGAGGCCGCCGGGGTTGATTTCTTCGGCCTGACGGCGCACGGCGTCGGCGGCATCGGGGTGGGAATTGTACGTAAAGGCGACGTTATAGCCCGCCCGCGCAAAGGCCAGCACCGCCGCCGCACCGATGCCGCGGCTGCCGCCGGTGATGAAAACGTTATTTGTCATGGTAAAACCTCAATTCATTGCCCACTTGCCTCCCTCCCTCTGGGAGGGAGGTGCCCCGAAGGGGCGAAGGGAGAGAGCCTTGCCATGGCCCGAAATATTTCGGATGACCGCAAGGCTCTCTCCCCCACCGCCTGCGGGCGGAGCCCCCTCCCAGAGGGGGCCAAGGAAAAAGGCGCTATTTCTTTTTTCGTTTTTCCCGCAGCATCACAAAAAAATCCTGCAGCAGGGCCTGCGCCTCGTCCTCCAGCAGGCCCGATTCTATGACAGGATGGTGGTTGAACGGCAGGGCGAACAGATCGGTCAGGCTGCCGCAGCAGCCCGCCTTGGGGTCGCGTGCGCCGTAGACGACCCGCTTTAAACGGCTGTTGATGATGGCTCCGCTGCACATCGGGCAGGGTTCGAGCGTAACGAACAGCTCACACTGCCAGAGCCGCCAGCCGCCCAGCGCCTTGCAGGCCGCGTCAATCGCCATCAGCTCGGCGTGGTAGGTGGCATTTTTGCCGCTCTCCCGCAGGTTGTGGGCGCGGGCGACGATCTCGCCGTCCTTCGCGACCACCGCGCCGACGGGGACCTCGCCGAGGTCGGCGGCGATCTTTGCCTCGTCCAGCGCGGCACGCATCAGTTCTTCATCGGTCATACTATCCCCTCAATGTACAAAAATTGCAGCGTAGGCCACGAGAAACAGCACCGTTGCGCAGTAGACCGGGCTGGTAAAAACGGTCAGCACATCCACGCCGGGGCGCAGTCCCGCCGAAAAGCTGAACCCCTGACGGCGGGCGTTGCAGATCATCCATGCGCCGAACGCCGGGAAGAACAGCAAAATGAACAGCTCCACACCGAAGGAGACCTCCGCCGGGGCGTAATACCGCAGATAGATCGTTAAAAATGCCAGCGCGTTGTTGACAAGGTGCAGCAGCATCCCCGGCAGGATGCTGCCGGAGCGCTCGGCCAGCCAGCCCAAAAACACGCCGCAGGCAAAGGCCGTCAGGCCCTGCGCAAGGTTGAGATGCAGCACACCGAACAGCAGCGCCGGGGCAAAGATGGCCGCCGCGCTGCCGCAGGGGCGCATCAATCCCTGAAACGCACCGCGGAACAGCAGTTCCTCCGCGATGGCGGGCATGACGCAGAGCGCCAGAAACTGCATGAGCAGCTCCGGCCCGCCGCTGGGCAGCATTTCACTGGTCGCGGGGCTGCCTGTCAGGCGGTTGATGAGTGCGCCCGCCAGATTGGCAAGGTTCGCCACGCCGAGAAAAACCGGCAGGCAGAAGCCGGGGCTCCACGGTGCGGGCAGCATGATCCGCAGGTCTTTGGTTTTCAGCCGCGTGACCTTTAACAGAAAAACCAGCGTCAGCACGATGGCCCCCAGCCCGATGAGCAGCTGAAACAGCGCCGTACTGACCCCGCTGAAGCCCAGCGGCTTGGCCAGACTGGCACCGGGGTGGGCCAGTCCCATCAGTGCGCTGACCAGCAGCGTGAGCAGGCCGCGCGCCAGAAGATATACCAGAGATGCCACCGCGCAGCCGCCTGCCGCGCCCCGCACCCCGCGAGATTTTGTCATGATTTTTTATCCTCCATATAAAGGCTTCCCCCGAGGGGCTGCGCCCGCAGGCGCGTGTCGGAGCGCAACCGCCGAAGGCGGCTCTTGGCGCGGAGACTGAAGCTGTCACCGAAGGTGACTGATGAGGGGCGGCCTTGCCGACACAACCCGTTTGCGGGCAACCACAGCCGCTTTGCCCCTCATCCGCCCCTTCGGGGCACCTTCCCCCTCCGGGGAAGGCTTTATTATCATCATACCACAATCCGGCCAATAAAAAAAGCCCCACCGGTGTGCGGGCCGGCAGGGCAAGGTTGGAGGGAGAGGAGTCTATTCATTGCCTGCGTTGTGCGCCGCAGGCATTGACTTTCTGCTACTATAATAGTACAGTATAGACATGAAGTAAAGCTACACTTTTTCATACATCACATGAATTTTTTTCACCATAGGAGATGCAGCTCATGACACTGACAGACTGCCAGCTGTTAAGCATTGTAGCACAGCTGGGTACCTTTGCCGCCGCGGCGGAGCGGCTGCACATCACGCCGTCCGCCGTCAGCCACGCGGTATCGGGCGTGGAGGCCGAGTGCGGCTTTCCGCTGTTCACCCGCACCAAAAGCGGCGTCACGCTGACCGCCGCCGCCGAAAAGCTCATGCCCGCCATCCAGCAGATGCTCGCCAGCAGCGAGTCGCTTGACCAGTCGATTGCCCAGATCAACGGGATGCACAAGGGTGCACTGCGGCTGGGGGTGTTCAACTCGGCCTGCGTGACCTGGCTGCCCAAGATCGTGCCGGGCTTCCGCGCAGCGTTCCCGGGCATCGATGTGCAGATTTACCAGGGGTCGTATGACGACATCACGGGCTGGCTGAAAACCGGCGCGGTGGAGCTGGGGTTTCTCTCCAACTCCAGCGCCCACGATCTGGATTTTGAGCCGCTCTATGATGACCGGCTCATCTGCATCGCGCCGCCCGACTACCAGCCGCGCCGCCCCGGCGTGGTGCGGGCCGAGGAGCTGCGCAGCCAGCCGTTCGTCAGCCAGCAGTCCGACGTGGATGCCGACATCCAGAGCTACTTTAAAAAGAACGACCTGCATGTGTCGAGTCGGTGCTACATCGTGGATGACCAGAGCATGATCGCAATGGTCGCCTGCGGGCAGGGACTGGCGCTGATGCCCGAGCTGATGTTCAAGGAGGGCGCGGCCAGTGCGGGGTGCCAGGTTTTGCAGCTGGAGCCTGCCGCCAAGCGCACGATTGGTCTGGCGTGCCTGTCGCGGACAGCGCTCTCCCCCGCCGCCCGGGAATTTGTGGAGCACGCGCGGGCGTTTGCAAGGAAGCGGTGACCCACGCGGTAGAGGCCGGACATGCCCGGCCCGCAGGGTTACGGTATTGCCCAAGGTTTCTCACTGCCGTAAACGGGCACGGCGGCCAGAGGGCTGGCCGCCCTACATGTGTCCCGGAAATATTTCATTGCGCAGTGCAGCAAAACACCCCCGTGCCGTTAAATCGGCGCAGGGGTGTTTTTATTTTCTTAGTTTCCCTCGTCGTACTCCGCTACGGGCACATTTGCGTACTCGTCGGGGAGGTCGGGGGGCAGGGTCTGCATGTACTCGTGCATGGCTTCGGCCACGTTCTTGCTGTAGGCGACGGCCTCGACGACGGTGCGCGCACCCTTGACGGCATCGCCGCTGGCAAAGATGCCGGGGATGCTCGTGCGGCCCACCTCGTCGGTCTCAAACAGGCCGCGCGGGGTGGTTTTCAGATTCTTCGTGCTGTCGGTGATCGTCGTGCAGGGGCCCTGGCTGATGGACACAATGACACTATCCGCCGGGTAGAGCTTTTCGGTGCCGGGAATCTCGGTCAGCGTGCCGTCCTCGGCCTCGTTCAGGTCGATAAAGACGACGCCCTTGTCGGTGATCTCCAACGGCTTTTTGTTAAAGATGAAGTTCACGCCCTCCAGCTTGGCATAGCTTGCCTCGTACTCGCTGGCCGTAATGTGACTGGACAGCGAGAAGCACTCGAGATGCCGCGTGCCGTGGCGGATGGCGGTGCGCGCCACGTCCATGGCCGCGTTGCCCGCGCCGATGACGATGACCCGATTGCCCAGGTGGTAGACATCGGGGTTCTGCAGATAGTTGATGGCGTAGTGCACGTTGCCGAGGCTCTCGCCCTTGATGTGCAGCGTGTTGGGCCGCCAGACGCCGGTGCCGATGAAGATGGCCTTGTAGCCGTCGCGGAACAGATCCTCAATTTTCAGTGCCTTGCCCACGTCGGTGTTGGGGCGGACCTTGATGCCCTTTAAGCGCAGATGGCGGTACTCGAAATCGTCCAGCACGGTCTTGGGCAGGCGGAACTCCGGGATGCCGTAGCGCAGCACGCCGCCGATCTTATCGTGGCTCTCAAAGATCGTGACGTCGTAGCCGTAGCGTGCCAGAATGACCGCAATGGTCAGGCCCGCCGGGCCGGAGCCGATAATGGCGGCCTTTTTGCCGTTGGACGGCGCAGGACCCTGGGTCATTTGGCTGGCGTAGGTGGACGAGATGTAGTTCTCGATAACCGAGAAGTGCACCGGCGCACCTTTGATGCCGCGCACGCAATGGCCCTCGCACTGGTTTTCGTGGTTGCAGACCAGCGAGCAGACCGTCGTCAGGGGGTTGTTCTCAAACAGCATACGGCCCGCTTCGTCGAGCTTGTTGGCCTTCAAAAGGCGGATGACCTCGGGAATATTGGTGTGGATCGGGCAGCCCTGCTGGCAGCGGGGCACCTTGCAGCCAAGGCAGTGGTTTGCTTCGTCCATTACGTGCAGCGCCATGTTTTACTCCTTCATTTCGCACCGATTTTGCGCGTTAAAAATGCAACAATGTTGTATCACGCGCATTTTTTATCCATATAGAATTATATTACCACCGGCTTAGCCGTGAACGCAAGCCCCATAGGCTGAATTTTTTCTCTGCATAATGACGAAAAATCAACTGCCTTATTATGCAGTCTGCTGATTTTTGCTGCCTCCGGGCCGGTGCGGGCCAGGTCTGCCAGCGCTGTCGCGGCGGGCAGCGACGCCTGTTTTAAACGCGGCAGCGCCTCTTTGCGTGCCCCCAGCACATGCAGGTACGGCGGCATTGGCAGTTCTGCCGGGAAGCCAAGCGCGGCATCCAACACCAGCCGCCGCAGACGCGCATGGGGGTAGCGCTTGGTTTTCAAGCGGGTGTAGAGGTCGTCGAGGCTGTCGGCTTCCCGCACGGCGGCGGTCAGGCGGTTTTCCAGTCCCTCACTCACGCCGCGCACCTGCGCAAAATTCGCAGGGTCCTGCATCCGCAGCAGGGCCAGAACGGCGGTCTCGAGTCTTGCGCCATCCAGCAAAAGGCCGTCCGCCGCAGCCCTGCCGTACAGCTCCGCCGCGCGGGCGGGCACAAACGGCTCCCAGTCGGGCTGCGGCAGACCGCGCAGAAAGCTGGCGCTGGCCATCGGCGTGCCCGCTCTCCGGATCATCTGCATCAGCTTCCTGTTCGCCGGTTTCAACGTGCTTGTGTCCTCCACCCTTCAGGCCCTGGGCCACGGCTTCCTCAGCATGGTCATCTCCATCATCCGTCAGCTGGTGGTCCTCCTGCCGG
>OOCB01001602.1_pt1 | contig 29535 bp, 20 predicted proteins | sample 1671351 | NCBI WGS metagenome assembly OOCB01 (sample SAMN06348148, study PRJEB24527) | human gut metagenome | biome: human gut; feature: ankylosing spondylitis patient; material: feces | host: Homo sapiens | place: China | collected 2015-10 | reverse complement strand
TGCTGCGTCTGTTCTTCCTCCCGGAAAAAGGACGCAACATTCTGCTTTGCGGTTTTCAGTTTGAGCAGTTCCTCTTTCGCTTCCTTGTACTGCTCGTAGAACTTTGCCTTTTCGGATGCCAGCTGCGCATACTCGGCTTCCAGCTTTTTCGGGCTGGGCAGCTTTGTGATGTTGTTTGCCTTGAAATAGGCTGCTGCCGCCCGGTACGCTGTCAGCTCTGCACGGTGCTGCTCCTCAAAAGTTGCGGGTTGCTTGGCAGTCTTTAACTGCTGTGCGATGTTCTTGGTGCTGGCACAGGTTGCGACATGATAGCGCAGCTCTTTGTTGAATTTCATGCGACCTTCGAGGTCTTTCACCACCGCCAGTGCATCGTGATACTTGGTTTCCAGTTCAGCGATGCGCTGGTTTAGGGCGTCCTCGTTGAGCAAATCTTTCTCCTGCAAGAGAATCAGAGTTTGTGCCATGGCTTTGAGGTTGTACTTCTTTGCCCAACGCTCATAGCCTGTACCCTTACCCTCGGCCAGCTTTGCCTGAATGTCGATCAGTTTCCCGATGGTATCCTGCTTGAACTGCACCTTGGGTTTGTGCTCTGCGTTTGCGTTCAGGGTAGCAAACACAGCTTTCTTGTCGTAGTTGTCACCGAGATGTTTCGCTCGGATAAACTTCGTTCTGCCAGCAGGCAAGTAGCTGAGTTGTCCACGGCTTTCCTTGACGGTGATGCCATACTGTTGCATAAGCCTATCAGAAAAATCTTCAAAGCTGGTAGCACGGTACAATACAGACGAAATCTGTCTCCGTAAAGTATCCTTTACGGTTTCAAACTTTTTCTGCCGGGGCGGTTGTCCGGCTGCAGTGAGGGCTGCGTTTGCAAGGTCGAGCTTCTGCTGCCCACGCCGTCTTGCCCAATACTCCGCTTCGCTCACGCGCTCCTTCGAGCCGTTGAGCAGGTCGATCTGGTACAGTCCGGCACCCTCGCACAGCTCCATGACCTCAACACGCAAGTGCCGCATGGTCTGGGCTGTGCTGGAGTGCTTCATGCCCTCACGCCAGTCGCGGGACTTCTGCATATAGGGCTTACGCTCCACTTCTCGTGTTCGGACGCTGCCGATCACGATGTGGACGTGGATATTTCCCGAATGGTTGTGCCCATCCGGGTGAGTGCAGACGATGGCAGGATGACCGGGGAAGTTTTCTTCGCAGAATTTCAGGCCAAGTGCCTGTGCCTTTTCCATGGTCAAGCCGTTGTCGGCTGCATCTCGTGGGTCAAAGCTGATGATATACTGGTGACTTTTGATATCACCATGCTGGGTGTTCTTGCCATACTTGCGGTTTGCCAGCAGACAGGCCGTTGCAAACGAGAAATCGCCACACTCAAGGGTGTCGAGCAGGTACGAATCCCGCAGCTTCGGCTTGCCCTGTTCATCCAGAAGTTGCTTTCCAGTGAACGCATCGTGCTGGTAAATGAGATACGCTTCAATGGCAGAGTAGTCCGAGTTTTTATTACAATTCGATTATTCAAATCGTTGGCAACAACATCGAATTGTATGTCGCAAATATGCGGTTTATGGTTGAACAATGCAGCTGCCCTTGCGACTGAGGCGATATGCTTGAGCGTTGCCATACAGTTCACCCAGAACTTTCTCGGCGTTGAGCCGAAATGCGGTCAGGTCTGCAAGTTCGTCAAGGAGTTTCGCCCGGATCTGCTCGGTGTCTGCACCGCCGGAATTGAAGTGCCTTGCAAGCTGGTTGAGGTTGCCGCCCACCTTGCTGCACTGGGCAAGCAAGGTGGAAACAGCGGTCAGGGTTTCTTCGCCACCACCGGCAACGATGACCGTTTTCTCGATCTTGACGTTGTGGATGGCGCGGCGGATAAAAGTGGAGAGGGAGAGATTCAGGAGTTTGCAAGTGAGTTCCAGTGACGCTTTTTCCTCCGCTGTCACACGGAACTTGATGACGTGCGTTTTGTTGTTCGGCGTGTCGTGGTGCTGGGAATTGCTAGGGGTCGATTGAACATTCGTTTTGGTCATTGTACCTCCTGTCTGTTCGATAACTCCTCGGTGAAGTTATGTAAAGCACGACACGCCGTTGCTGTTCGCACCGTCAGGTGCGAACCATGAGCAGGGTTTGGGGCAGGCACGCCCCAACAAGATCACTTCGGAAATGCAGACGCATTGTAGAAGTGAAGTCCCGGATGGACAGGAAATTTTCAAGAATTGAAAATTTGTGGCCACGGGACGGTTCTTGCCCTCTACCGCTGCGCTCAAAACGCATTTTCAACAAATGTTTCCGAATTGTTAAGACGCAAAAAATAAGTAAAAGGTCTCTGCTCATGTATGAGAGTCACCGTTTGCTCCGAACGAAGTTCCTGCCCCTGTTTGTGCAGCGGCGTTGTCCGGCTCGCTCACGGAAAGTGTGAGGTCATGGCACGGTATCACGTTCAGACGGCTTATGCAAGATTCAAGGTACAGTATGAAGAAAGCCGGGCGCAGTGCGGACACTACGTCCGGCTTCTTTCAAGCGCAAGAATAACACTTTAAGGTTGTGCTGTCAACAACTGAAAACAAATTTCGGAGAACTGCACAACTACAAAAGGTTCTATTTGTAAAAAATACCGCCCATGCAGCGCAGCGATGATTTTGTCGGGTGAAACAGCGGCAAAATGAATCGGGTGTGTTGCGGGGCGGTATCGGAACTCCACACAGCGTCTTAAACAAAAGAAAATGCGAGCGACGTCGGTGACGGCACTCGCACAAAAGATTACTCTTTTTAATATCAATGATATTATATGTGAACTAATTCAACTTGTCAACAACTTTTTTCAGAAATTCAAAAGAAGTTGCTATCAATTTGTTTCCTTCTGGACCTTCAAAATAATCTATATGCCTTTGCATTCGACCGTTTACGAATTCAGTGAGTTGCTTTATCCGACGTTTTTTGACGGAAGGGCTAACAATTTTGTTATAAGCATATAGCAAGCAGACAATTTCAAACATCGGACGGCTTGTCAATTTACTGCGGCGTTCACCAGCTGAGATATTGTCGAGTGATGCAATAAAGGCCGAGATCTCAGGTGATGGCCTTGTTGTGCTCGTGCGAGACAGCGCATTGAGCAAACAGTTATTATGCGCGCAAGCATTGCGCAAACTTTTGACCGGATTCAAAACTCTTTGGGGTAACAGTGGTGTAAACTGTGGATTTCGTTCTGCATAAAAACGGTACATACGCAAAAATTCGCCAAATCCAATCAGTTCTTCCAGAACCCACATTGGACAATCAACGTCATAAATACGTGTTGATAGATACGCCTGCGGACTCTGTGCCGGGAAAACAGAACATACTGCAAAATACTTTTCAATTAGTTCGCCTGTAAAGGAGGCGTCTGTTTTTCGTTCGATAGCTGCCAAAATCTCCGGGTATTGTGCAAGAAAATCACGGACGATTGCATAGCCGTCTTCACTCGGATTTTCTTCTAATTCACGCAGAAGCGAAACTTTTAAATCATGCTCTACATCAATGCACATTTGCAGAAGAAGCTCCCTTAGGTAAAAATCCAGTGTAGACAGCTCAGTCAAATATGCAAACTCAAGATGGATGTATTTTCCTGCATTTGGGCCAGCAATATGTTTGGGGTAATTTTTTCGATAAGATGCTGTGCGCAGATAATTGTTTCTCTGTGAAAAACATTCTACGGCCTGTTCTTCTGAAATGAGATGAAATTGGATACCTTTTTCATCATGGAGCATCTGAACAAGTTCTTCCGCAGTCTTTTTCGGTTTCATTTTAGAATTTTCGATTATGCTCACATCCTGTTCAATCGTTCTTTTTCAGTTGCCCCATCAATTCCTGAAAACTTTCCAGAGCACTCTGCAAATTTTCAATAATATCCGCGGCAAGTTCGTCCGGCGCAGGGAGATTGTCCAAATCGGCAAGCGACTTGTCCTTCAGCCAGAAAATATCCAGACTGGTTTTATCACGTTCCAGAATTTCATCTACCGTGAATCTGCGCCAGCGGCCTTCTGGATTTTCCTGTGACCATGTTGCTATACGTTCGTGGCGGTTTTCCGGATGATAGCATTGAATGAAATCCTGCAAGTCAGCGTCCGTCATGGGATGCTGACGAAGCGTAAAGTGAACATTTGTGCGAAAATCGTAGATCCAGACTTCCTTTGTCTGACGCTCTGGGCTGGCGGGACGCTTATCGAAGAAAATCACATTTGCCTTTACACCCGGCTTGTAAAAAATGCCGGTTGGCAGACGGAGAATGGTGTGCAGATCCGTGGTGTCCAACAGCTTTTTACGGATGATCTCGCCTGCACCACCCTCAAATAGAACGTTATCCGGTACAACAACGGCCGCCTTTCCGGTCGGCTTCAGAATCGTATTGATATGCTGGATAAAGTTGAGCTGTTTATTCGAGCTGGTCGTCCAGAAATCCTGCCGGTTGTAGACCAGATCCTCTTCTTCCTGCTCCTCTTCTTCATTGGTGAAGGTGATGGAGGATTTTTTACCGAACGGCGGGTTCGTCAGTACATAGTCTACACGATAACCCGGGTCAGACAGCAGCGCATCCCCACGCATGACAGGGACTTTGCCGTACAGGTCACCGATGTTGTGCAGATACAGATTCATCAGACAGAGTTTGAAGGTTGCGACCACAAGTTCAGTTCCATAGAACGTTTCGTTTTTCAGGAATTCTTTCTCTGTACGGTCGAGTGCATAGTTCTTTGGGTCAGCCAAGAACGCCTGTGCAGCAAGGAAAAAGCCGCCGCTTCCACAGCAGGGGTCAGCGATCGTTTTTTTCGGTTCCGGGCGCAGACAGGCCACCATTGCTTTGATGAGCGGGCGGGGTGTAAAATACTGCCCTGCACCACTTTTTACGTCCTCGGCGTTCTTTTGCAGCAAACCTTCGTAGATCTCGCCCTTCACATCGGAGGACATGGACACCCAGTTTTCCTTGTCGATCATCTGCACCACGCGGTACAGGATGGAAACATTGCTGATTTTGTTGACGGCCCCTTTGAAGATCTGCCCTAAAATGCCGCCCTCATCGCCCAGCCGCTCCAGTATAGCGCGGTACTGATTTTCCAGCTCTGCGCCCTTGAGCGTGTTCATATCTGACCAAGTGTAACCTTTAGGGATGCCGGTTTCTCGCTTATACGGCGGGCGGGAGTATTCATCGGACATTTTCAGGAAAATCAGGTAGGTAAGCTGTTCAAGATAATCGCCGTAGGATACGCCATCATCTCGCAGCGGATTGCAAAGTCCCCAGACTTTGGAGACGATATTAGAAGATTGTTCGCTCATTCAGATTCCTCTAAGATGATTTGTTTAAGTATTTTAAAAAATTCTATAAAGTTACTAAAAGAAAATTCATTCGGATGCTGACTTACATATTCAGCAAATTTCATTTTAGGCAGTGCAAGATTTGTTGAACGTTCATTGTCATTGAAGCTAAAAACACGTTCTTTACTTGTGCCTTCAATAATTGCAATACTTTCAGGTCCGCATGAATTCTTTTTTTCACAGTATACACCTAGCGTCATATTATGGCCAGCGGTGTTAAATTCATTCCCAATGTATAAACGCCGTTTTACTCCACCAAAATCCACTTCTGTTTTGATTTCAGTATCTGAATAATAATGTTCAATGCAAATTCCTGGAGTATTCTGCCTATTTTGAGGTATTGGAAGTATTAAGGAATATGTATTATTTCCCCAATATTTATATTCTTTTCCCTTGTTTCCGAGCTTGTCGTTGGTTGCTTTTACATCGCAATCTGCGACAAAGATATATTTTCTGGTATGAGGGAGTTTTGCAGCGTTTTCACACAAAAGAACAAAGAGCTACATCTCCCATTTCTAGTTTCAAACCATCCGTACCGCTGTTTTTGGGTTCATACTCCAAAAACTCAAATTCCAAACCATTAAATATATCATCATACTGACTATCTTTCGATAGAGCTGAAAATGCAGTTTTCATGTGTTTCCAATCTGTGCTGCCTTCGGTGATGATAAGTGGTTTTCCTTCGGTGGGAATAGTACGAGCAAGTTCTTGAATATCACTATTGAATTTTTGTGTCTGCTTAATATAATTATATGCACGTAAAAATTCAGAAAAACACTCGACATTGATTTTTTGACCTTTCGGCATTTCGTAAACGTCAAAAGCATCTTCACCTAATGTTTCTCTCATTCCAAGTAAGAACAGCGGCGAATGCGAAGTTATAATGAATTGGATTTTAGGGAACATTGCAATCAATTTTGGAAGCACTTCTTTTTGCAGTTTACTGTGCAAATGAAGTTCGATTTCATCAATCACTACAATTCCGGTGATTTCGTCTAAGTGAATGCTTTTTGTGATATCGTTATTATCTGCATAATGAATAATTGTCGCAAATATATTGAAAAGGGCAATCTGTCCGGTTGATAAAGAATCTAAAGTTGGACATATTACATTGTCGTTTTCTTTTTGTACAATACGAAATCGTGCGCCATATAAACTTCGAAAATTCAGATGGAAGTAAACATCTTTTCCGATTATTATGCTAAGTATTTTTTCAAGATTTTCTCTCGCTTGCCGCATTAGCAGAAGGTTCTCCGTTGAAATATGAGCTAACGATAATGCCCCTGCTTCACCTATAATATCCCCGCGCGAATCAGCAACCACATCAAGCAACCATTGCAAATTCAAATTTGTCACATCGTGAACTGTAATAGGATTTTTAAGATAACCATTAAAGCTCCCCTCAACCTTTGGATGCAGATAATCCGAATAGGTGTAATAAGAATCACCCAGCCATACAGGGCACTCATATCTATCCGGTCCAAAATAGCAAATTACATTTTTGTCCCAGATAGAACTAACTTGTTCAGATGATGCCTTTACTACTTTTTCGTTTCCCTCTTTGCTTCCGGAAATCGAACTAATACTAGTGCTTGTTTGTTCTTTAATATTGTCAATCGTAACATTTCCAGATTTACATATATAAATAGGAGATTCTTCATTCGGGGTTTCAACGCAATTATACAATAAAACCGAATACATATATGACTTTCCCGAATGTATTTCATTCGGCAAAATCGTTTTAAAAAAATTATGCCCCCCATTTTCTCTTGGTGTCGTTGCATTCATAAAATGCTTCTGCGCCATCTCATAAAAAGAATCAACGATATTTGACAGGATAGTTGACTTTCCTGTGCCGTTTTCACCAACAAGAATTACAGGTTTTGGTGTTCCATTGTTGTTGAATGGAAAATCGATTCTCACATCCTGTAAGGGTCCTACGTTTTTATACGCTAGCTTTTCAATATACATCTTTTTTCCCTTCAAACGCCTGTTTCAAAATACTCTGCCGCATTGCATCCGCCTGTGTAAGCGCGGTATCAACTGTTTTTTCAATGCTATTGCAAACTGAAAGTTGCTCTTCAACTTTATCTACGATTTCTTTTGCGGTAATATCATCGACAATTGGAACAGGGGTATCTCGGATATCATCAAGACCCAATCCAAGTTTTCCACCACCGCGTTTGTTCTTTAGCAAATCTTTCTGCCCATATTCACTTCGCAAATACCACGCCATGAATCTCCCCTGCGCTGAGTTTTGAAATCGGACTAAAGCAATATGTTGATTTATATATGCTTCTTCACCCTTCTTTGAGACAAAGCCAATGCTTCCAAGATCGGCTGTAATAGAAACAAGCACATCATTTGGCTGCAATCTTGTCCGAATGCCCTCGGCGTTATCCGGTGGAGTGATATGCTGAATATCGCTAAAATCAATATCAATGCCACTATGTGTTAAATTTCCGATTCTTACAAATAGAGCACCGTTTTCAGAGTAATACTTTGCCCATCCTCGTGAGCCACTTGTAACAACCGTAGTCAAATTACGAATAGAGTCCTTTTTCTCAAAATCAGAAAACGCATCTTTCAATACTGCCTGCCGATACACCGCCAACTGCTCTTTTGTAGTTTTGAGCGTATCAACAGCCTTGTCGAGCTTTGAAAAAAGCTCTTCGATGTGGGCAACAATGCGGGATTGTTCATTGAGCGGAGGAATAGGAATCTCAAGATTTTTTATCAATTTTTGATTGATTGCCTTGAATGTTGTTCCGGTTCCTTTTGCCGATAGTTGTGTCTCAAAATAGCGAAAATAGTAGAGTAGATACTTCAAATCCAAAGAATCATCAGGCCGAATAGCTGCTAAACCACGACCGATACAAACAGTTCCGGGGGACAAATTTGTTGGGCCAACAGGTGCTCTTACAGAAAGCAAAATATCATTATATTGTGCAATTTTAGTTGGGCTAGAACAATACACACGGACTTTAGGATATAACTCCCCAAAATCAGCCTTTCCCTGAAAGAAAGGAATTCCCTCTCCAGTACTATTATAATATTTCGATTCTGGTGACTGCCCGGCTATAATAGTTGCGCAGTCCTGTAGTTTTTTTATTGGATACATTAAATGCGTTCTCCTTACGCTACCAATTCCTCATTCATTTCATCCAAAATCTCCTGATACTTTTCTCCGAACACCCGATAGAACCCACCCAAGCCACCTTTGCTGTCAAACGGCGTATACTCCAAGTCCTCCGGCAGAATGCTCAGTGATGTGATGATATGCTCTTTGATGAGCCGCAGCCATTCCATCTGTTCAGTGGTAAAGTGAACCGCACCGGTGTTGCGGCGGAAAGTCCACTGTTTGAAGTTGTAGTTTACCCGGTCGGCAAAGGGCGAAAGGGTATCCGTATAGCCCATCTGAAAACGGATAATAGAAATCAGATCGGTCAGCTGAGCGAGTGTGCCTTTCTTTACCTTGTCAGGCTGCTTGATGGCATAACAATCCCACAGACGCTCGACCGTGATGCCCTTTGCTTTGAGCTTTTGATACAGTTCGGTCAGATTTTTCAGTACCATCGGACGTTTTTTATACGTTTCATTGTAGATGATGCGCAGGGCAATGATCTCATCTTTGTTTTCCTCGATGAAATCCTTGAATGTAGAAATCACCCGGTCTGCCGTTTCCTCCTGATTGGTATCATAACCAGCAAAGAGTACTTTGTCCAGATTAACGCTGTCGATGATTTGGTCATGGCTGCGGCGGACATTTTCAATAAAATCGCGAACTTCCGGCTTCTGGAAAGGTGCAACGGCCTGTTTGATGAGTTCTTTCTGAGCCTGTGCAAGCTGTTCCGGTGCGGGCGTAAGCACGCCGCTTTCTGCTTGTGCTTTAGCCTGAATGACATCTTCATCAAAGGCATTCAGCAGATTCTCCGCAACCTGATCTGCGGTCTGCCCCACGGTTTCTTTGAACTGCTTGTGTTCGCTGCGTTCCATCCTGCGGCTGAGACGAATCACACGGTTTGCAAGAGAAGTCAAGGTATCCTCATCCCGCGCACCGAGTGCAATGTTCATCATCAGTTCCTTCATGGAAACCGCTGGCTTGCGTTCCAGCGTGCGGGTCTCGGTCTTTTTGGATTTGGTTACACCCACTGCATCCACGATCACAAAGTGATCTTTGTTTTCCGTAGCAGAAGGTGTTACCTTTTGTAAATCATCCTTGCTCAGCGTGCGGGTGCCGCGGCCTTTCATCTGCTCGAAGTAATTGCTACTGCGCACATCCCGCATGAAGAGCAGGCACTCGATGGGCTTTACATCCGTACCGGTCGCGATCATATCCACGGTAACGGCTATACGTGGGTTGTAGTCATTCCGGAACGAGCTGAGAACGGCTTCCGGATTCTGCGCACTGTAAGTGATCTTTCTGCAAAAATCGTTTCCTTCGCCGAATTCTTCCCGGACAATCTGCACAATATCGTCTGCATGACTGTCTGTTTTGGCAAAAATCAGCGTTTTGGGGACTTCCTTCCGGTAGGGGAACAACGTGGTATGGAGTGCTTCTTTGAAGGTGCGAATCACAGCACGGATCTGGCTTGGATTTACGACATCCTTATCCAGTTTGGACTGTGTGTAGAACACATCCTCGTCCATCTGCTCCCAGCGTTTAGCGCGCGTCAGGCGGTTGCGCCGCTCGATCAACTGCTTCAGGATGGTTGCACCGTTCTTCGTCACATCGGTTTCAATCAGATAAATGTCCTCGCCAACGTTAACGCCGTCCAGAACGGCCTGCTCTCGCGTATATTCGCTGACAAAATTTTCATTGAAGTAGCCGATGGTTCGCTTATCCGGCGTAGCGGTCAGGCCGATGATAAACGCATCAAAATAGGAAAGCACTTGACTCCATACATTGTAAATAGAACGATGGCATTCATCTACAATGATACAGTCAAAGAACTCCGGCGGAATTTTGGCATTGTAGACGACCTCTTTTGGTACTTTGCTTTCGGCGGTGACATATTCCGCAAAGGGAATCTCTTCTGCCTGTTCGTCCAGTTCTTCCCCTTTTAGAATAGAATACATCCGCTGGATCGTACTGATGCAGACCTGTACATCCCCGGAAATATAAGAATTTTTTAACCGGCGTACACCATACAATTCCGAAAAGCTGCGAGGATCGTCATTGGGCTTGTAGGCCATGAACTCGCGCTCGGCCTGTTCACCAAGGCTGCGGGTATCTACCAGAAACAGGATGCGATTCATTCTGCCGTATTTCAACAGCCGATAGGCGGCAGTAATGGCTGTAAAGGTCTTGCCTGCGCCGGTTGCCATCTGCACAAGAGCACGCGGCCGATTTTCTGAAAACGAAGTGTCCAGACCATGAATTGCACTGATTTGACATTTGCGGAAGCCCGATTCATCCAGCTGCGGGATACGCTTCAGATTGTTGCGCACAGTATCCGGTTCAGCAAGCCAGCGTTTCAACGTCTCCGGACGGTGGAACGAGAATACCTCGCGCGAACGGTATTTAAGATCTGCGTAATCGGTAAAACGCACCAATTCGCCAGTGGCTTCGTAGGCGAACCGAACCTTGTACTCCCGCTTTACCCATTTGAACTGGCTATTTGCATAGCGGCTGGACTGCGTTTCCACATCTGTCAGCGCTTGACCTTCTTCGTCTTTCTTTGCCTCTACAACACCAACTGGCACTCCCTCAATGAAAAGTGCATAATCCACCGGACCGGTATTGGTAGGGAACTCGCGCACTGCAACACCGGAAGCAACCGTCAGATTTAGTTGTTTCAGATCCTGAATTGTCCAGCCACTTTGCCGCAATCTGTTATCGATTTGTTCCCGCGCTCTTGCTTCCGGAGTCATAACGATGCACCTGCCTTTGCTATCTTAGAGCAAACTGTTGATACCTCTATTTTATAAGATGCAACACAATATTACAAGTGTTTCCCTTTTATAAATTTTAAAGCGATATACCTCATGAGAATTTTTCAAAGTACTTGAAAATACGTAAAATTCATGGTATAAATTATACGAAACAATTGCTGCTTAGTATCTGTTGCTCAACAATATCTAAATGGGAGGTGCCTGCCATGACCGCCGTGATCTATGCCCGCTATTCATCGGATAACCAACGCGAAGAATCCATTGAAGGCCAGATTCGTGAATGCACTGCCTATGCGGAGAAGAACGGCATCACCATCGTCAAGCACTATATCGACCGTGCCATCTCGGCCAAAACGGACAATCGCCCGGAGTTCCAGCAGATGATAAAAGACAGCGACAAAAAGCTGTTCGACATCGTGCTGGTCTGGAAGCTCGACCGTTTTGCCCGAAACCGCTATGATAGTGCCCGGTACAAGACCCAGCTGAAGAAGAACGGTGTCAAGCTCATGTCTGCCACCGAGGTCATCTCCGAGGGGCCAGAGGGCATCATTCTGGAATCGGTGCTGGAAGGTTATGCCGAGTATTATTCGGCAGACCTTGCCGAGAAGGTCGTGCGCGGACAGACCGAGAACATCCTGAAAGGCCGCTGCAACGGTGGACGTGGAACTTTTGGCTACACGCTGGATTCTGAGCGGAAGTTCCACATTGACCCTCTCACCTCGCCTTTTGTGCTGGAATCGTTCAAAAAGTACAATGAAGGCTCCACCATGAAGGAGATCCGGGACTGGCTGAACGAAAACGGCATCAAGAACCCGGTAGGCGGTGCGTTTACCTATAACAGCGTCGAACATATGCTCAAAAACCGGCGGTACATCGGAGAACTGAAATTCCGGGATGTGGTCGTGCCGGATGCCATCCCGCCCATCATTCCGCTGGAACTGTTTGAGGATGTGCAGGAGAAGATCGCCAAAAACAAGAAAGCCCCTGCCCGTAGAAAGGCAGAGGACGACTACCTGCTCACCACCAAGCTGTTCTGCGGCTACTGTGGGGCGTTGATGTTTGGCGAAAGCGGTACGAGTCGGACAGGCGAAGTCCACCGCTACTATAAATGTGCTACTGCCAAAAAGCACAAGGGCTGCAAGAAAAAGACCGTCCGTAAGCAGTGGCTGGAAGATCTTGTGGTCAACCAGACCATGCAGCTTGTGAAAGACGATGCCGCTATGGAGTCCATCATTGCCAAGGTGATGGAACTGCAAAACAAGGAGAACACCAACATTCCCCTTTATGAAAAGCAGCTCCGGGATGCGGAATCCGGTATCCAGAATATGCTGAACGCGATACAGGCTGGTATTCTGACCAGCTCCACCAAGGAGCGGTTGGAGCAGCTGGAAGAAACCAAGCGTGAACTTGAAGCCCGCATTGCGGAAGAGAAGCTGGCAAAGCCCAAGGTCACGGAGGAGTTCATCCGCTTTTGGCTGCTGCGGTTCCGTAAGCTGGACATGAGCCTGAAAGACCAGCGGCAGGCACTGGTGGATACGTTCATCAATGCGATTTATCTATACGATGATAAGGTTTTAATAACCTTCAACTATAAGGAAGGTACACAGACCGTCACCTTTGGAGAAGCGACAGAAGTTGCATCCGAGGGAAATGGTTCGGATTTGGATTGCTTTACTGCACCAAGAAAAACCAGTACACGTTGTGTACTGGTTTTTCTTTTTGTCTGCACGATGGAAGGGGCTCGAACAAGGCGGCGGCGCACAGCGCCGCAAGCAATCAGCCCAGTGCAACAACGACGACCGCAGCCTGCGGCTGAAACAGGGAGGAATTGTTGGGGCCGCGTTCTGATTTTTCAAAGCCCTGCCAAGGGGCTGCGGAAAAATCAGCTAACGCAACCCGTTGCTGTTGCTTAGCCTGCAGGTCCCAATGGTTAGGAATGTCTACCGTGGAAGCTGTGGATCGAAAGATTTCATGGCTTTTTTGTTTTGTAAGCCATGGGTGCACGGTTTCTGCACGGTTTCTGCACGGTCGGTGTTATCCATGTCCGATGATGTAGGGCGCTGTATTGCATTGCAATCAGTGCCCTTTTTTGCATCAGGTGAGCAGTGCCAGACGCAGCTTTGCCTTCATTTCCGGGTCGGCATCCTTGCGCAATTCCAAAAGAGCCGTCATGGAGATGGTGGGTTCGCCACCGACCTGCTGCGGGATTTCCTGCGCCGGGCACAGCTCCTGCATCACGATCTCCAATCTGGGGCAGGTCTCCTTCCCGGATGCGGTCCGGCGGGAGCTCGTGCGGCTGGATTTTCTGCTGACACCCCGGGCGCACTCTCCCTACAACTGCGGCATCGTATCGGTGGGCGGTACCCTGAGCCTGACCATCACCCGGCGGGGAAAGGAAGCCGGGGTGGAGAAACGATTCGTGACCAGTCTGGTGCGGCGGGGCATCGTCCCGGCGGTCGTGGAAGACGAAACCCTCACAGCCGGCCTTTTTCCAGCATCCGGCGCACCTCGTGCAGGCTGGCGCACTCGGCGGTGTACAGGCGGCGCATCTCGTCGTCCGGCTGGGCAAGGTCCGGCACCATCACGGTCACAAAACCGCCGGCGGCCCCGGCGCGCACGCCGTTGTAGCTGTCCTCCAGCACCAGGGTGTGTTCCGGTGCGGTGCCCAGCATCTCGGCGGCCCGGTAGAAGATCTCCGGGTCCGGCTTGGAGCTGGTGAACTGCTCCCCGCTGATGACGGCCTTGAAGTAGTGGGTCAGGCCCCAGCCGTCCAGATGATGCCGGATGGAGGCCATACGGCTGGAAGAGGCCACCACCATGGGGATGTGCCGCTGCTCCAGCCAGGCCAGGATCTCGTCCAGGCCGGGCTTTTTGGGCGGCGGGGCCAGAAAGGCCGTCTCACCCTGCTCATGCAGGGCCTCGATGATGCGGTCGGGGTCGCAGTCCGGCCCATAGAACCGGCGCAGCACCGCCCGCATGGAGTCGCCTGCGGTGCCGCGGGCGGCTTCGTCCAGCCCCTCCTTATAAGAAAGGCCCAGCCCGGCCAGTGCGGGTTCCCACAGGGTGGCCCAGATGCGCTCGGTGTCGAACATCAGGCCATCCATATCAAAAATGACGCCCTGGATCATAAAACAAAACTCCTTTCCGGGTCAAAAACACGGTTTGTACCCCTATTGTATCATTTTTTTAGCAGTTTGCACATACATCTGCTCATAATTTGGCGCAACTTACCCGTCCCAAAGATGAAAAATTTTGCGATTCCTTGCAAAAGCTGGTCATCCTATTATAATAGAAAACAACATTCGGCGTTTCGGGCGCAGGAACTGTGCAGCGCCTGTGATCAGGAAAGAGGGAAATTTATCATGTTGGATATCAAGATCACCCGTACCACTTCTCCCAAAGAGAAGCCGGACGAGAACAACCTGGGCTTTGGCAAGAAGTTCACCGACCATATGTTCGTGATGGACTACACCGAGGGCGAGGGCTGGCACGATGCCCGCATCGTCCCCTACGGCCCCTTTGAGCTGGACCCGGCTACCGTCGTGTTCCACTATGCTCAGGAGATCTTCGAGGGCATGAAGGCTTACCGGACTGCGGATGACACCGTCCAGCTGTTCCGCCCGGACTGCAACGCAAAGCGTTTCCAGGATTCCGCCGACCGTCTGTGCATCCCCAAGATCCCCGTGGAAGATTACATCCAGGCTGTGGAGACTCTGGTGGATGTGGACCGTGACTGGGTGCCCCACACCGATGGTGCCTCCCTGTACATCCGTCCCTTCGTGTTTGCAAACGATGTGGGCTTGGGCGTGCACGCTTCCAAGCACTATATCTTCTGCATCATCGCTGCTCCGTCGGGCGCTTACTACGCCGAGGGCATCAACCCCGTGCGCATCTATGTGGAAGACGAGTACATCCGTGCCGCTCCCGGCCTGACCGGCTTCACCAAGTGCGGCGGCAACTACGCTGCTTCCATCAAGGCCGGTGAGCTGGCCGGGGAGCAGGGCTACGCACAGGTGCTGTGGCTGGACGGCGTCGAGAAGAAGTACGTCGAGGAAGTCGGCAGCATGAACATCATGTTCAAGATCGACGGCAAGGTCTACACTGCCGCCACCGTGGGCACCGTTCTGCCCGGCGTCACCCGCCGCAGCTGCATCGAGCTGCTGAAGGACTGGGGCTATGAGGTCATCGAGGGCAAGATCGCCATTGCCGACATCATGGCCGCTGCCCGCGAAGGCAAGCTGGAAGAGGTGTTCGGCACCGGCACCGCTGCCGTTGTGTCCCCCGTCAAGGAGCTGGTCTGGAAGGGCGAGCACGCTTACATCGGCGACGGCAAGATCGGCCCTGTCACCCAGAAGCTGTACGACACCATGACCGGGATGCAGTGGGGCAAGATCCCCGACACCAAGGGCTGGATCGTTCCGGTCGAGAAGAAGTATTGATATCCTCAATTCTCCATTCAGAATTTAGCAAGCGCCGCCAGGCATCCGCTCGGCGGCGTTTGCTGTATCATGGCGGCAGCCCTTCCGTCAAATTCCCGAAATTTTCCGGCGCAATTGCTTTCTTTCCGGCACAGTGTTAAACTGATTCCAGACAAAGGGCAGCCCTGCATAGCGGCGGGGTGCCTGTGCAGGAAAGATTGAGAGGGAAAAGCACCATGATCAAAAAATGGAGCGTGAGCTACCCGGCCGTCAACGGCACCGAGCAGCGCAGAGCGTACGTTTATCTGCCCACCATGTACGAGGCCGAGCCGGACCGCCGGTTCCCGGTGCTGTACATGTTCGACGGCCAGAACGTGTTTTTTGACGAAGATGCCACCTACGGCAAGAGCTGGGGCGTGGCCGATTATCTGGACTACACCGACACGCCGCTGATCGTGGCGGCGGTGGAGTGCAACGCAGGCCCCAACAATGAGCGTCTGGTGGAGTATTCGCCCTACCGCTTCGACGACCCCACCTACGGCCACTTCGACGGCAAGGGTCAGGCCACCATGAGCTGGTACATCCACCGGTTCAAACCCTTCATCGACCGCAGCTTCCGCACCCTGCCCGACCGGGAGCACACCTTCATCGGCGGCAGCAGCATGGGCGGTCTGATGAGCCTGTACGCCCTGCTGCAGTACAACGACACCTTCAGCCGGGCGGCGGCCCTGTCGCCCTCCATCTGGGTGGCTCCGGACAAGCTGTCCGGCCTTGTGGGCCGGGCCAAGCTGGAGCCGGGCACCGTGCTGTACATGGATTACGGCTCCCGCGAGATGGGCAACCATGAAGGCATGCGCCGCGGCTTTGCGGAGATGTGCAGCAAGGTGCTCACCCGCGGCATCCACCTCACCAGCCGCATCGTGCCCGGCGGCACCCACAGCGAAGCCAGCTGGGAAAAGCAGCTGCCCTTCGTGTTCCATACGCTGATGTACGAGCTGGAGGAAGCGTAAAAGCCTTCCCCCAAGGGGGAAGCCTGAATCAAGAAGGAGGAACCACTATGGAAATGCAGTATTTCAAGGATTACAGCCCCGCCCTTGGCCGGGATATGGAGTGCAAGATCTACGGCCATGCAGGCCGCCCCATGCTGTACATCCCCTGTCAGGACGGCCGGTTCTTTGACTTTGAGGACTTCCACATGGCCGACACCCTGGCCCCGTGGATTGAGTCCGGCCAGATCATGGTGCTTTCCATCGACACGCTGGACAAGGAGACCTGGTCCGACACCAACGGCAACCCCTACTGGCGCATCCGCCGCTATGAGCAGTGGCTGCACTACATCGTGGACGAGGCCGTGCCCAAGATCCGCTGCCTGTCCCAGGAGCGCAACGGCTGGGACGACCTGACCGGCGTCATCGCCTTTGGCTGCAGCCTGGGTGCCACCCACGCAGTCAACCTGTATCTGCGCCGACCAGACATCTTCTGCGGCTGTCTGGCGCTCAGCGGCATCTACACCGCCCACTATGGCTTCGGCGACTACATGGACGAGCTGGTGTACCAGAACTCTCCCGTGGACTATATGCGGAACTTCCCCACCGACCACCCCTATATGGAGCTGTACCGGAACCAGAAGGCGGTCATCTGCTGCGGTCAGGGCGCCTGGGAGCAGCCGGACACCACCTGGTACCTCAAGCGCATTTTCGAGGCCAAGGGCATCCCCGTGTGGGTGGACCTGTGGGGCCACGACGTCAAGCACGACTGGGACTGGTGGTATAAACAGGTCGTGTATTACATGCCGTATATCCTGGGACAGCAGTAAAGCGAAATGGGACGAACCCTCTCAGGCGCTTCGCACCAGCTCCCCCGAAAGGGGGAGCTTTTTGCAGTACCTTCCGGTAAAGCGTCAGAAGCTCGCCCTTCGGGAGAGCTGGCAGCGCCGCAGGCGTTGACTGAGAGGGGTTCGTTTTTATAGAGGAAAGAGGAATCAGAAAGAACCATGAAGAATTTTATTTTTATCTCGCCGAACTTCCCCACCAACTACTGGCAGTTCTGCCGGGAGCTGAAGAACGACGGCATGAACGTGCTGGGCATCGGCGATCAGCCCTACGATGAGCTGAAGCCGGAGCTGAAGGACAGCCTGAACGAATACTACAAGGTGAACAGCCTGGAAAATTACGATGAGGTCTACCGCGCTGTGGCCTTCCTCACCTTCAAGCATGGCCGCATCGACTGGCTGGAGTCCAACAATGAATACTGGCTGGAGCGGGACGCTGCCCTGCGCACCGATTTCCACATCACTTCCGGCTTCCAGACCTCGGATATGCCCTGCATCAAGTACAAGAGCAAGATGAAGGAGTACTACCAGAAGGCCGGCATCGCCACCGCCCGCTATCACATGGTGGACGACCTGGCAGGCTGCAAAAAGTTCATTGCCGAGGTGGGCTACCCGGTGGTGGTCAAGCCGGACAACGGTGTGGGCGCTTCCGATACCCACAAGCTGGCCAGCGACGCCGAGCTGGAAGCCTTCCTGGCCTACAAGGCCAAGGAGCACCCGGATGTTGCCTACATCATGGAAGAGTTCGTGCGCGCCGAGGTGAACAGCTACGACGCCATCATCGACGCCAGCGGCAACCCCATCTTTGAGGCGGGCAACGTCAGCCCCATGTCCATCATGGATATCGTGAACAACGACGACAACTCCATCTACTACATCATCAAGGACCTGCCGGAGGACACCCGCGCCGCAGGCCGTGCCGCCGTCAAGAGCTTTGGGGTGAAGAGCCGCTTTGTCCACTTTGAGTTCTTCCGCATGACCGAGGATCAGGCCAGCATGGGCAAAAAGGGCCAGATCGTGGCACTGGAAGTCAACATGCGCCCCTGCGGCGGCTTTACCCCGGATATGATCAACTTTGCCCGCTCCACCAACGTGTACAAGATCTGGGCCGATATGATCGCCTTTGGCGGTACCGATCTGCCGGTGGGCGAGCACTTCTACTGTGCCTTTGCCGGCCGCCGCGACGGCAAACACTTTGTGTACAGCCACGAGCAGATCATGCAGAAGTATCAGGACAACATGCGTATGGTGGACCGCATCCCCGACGCACTGTCCGGTGCCATGGGCAACCAGATGTATGTGGCGAACTTCTCCACCCGCGAGGGGATGGAGCAGTTCTACTCGGACGTGCTGGCTGTGACCGACGACACCAACGCCGCCGCACAGGCCGAGCTGGCACAGGTGCTGGCTCTGGGTGAGCCCGACGCCGCCCCGGCTGCTCCTGCCGCAAAGCCCACCGCCAAGCCCGCCCGCAAGGCACGCAAGTGATTCCCGCATAAACGACAAAAAGCAGCCCGCCGCCGGAGTTTCCCCGGAGACGGGTTGCTTTTTGTCAGAAACTATGGTATTTTAAGGCTGCCCGTTGGGATAACGCGACGGGCAGAGCACTGCATTGCAACGGCAGGCGGTTGGCTCACACTTCCGAAAGGAGGTGAGAGCTATGCCGATTACTTTGACCTTCCATTTGTTTGGATTTACATTTACGATCAGAGTAAAACGCTGAAACCGCCACCGGCCAGGGTGACGGTTTCATTTGAAATCTAAACCACGGAGCCAACCGCTTGTCTGCGGTGCTCTTCTATAGATATTATAGCAACCTTTCGCAGGGGTGTCAAGCCTGCGAAAGGTTGCTTTTTTTCGTGTTACCGTTTTGTTGTCCCCTGCGCCAAAGTGTGGTATACTGGACCGGAAAAAACAAAAAATGAGGTATCATCTATGAAAATTCCTGCAAACGGCTTTACCCATGCCGGCAAGTTCCACGCCGACGATGTGTTTGCCACAGCGCTGCTGCAGATCCTGCGGCCGGACATCAAGATCACCCGCGGCTTTACCGTGCCCGATGACTTTGACGGCATCGTGTACGACATCGGCTTTGGCATGTTCGACCACCATCAGGAGCCACGGGAGTACCGCGCCAACGGCGTGCCCTACGCGGCCTTCGGCCTGCTGTGGCGGGTGCTTGGCCCCGGCCTTGTGGGTGAGCGGCAGGCCCGGCTCATCGACGAGAACTTCATCCAGCCGCTGGATCTGAACGACAACACCGGCGAGCAGAACAGCCTGTGCGACGCCATCGGCTTCTTCAACCCCGTGTGGGACTCCAAGGAGGATCAGGACGCCTGCTTTTTCCAGGCTGTGGCGGTGGCAAAGCAGATCCTGGAGCACCAGATCGACGCCGCCAACGCAGTGAACCGTGCCGACGAAAAGGTGCAGCAGGCCTACCGGAACTCCCGCGACGGCATCGTGGTGCTGCCCTGCTATCTGCCGTGGAAAAACGGCCTGTACAAGACCGACGCCCTGTTTGTGGTGTACCCCAGCCAGCGCGGCGGGTGGAGCGCCCAGTGCGTGACCGACCACAAGACCAAGCGCTCCAAGCTGCCCTTCCCCCAGAGCTGGGCCGGCCAGCCGCAGGAGGTCATCGAGCAGAAGAGCGGCATCCCCGGCATCATCTTCTGCCACGCAAGCCGCTTCCTCATCACGGCCCAGGACAAGGAGACCGCCATTGCCGCCTGCCGTCAGGTGCTGCGCAACAATGGCCGCATCTGACCGCACGGCGCGGCCCAAGGCCGCTTTTGTGTATATGGTGCGCTGCACCGGCGGCCAGCTGTACACCGGCTGGACCAACGACCCCGCCGCCCGCCTGCGGGCCCACCGCAGCGGCAGGGGCGCGCGCTACACCCGCGCCCACGGGGCCGAGGGCTTTGCCTATCTGGAACGCTGCGCCGACCGCTGTGCCGCCCTGCGCCGGGAAGCCGCCCTCAAAAAGCTGCCCAAGGCGCAAAAGGAGCTTTTGTGCACGGCGTGGCAGGCCGCCGGACGCCCCTTTGCGGAGCACGGCGCGGGCAGTGCCGGTTAAATCCCGTCCAAAATTGTAAATTCTGGACGCAATATTGCCTTTTGGCTTGATTTGTGTTGCAATTTTGTTAGAATTGTGATAGACATAAAGTGTGAACGTGTCTGTTTTCAGGGGCGGCAGGCAAAGCCTGACACCCCGCAACGATCATAGGAGGATGGAACGTGAGAAAAATCAACAAACTGGGTAGACGTGCGGCCGCTCTGGTGCTGGCCGTTGGCCTTACCCTGTCCACGGCGGCTCCCGTGCTGGCGGCGGACGCCGACGAGGTGCAGACCCCTGCAGCCCAGACCGAGCAGCAGGAAGCCGACACGGAGGCTGACGAAGCCGACGTCGATACCGAGGCTGACGAAGCCGCTGCCCTGCCGGAACTGTCCGAGGACCGGGAGGTGGCAGAGGAGGACGAGGCCGCTGCCCTGCCGGAGCTGGACGAGGATTGGGCTGTAGACGAGGCTGCCTTATTAAAGGGACATAAGCATAAATGGAAGAAAGAAAAAACAGTTGCCCCTACTTGCACGGAGCAGGGATATACCGTTTACAAGTGTGAGTATAACATCTTCGGAATCGGCTGCACGGAAACAAAAAAAGCTGATTTCGTCTCTGCCCTGGGCCACGATATGAGCGACTGGATCGTGGTGAAGGCTACCTGCACCACTGCCGGAGAAAAGTACAAGGTCTGCCAGCGCAGCGGCTGCACCTACAAGGTGGTAGAGGAAGGCTATGCAGAAGCCCATCCTGCCCTGGACCATGATTTTGAGGGTGCAGAGTGGGTGATTGAAGCTCCCACCTGCACCACCCCTGGCCAGCGGTATCAGGTCTGCAAACGGGATGGCTGCGGCCAGAAGAACTTTGACGAGACCTATGCAAAAGAGCATCCTGCCCTGGGCCATGTCTTTGTCAAGTATGTAGACGACGACAAGCCCGGCTGCCAGCAGCAGACCGAGACGGCCCACTGCACCCGTGAGGGCTGCACGGCGACCGATACGGAGAATCTGCGGAACTTTGGTTCTGATGGCAACCCCCTGCCGCATAAGTATACAAACTACACGGTAACGGCAGAAGCTTTTGGTGTGCCCATTACCTACGAGAGCTACTGTGATTACTGCCATGGCGCACGCAAAGATTTTACAGTGGCCGACAAGGATGCGCGTGTTGATACGGAAACCAAGACGGCCCTGAACAACGTCAAGCTGGACGGCAAGACGGCAGATGAGTATGTTGATGCAGTCATCAACAAGGCTCTGGCAAATGCACAGGAAGCCGTCAAGAATGCCAAGACCAAGGAAGAAGCCCTTGATGCGCTGGATCAGATCTCCAGCACCGTGAAGTCGGAGCTGTCGGGTATCAAGATCAGTGTGGGCAATCTTAGTACCGATGTGACCATCAGCGAGAAGGATCTGAACGAGGCCCTGAAGCCGCTGGACGATACCGTGGCCGACCTGAAGAGCAGCCTGAACGACAGCTTCCTGTCGCAGGACACCATCACCAATGTGGTGGACAAGCTGGCAGGCGACGTACAGGGCAGCAAGGCCCCGCAGGCGGGCATCAAGCAGATCCTGCACAACACCGTGTACGATGCGATTTATAACATCGGTGTGTCGGATGACAAGAAAAAGACAACGGACAATACGCAGGTCATCAGTGATATGGTGCTGCAGCTGGTAAAGGACGTTGTAGATACCAGTAAGACGGGTGAAGGGTATGAAGATAATGATAAAAAATGGAATGCCCTGACCGGTTCTCTGGTGAATGACGCCATGAACTTGGCCGTGGATGAGCTCATGAAGGATGAGACCTACGCAAAGCTCCTCAAGACCAAGCTGGGTGCCGCCACGATGGAGGAAGTCCGTGCGGAGGTCAGGAACCAGCTGGTGAATGACCCGACCTTCATGAACCAGGTGCGCAAGATTGCGGAAAATGCAGCCTCCAATGCACAGAAGCGCGTGAATGGCGGTTGGCCGACCGAGAAGATCATGGACGGCCTGCAGAAAGACCTGCTGCCCGGCGTGACCGATCTGGTCTCGAATCAGGTCAGCAAGCTGGGTGCAAGCGCCGGCGATATCGCGGACAACAAGGTGTCCGATACCGTGCACAAGTTCCTGCCCGGTAAGCTGGGCGACTGGGTCAGTGATAAGATCGGCGGTAAGGTCAACGATGCCGTGACGGGCAAGGTGGATGACCTGAATAAGCAGGTCACCGACCTGATCTCCACCACCATCAAGCAGCTCACCTGCGGTAAGCACGAGTATGGTGATTTCGAGATCCTGAAGAACCCCACCTGCACCGAGAAGGGCCAGAAGGGCAAGATCTGCAAGAAGTGCGGTAAGATCACCGAAAAGACGGACATCCCCGAAACCGGCCATATTCCGGTGACCGACCCCGCTGTGGCTCCCACCGAGACCACCGACGGCCTGACCGAGGGCAGCCACTGCAGCGTCTGCGGTGCTGTGCTCACGGCACAGGAAGTCATCCCCATGCGGGACCCCACCATTGATACCTGGTTCAGCCGTGCCGCCACCACCGAGGCCGACGCCAAGGCTGCCGGTTTTGACAGCGTGGACGCTGCCAATGCCGCTCTGGACGCAGCCCTCACCGCTGCAGGCTTTGACCCGGCCAACGCCGAGCACTTCACCGTGCAGGTCAACAGCAGCATCGGCGTGCTGCCCAACGACCGCTTCTCCGAAAGCGGCGTGACCGGCAAGCTCACCCTGCCGGAGGGCACCCGCGGCAAGACCGCACAGACCTACTATGCCGTGCAGATGTTCACCGCCGACACCCGGTTCCACAAGGCCGGTGACGTGGTGGTGACCCCCGTCAGCATCGACACTTACGCCAAGACGGGCCTGCAGTTCACCGTGTACAGCGAGGCTGTCATGGCCATTGCATGGAAGGCCCAGTAACCCCTTACATACCCCATAAAACCGCAGGGAGCGGCTCCTGAGACCGGGAGCCGCTCCCTTTTTGTGTGCTGGTCGGCGTGCTCGCCCTCTCAGCTTCGCATCCGCTCAGCAGCTCCCCCAAAGGGGGAGCCAAGGGCCTGACCGTAACGCCGACGGCGGCACCGACCCCTGAAACGGAATTTAACCTGAGCGCCGCCCGGCACACTGCCCGGCGGCGCTCGTCTGCGTTTTGGGCGGCCTGCCCAAAAGGCCCGGCAGGGGCCCCGGCAGACTGCATGAGAATATACACTGGTATTGCATAATATGCGAATATATTCTCTTCAAATTGCATAAAGATGCAATTTGAACCAAAACGCCGTGCAAAGCCGCCCAAGGTTTGGCGGTTTTTGTCATTGACGAAAAAGCCGCATGGTGTATAATAAAACCATCCAAAGCGAACCGCAGATAGAGGGTGCAAGAGGGATGCTTGCATCAGGGAACAAAAGTGTATTTTTATAAAGGAGCAATCATCATGAAAAAGGAAAACATCAAAAAAGTCGTTCTGGCATACTCTGGCGGTCTGGACACCTCCATCATCATTCCCTGGCTGAAGGAAAACTACAACAACTGCGAGGTCATCGCCGTTTCCGGTGATGTGGGCCAGGGCACCGAACTGGACGGTCTGGAAGAGAAGGCCAAGGCCACCGGCGCTTCCAAGCTGTATGTGCTGGACCTGAAGAAGGACTTTGTGGAGAACTACATCTTCCCCACCCTGAAGTTCGGCGCCAAGTACGAGGACTACCTGCTGGGCACCAGCTTTGCACGTCCCTGCATCGCCAAGGCTCTGGCCGACATCGCCATCAAGGAAGGCGCGGACGCCATCTGCCACGGCTGCACCGGCAAGGGCAACGACCAGGTGCGTTTTGAGCTGACCCTGAAGGCCCTGTGCCCCGATATGGCCATCATTGCTCCGTGGCGTGAGTGGGACATCAAGAGCCGTGACGAAGAGATCGACTACGCCGAGGCTCACCACATCCCCCTGAAGATCAACCGTGAGACCAACTACTCCAAGGACAAGAACCTGTGGCACCTGAGCCACGAGGGTCTGGATCTGGAGTGCCCCGCCAACGAGCCCCAGTACAACAAGCCCGGCTTCCTGGAGCTGGGTGTCAGCCCGGAGCAGGCTCCCGACACCCCGACTTATGTGACCATCCACTTTGAAAAGGGCATCCCCACCGCCGTGGACGGCAAGGAAATGGGCGCTGTGGAGCTGGTGGAGTACCTGAACAAGCTGGGCGGCGAGAATGGCATCGGCCTGCTGGACATCGTTGAGAACCGTCTGGTGGGCATGAAGAGCCGCGGCGTGTACGAGACTCCCGGCGGTGCCATCCTGTACAAGGCCATCAACGTGCTGGAGACCATCACCCTGGACAAGGAGAGCTCTCACTTCAAGGCACAGCTGGCCCAGAAGTACGCCGACATCGTCTACAACGGCCAGTGGTTCACCCCGCTGCGTGAGGCTCTGGACGCTTTCGCCGACAGCCTGGAAAAGACCGTGACCGGCGATGTGAAGCTGAAGCTGTACAAGGGCAACATGATCAACGCCGGTGTCACCTCTCCGTACACCCTGTACGACGAGCAGACCGCTTCCTTCGGCGAGGATGATGATTACAACCAGGCAGATTCCGCCGGCTTCATCAACCTGTTCGGCCTGTCCATCAAGGAGCGCGCAAAGCTGAGCAAGAACTGGCCGGAGATCAAGTAAACATTCGGCAATAATATCTTCCCTTCTGCGTGTTTTCACACTTTCACGCAGAAGTTTCATCCAACCGGCATCGTTGCCGGCGGCACCGCCGCAGGAGCGTTTTCCCCTGCGGCGGCTTTGCCGTTTTCATAAGGAGTTTAATTTTATGGCAGAACAACTCTGGAAGGGCCGCTTCTCCAAGGCGGTGGACTCCCGCGTGAACGACTTCAACTCCTCCATCCGGTTCGACCAGCGCATGATCGCGCAGGATATGCGCGGCAGCGGCGTGCACGCCGCCATGCTGGCCAAGCAGGGCATCATCTCGGAAAAGGACTGTGAGGATATCCTCAACGGTCTGGCCTCCATCGCGGATGACCTGGCCTCCGGCAAACTGGAGATCGACCCCAATGCCGAGGATGTGCACACCTTTGTGGAGCAGACTCTCACCGCCCGCATCGGCGATGCCGGCAAGCGCCTGCACACCGGCCGCAGCCGCAACGATCAGGTGGCCCTGGACATCCGCCTGACCCTGCGGGACTACAGCCACACTCTGCAGGCCTACATCGTGGAGCTCATCAAGGTCATCTGCAGGAAGGCCAGCGAGAACACCACCGCCGTCATGCCCGGCTATACCCACCTGCAGCGCGCCCAGCCCATCACCTTCGGCCATGCGCTCATGGCCTACGCCTCCATGCTGCTGCGGGACCTGCAGCGTTTTGAGGATGCCACCGCCCGCATGGACGCCCAGTGCCCGCTGGGCTCCGGCGCACTGGCCGGTACCACCTACCCGCTGGACCGCCAGTTTACCGCCGAGAAGCTGGGCTTTGCAGCCCCCTGCGCCAACAGTCTGGACGGTGTGTCCGACCGTGATTTCTGCATCGAGCTGGCCAACGCCATCTCCATTTGCATGATGCACCTGTCCCGCCTTTCTGAGGAAATTATCCTGTGGTGCAGCTGGGAGTTCAAGTTCATCGAGCTGGATGACGCGTTCACCACCGGTTCGTCCATCATGCCCCAGAAGAAGAACCCCGACGTTACCGAGCTCATCCGCGGCAAGACCGGCCGCGTCTACGGCGACCTGAACACCCTGCTGGTCATGATGAAGGGCATCCCGCTGGCTTACAACAAGGACATGCAGGAAGACAAGGAAGCCATCTTTGACGCCGTGGACACGCTGGAACTGTGCCTGAAAACGGTGACCCCCATGCTGGACACCATGAAAACCATCCCGGCCAACATGCGCCGCGCCGCTGCCAAGGGCTTTATCAACGCCACCGACTGCGCCGACTACCTCACCAAGAAGGGCATGCCCTTCCGGGATGCCTACAAGCTCACCGGCTGCATGGTGTCGGACTGCATTGCCAAGGACAAGACGCTGGAGGAACTGACCCTGGACGAGTTCAAGGGCTACAGCGGCCTGTTCGAGGGCGATATTTACGAAGCCATTGATCTGGTCAAGTGCTGCGAGGGCCGCACCAGCTACGGCGGCCCCAGCGAAGCCAGCGTGAAGAACCAGATCGCACTGGCGGCCGCACAGCTGACCGCCTGGGAGGAAAAGAACGCATGAGTGTAAAAGTATTCATTGACGGCTCCTCCGGCACCACCGGCCTGCGCATCGCCGACCGGCTGGCTGCACGCCCGGAGATCGAGCTGCTGTCCATCTCGGCCGAGGGCCGTAAGGACGTGAACGAGCGGGCAAAGGTCATCAACTCGGCGGACCTTGCCTTCCTCTGCCTGCCGGATGCAGCTTCCAGAGAGGTCATGCCCCTGCTGCGCCCGGACGTGAAGGTGCTGGACACCTCCACCGCCTTCCGCACCGATGCCGCCTGGGACTACGGCTTCCCGGAGCTGAAGGGCCAGAAGGAAAAGATCAAGAATTCCGATCGTGTGGCGGTGCCCGGCTGCTATGCCAGCGGCTTTATCAGCATCGCCCGCCCGCTGGTGGAGCTGGGTCTGGCCCCGAAGGACTATCCCTTCAGCTGCACCGGCATTTCCGGCTACTCCGGCGGCGGCAAGAAGATGATCGCCGAGTATGAGAGCGCCGACCGCCCGGCCCACAGCAAGCTGGATGCGCCCAAGAGCTACGGCCTGGGCCTTGCCCACAAGCATCTGCCGGAGATGAAGGAGATCAGCGGGCTGGCTCATACGCCCATGTTCGTGCCGGTGGTGTGCGATTACTACTGCGGCATGCAGGTGCTGGTGCCGCTGGACCTGACCGTGGCCGGTACCACCGCCGAAGCCGTGGCCGCCGGTCTGGCAGACTACTATAAGGATGCCGCCACCGTCAAGGTGCACGCCCTGAACGAACCTCTGCCGGAAAACGGCCTGTACTCCAACGCCATGGCCGGCACCGACCGCATGGAGCTGTACCTGACCGTGAACGCCGCAGGCGACCAGATGATGCTGGTGTCCCTGTTCGACAATCTGGGCAAGGGCTCTTCCGGCGCAGCGGTCCAGTGCATGAACCTGATGCTGGGCCTGCCGGAGACCCAGGGGTTGGAATAACAAAGAAAACCCTCTCAGTCACCTGACGGTGACAGCTCCCCCTGAGAGGACAGACTTCCCCCGTGCCGGGGGAAGATGTCGCGTAAGCGACAAAAGGGGGAATCTGGCAATGCCGCAAGGCTTTGGCTGAGAGGGCGAGCTTGCTTGTGTGAAACCTGTTTGTGGGAAAGGAGAATCTTTATGCAGTATAAAGAAGTCACGGGCGGCATCTGTGCGCCCAAGGGGTTTGCAGCGGCTGGCGTGCACTGCGGCATCCGCGCAAACCATAGCGAAAAATACGACCTGGCACTCATCAAGGCCGATGTGCGCTGTGCCGCTGCCGGTGTGTACACCACCAACAAGGTCTGCGGCGCACCCATCAAGGTGGACCGCGCCCATCTGGCCGACGGCTATGCCCAGGCCATCGTGGTGAACAGCGGCAACGCCAACACCTGCGCCGCCAACGGCGTGGCGCTGGCCGAGGAATGCTGTGAGCTGGTGGGCAAGGCGCTGGACATCGACGCCATGGACGTTCTGCCCGCTTCCACCGGTGTCATCGGCCAGCCCATGGTCATCGACCCGTTTGCCCGGGGCATCCCTGCCGCCGCCGCCAAGCTGGCCGCCACCGAGCAGGGCAGCACCGATGCCGCTACCGCCATCATGACCACCGACACCCATAAAAAGGAGTACGCCATCCAGTTTGAGCTGGGCGGCAAGATGTGCACCGTGGGTGCCATCGGCAAGGGCAGCGGCATGATCGCCCCCAACATGGCCACCATGCTGGCCTTCTACACCACCGACGCGGCGGTGTCCCCTGTCCTGCTGGAAAAGGCCCTCAAGACCGTGGTGCCCGGCACCTACAATCAGATGAGCGTGGATCTGGACACCTCCACGAATGATACCCTCATCATCATGGCTTCCGGCCTTGCCGGGAATCCGGAGATCTGCGAGGAAAACGAGGATTACCATGCCTTTGTGGCGGCCCTGACCGCCATTGCAGAGCACATGTGCGCGGAGCACGCCGGTGACGGTGAGGGCGCTACCCACCTCATTACCTGCGAGGTGACCCACGCCCCCGACCTGAAAACCGCCCGTGCGGTGAGCCGCAGCGTGGTGTGCTCCAACCTGTTCAAGGCTGCGGTCTTTGGCCGCGACGCCAACTGGGGCCGCATCCTGTGCGCCATCGGCTACACCCCCGGCGATTTCTCCATCGACAAGGTGTGCGTCTGGCTGTCCAGCGCCGCCGGTGAGGTGTATGTGTGCGAGAATGCTGCCTACCACCCCTACAGCGAGGAGGACGCCGCCAAGGTGCTGGCTGAACACGATGTGCTGGTCAAGGTGGATATGGGCACCGGCGACGCCAGCGCCAAGGCCTGGGGCTGCGACCTGACCTACGATTACGTCAAGATCAACGGCGATTACCGCACCTGATAGGAGCAGACACAGATGAAAAATGAAGAAATGGCGCGCCTGTTTTCCGAGGCCACCCCTTACATCCAAAAATATCACGGAAAGACCATGGTGGTGAAGTACGGCGGCAATGCCATGATCAACGAAGAACTCAAGAACGCCGTCATGAACGATCTGGTCACCCTTACCCTGCTGGGCGTGCGGGTGGTGCTGGTGCACGGCGGCGGCCCGGCCATCAATGAGATGCTCAAGAAGGTGGGCGTGGAGAGCCATTTCGCCAACGGTCTGCGCGTCACCGATGACGCCACCATGGAGATCGTGCAGCAGGTGCTGGCCGGTAAGGTGAATAAGGATCTGGTGGCAAAGCTGCGCGGCCGCGGCGTCGGCCTGTGCGGCATGGACGGCCAGATGCTGCGCTGCACCGAGCTGGACCCCCAGCTGGGCCATGTGGGCGAGATCGT
>OOCB01001575.1_pt1 | contig 30095 bp, 18 predicted proteins | sample 1671351 | NCBI WGS metagenome assembly OOCB01 (sample SAMN06348148, study PRJEB24527) | human gut metagenome | biome: human gut; feature: ankylosing spondylitis patient; material: feces | host: Homo sapiens | place: China | collected 2015-10 | reverse complement strand
CCATACCTTTATTTTTTCTACAAATTTAAATAAAGACAGGAGCTGCAACAAGTAAAAAAACAATTTTCTAACCTGACATTGCCGTTCAAACACCTCTATACAGTAAACAAAAAACAATATAATTTTTTATATTTTTATCAACAATCTATAGTTTATTTGACAAAAAAACTATACCTTTGATAACAATAGCCAAGAATATTTTGACAAATAACAAAATTTAAAGGCAATTATAACTATTCAATTAAAATTTAGCGACTATGAAAAAAATTCTTTTGTTGGTCATTTTAAGCATTTCTGCTTTCGCAGCTAATGCAGGAGGGGTAAGATCCCTGGACATGAAAGCAAACTTGCGTCATGATTTCGGACTCGGCTTAGGCGTTACTTTCGAACTTCCTAAAAACTTTGAAATTGCTCCGTCATTAAACTTCTACTTCAACGACGGAAACATGCTCACTACAGACCTGGATTTCCGCTACCGCTTTGAACTTCCTAAAAACTTCAGTCTGTATCCAGTTCTTGGCTTGGTTTACTTCCACGCTCATGACTACAACCACATCGGTATGAACATCGGAGCTGGATTTGCCTATGACATCAACTCACACTGGGCAGTCGGCATGGAACTCAAATATCAATATGTCGACGAGTGGGATGACGCTTATTTCTCACTGTGCGCAGCATACAAATTCTAATAAATTAGAAACTAAACATAAGGACGACCGGCAATTGAAGAACTGCCGGTCGTCTTTTATTTTTCCAACTTTCATATTTCCGGAACAGCCTGACATGAAAACTGCTTTTTCGTTTGCCACTCCGCACTCCTTTTCGTAACTTTGGGAAAAACTAATTTGATAAAAACATTCAGTTATTTCTATGGCTAAAATATGTATACTCGACGGATTCACGTCAAACCCCGGCGACCTGAGCTGGGATGAAATCGGCAAACTCGGCGAATGTGCCGTTTACGACCGCACAACCCCGGAACAGTTGGCAGAACGTGCCGGAGATGCAGATATCGTTCTTACCAACAAAGTGGTACTCGGACTGAAAGAAATCGGACAACTGCCGAAACTGAAATATATCGGCGTACTTGCTACCGGCTATAATGTAGTGGACCTGAAAGCGGCTACCGAACGCGGCATCGTTGTCACCAACATTCCAGCATACAGCACTGATTCTGTTGCACAAATGGTATTCGCCCACATTCTCAACATCACCCACCACATTGCGGAATACGCAGCCGAAGCAAGAGCGGGAAAATGGTCGCAATGTGCAGATTTCTGCTATTGCAATACTCCAATAATGGAACTTGCCGGAAAAACTATGGGTATCGTCGGACTGGGAAACACCGGTATGGCAACTGCAAAAATAGCCCTTGCCTTCGGAATGAAGGTAAAAGCGCTCACCTCCAAGACACCGGAATTGCTCCCAAAAGGCATTGAGCCGACTCCGCTTGACCGTCTGCTGACGGAAGCTGACGTTCTTAGCCTGCACTGCCCTCTTACCGACAACACTCGTCACTTTATCAACCGCGAAACTCTGAACAGGATGAAAAAGACAGCCATCCTTATCAATACCGGACGCGGACCGCTCGTCAACGAAGCGGATTTGGCGGAAGCACTCAATAACGGAACGATTGCAGCAGCCGGTGTAGATGTTCTTTCTACCGGGCCACCAGCAGCCGACAATCCGCTGCTTTCGGCACGCAACTGCTACATCACGCCCCACATTGCCTGGGCAACAAAAGAAGCCAGAAGCCGACTGATCCAAATTGCCGCCGAAAACATCCGCCAGTTCCTGGCCGGCGAACGCATACTGAACAGAATCAACTAACAGACTATACAAAAACAACAGCCGCGGCTGCCTCCTTTTCCGGAATGCAGCCGCGGCTGATTTTATATCAATGCCAATGTTCTATCAGAACAACAGCATTTTTTCAAGCCAGTAGCAGAACATACCTGCCAGATAGCCAAGGAATGCCACCAGCGTGATATGCTTCAAATACCAACCGAACGAAATTTTTTCCAAACCCATGACAACGACTCCGGCAGCACTACCGATAATCAACATACTACCGCCGACTCCGGCACAGTAGGCCAGCAATTGCCAGAATGTACCGTCCTGTACAAAATTGAGCAAAGTCGGGTCAGTTGTTCCCATCGGAGCAATGTCATACATACCCATACAACCGGCAACCAGCGGCACATTGTCGACAATGGAAGAAACAATTCCGACAACACCGGTTACCAGATAAGCATCACCGTTGGAAACTTCTTCCAACCATGTTCCGAATGCTGACAGCACACCGATTTCCTGCAATGCAGAAACAGCCATCAGGATACCGAGGAAGAACAAAATCGTTGACAAGTCAATGCGTGAAAGCAATTTCGACACACGCTGCTTTTTCAATTCTTTTGCATTACGGTTATTGCTGAGGAATATTTCCGTAACAGCCCACAAGATACCAAGAATAAGAAGAATACCCATAAACGGAGGAAGCCCTGTCACAGTGCGGAAAATAGGCACAAAAATCAAACCGCCTACACCAACCCAGAAAACAATGTTTCTCTCCAAACGTGAAAAAGAGACTTCGGATGACGTTTCTTCATTTTTCACGGTTTCCAGTTCTCCTTTCAGCTTGCCTTGGAGCAAGAGTGCCGGAACAACGACTGAAATGACAGACGGAAGGAAGACCTCTTTAATCACACCTACAGAAGTGATGTTACCTTTAATCCACAGCATGATAGTTGTGACGTCGCCAATCGGAGAAAAAGCACCGCCGGCATTGGCTGCAAGAATCACCATGGCTGAATAAATCAAACGGTCTTCACGCACGGCAACAAGCTTGCGCAGCACCATGATCATGACGATACTTGTCGTAAGGTTGTCAAGAACCGAAGAAAGCAGGAAGGTCATGATGACAATGCGCCACAACAACTTGCGCTTTTGAGTAGTAGCAAGACGGTCGCGCACGAAATTAAAACCACCGTTGGCGTCAACCACCTCAACAATTGCCATTGCACCCATCAGGAAGAACAGGATTTCGCAAGTATCGCCAAGATGTGCCAGCAGAATGTTTTCGCCCACAAACTGACGGACTGCTGCCGTCATATCTTCACTATGAAATTCCGACAGAAAATTGTGGAAAGCCTCATTGTGATAGAGCTCTACGTAATCGGCACTCCCGAACATATAGAGCACCCAACAAATTACACACATTAACAGCGCGATAGCGGCCTTGTTGATTTTCAGTCCATTCTCAAATGCGATACCCACATATCCGATAATGAAAACTGCTACTATAAAAATACTCATTGGTTGTAAAAATTAAGGTAGAACAATTAGTTGCTTTTTTCGGGTGCAAAGGTACGGCTTTTTTCAAAAAGCAATCTCATCCGACTACCATGAATTTATCATGTTTGACAACATGTTTTTAAGTTAATTTTAACCCAAAACGGTCATTAGACCGCCAAACAAAATTAGGCCGTTGACAGTGGGCTTAAGTTGGCTCTTTAGTCATCTTTCGCACTGCTGTCGGCATCTTGCTTCCTGTCTTTTCTCGATGTAGCCCGCTACATCTTCGACAAAGCCAGAAATCAATCTACCTGACGGCAGCACAAAATCCATCATAAAGTCTAATAACCGATTTGGGTTTAACGCAGCAGTCTCCAATCTCAACATCAGAACTTCAACCGAAGAGCAGCATAGATATTGCGTCCGGGAGCATTGATACCCGAAGCGAAACAACGGTATTGCGTGTCCAACAGGTTTTCAACTCCGGCCTGAAGAGTCAGCACTTTGTTCAAACTGTAGCTGCCCTTGATGTTCAATGTGAACCACGCCGGCATTCCTTCGCCGTCTTCACCATTCACCGTTGCATATTTGATATTGTCCTCCCCTTCAAGATTATAGCTGTCCTTCGATTTTTTGCCGTTATAGAGCGTGTAGAAATCCACCCGTCCGCGTCCATTGTCGGTAAGATAGGCAATGCCCACTTTGCCAAAAATCGGCGGAATATGGTCGAGCGGACCTTTTGAATCACTTAAAAGCCGGCCATACGTATAGTTGAACGTACCGCCCAATTCTATATTCTGCGTAGGCTTGGCAGTCAATGACATCGAATATCCCCAAAGGAAAGCCCTGTTACTGTTGACATTCGTGTAGACCGTACATTCCTGTCCGTCGTAAATCATCGTGTCCTCCCCTTTGAATGTTCCTTTGCCTACCGTAATGGCATCAAAGTAATAAGTGGCAAAAAACACATTCTCCCACACAAAAATATCACTGATGTGCTTCGTAATGTTCACATCGAGCGAAACAGTCTTTTCCGGCTTCAAATCAGAGTTCGGAATAGTTACCGTACTGGTTTTGGAATCGAACACTTTTGAAGTGTTGTCGATATTGGGCACACGATAGGCCGTGGCAAGCGATGTCGCAATTTTCCATGTACGTGCCGGAAGATAATTCAATCCCCAGGCAAGACTGTAGGTCAGATTGTCACGACGCATATCGCCTCCGTCAAAAAACGGAAACGCTTCAATATCGGCAGTGCTGGAATATACGTGAGCATATCCCAAACGCAAACCTTCGTTCATGCGCAGATTGGGAGTGATTTCCCACGAGTGCATTGCAAATCCTTCCACGGTGTGCATTCGGTTGTCGCCATCAGGATAGCGTGTCGTGTTGACTTTCGTTTCTCCGTTGGACACGTTTTCCAGATTTGCCGTAGAATTGAGGAAGCTCAACGTTCCATCCACACCCAAATGCAGCTTATGGCTGTCGCCATAACGCTTTATCCAGTCGCTGTTGAGCGTAAGGATATCTACATTTTCCCAACGGTTGCTAAGCCAAAGGCTGCCGAAATCACGGTTGTGACGGCTTTCTTTCACCTTCTGGTAGGCTACCGTCAGATTTGTATTGTCTGCACCCCAACGGTTAGTCGCCTTATAACTGTAAGACGCCATCAAACGGAATTGTGGACCATAATACCATTCCGCAGACTTCGGGAGAACTTCTCCATTGGAAACTTTCGTTTCGGTAAGACGGTCGTAACGGTTAAAATCGGGAGTGTTCGACAATTGGAAATTCAACAGATGCTTCTCCCCTTTCCGAGGCTGGAACAGGAATTTCTGCAACAGGTCATACTGCATATATCCCGACCCTACCTGCTTGTTGACATCCGGATTGACCACATAGCGGTCATTTCCGTCAGGGGCGACCTCCACGTAGCCGTTGCGCACGATATAGGCATCGTCCTTCGGCAAGAAAGGGTTCCGGTTGTCACCGCTTTTCAAGTCGCCGAAATGGCTATAGGTCAGCGACGTGAACGAAGCAAATTTCTCCGTACCGTAGTTGAAGTCGAAATGCGAGGTTCCCTCGTTGTTTACCGAGCCATAACGCAATACGGCATTTCCTCCCATAACATCGGAGTTTTCAGTGCCCAGCATTGGATCCTTGGTACTGAACACAATCGTACCGCCCAAAGCATCTGACCCGTATTCCAACGATGAAGAACCGTTGAGCACTTCCACCTTATCCATAACAAACTGGTCGACTGTAATGGAATTCTGCAAGTGGCCGCTCCGGTAAATCAAGTTGTTCATTCTCACCCCGTCCACAACGAGCAAAACTCGCGAAGCCTCAAAACCGCGGAGAATAGGACTTCCGCCTCCCTGCTGGCTTTTCTGCACTGCAACGCCACCCGAGCCTAGCAACAAATCGCTCATATTCTGAGCATTTGCAAAGCTGACATAATTACTCGGCAAGGTCAATACCTGCTGAACAGAATAGATTTTCTTCAAATTGTCGCGGTTGGCCGTAATGACCACCTCCTCCAGACTCTTTGTCCGGAAAACGGTTGAATCGACATTGGCTGTCGAATTTGCAGATGCCGTAACGCACCACAAACCAACAGCCAATGCAGAAATCTTTCGAAAATTCATTATTTATAATAATTAAATTCTTTGTTCTCTACTTTATATTGGGTTTAACAAATGTCTTCACTCCAATCGCATTACCATAAGAAACAATCATCTGATAGTTTCCGGCTTTCAAATCCCGGATGTCAATCATCATCGGAGAAACATATCTGACAGCCTTCACCAACTTTTCTCCACTGGCATCGTAGATGGCCACTTTAGCAGGAGTGTTGTCAGGCAACGTCAGACGGATACCTGCAAATCCCGGAACATAAGTCACGCGGGCATCTGCCAAGGCTCGTTCATGATTGATTGGAAGAGCCGACAAGTCGCTCGGCTTGTAATCCACATCAATGCGCAACGTGTTTCCATTGACATTCTTCGGACGTACATAAACAGCCTGACGGATACCCGGTTCAGTTGTACCGAAATCAAGTGTCAGGTTCAGCAGGTCAATCGAATTTTCAAATTCAAGATTTGCATTGTCAACCGTAAATGTAACCTCCACATCGTCAGCCAGTCCTCCGTTCAGGCGGAACACATAGCCCTTACCGCCCTGTACTTTTGGCTCCGACAAAGCTTTCCAATTGAAAGCTGTCGGGTCAGCTGCATGCATTCGCGTGTCGTACTCATAAATAGTGTAGGACTTGCCCAACCCTTCCGGACTATAGGCAAAACCGAGTTCTTCAAAATTGCTGACCTGCGCAAGGTTCATGCTGGACGGGAAGCTGACATATGTATATTCCGACGGACGGAATGTATATTTCAAGATAAGATTCTTGACAGTTACAACACCGTCTTCCACCAAAACCTGACCGGAAGAATAGGCATCAGCATAAATTGTCAGTTCATCAAGCACGTCACCGCCGGACAATTTCAACGTTTCGTCGCGCTCTACAACAAAACCGTTGCTCACCGTGAATGTACATACCTTCGTCGGCGCAATAGCCCAACTGTTGTTACCCGGCTGGTAAGCCTCTACTTTTACTGTCACGACTCCTTCGGGAGCTGTATGAATGCGCAGAACTCCGTTTTCCTTAACTTCGGCCCATTCGCTGCCCTCTATCAAACGATATTGAACAGGCAATCCTGAACTTGCCTTAGCCGTCAATTTGACATCAACAGGCTTGTAGACCGACAATGACTTCGAATCCACCCAAGAAATAGACTGGCTCTTGCGTTCCTTCGGAGAGAAATACAAACGAGTTCCACCCAAAGAACCATGATCTGCACCATTGCCGTCACCACCTTCGTTTACATTGATTTTTAATTCATATATATCGGAAGATAAAGGATAGTCCCATTTAACAGGATTCGAAGAGTTAATGTTTCCTGTATTCGCAATCTGCTCACCATTCAAGCTCAAAATGAAAGCAATATTTCCCCCACGGCCATTCTGCTTACCGACAGTTGCTACAAACCTGTTAAACATGCCAACCGGAAACGTTATAGTCGCCAAACCAATTGAATGAAGACCTAAGCCTTTGGGAAAAACCTTTCCTCCAAGATTCAATTTTTCACCACCAACTGAGATATCCGTACTTACTGAATTATTGTAATTGGACGACATTTTATAATAGTTCGTATCAGAAACATAAACCATCTCCAACGTACCGTCAAAATAGTTGCTGCTAATCGTTGCAGGTTCCTTTCCATCCGAAAGATCAGCGACAAACATATAAAAATCGCTAAGCATCGCCGACTTCGGTACAACAAGCACCTGCGGTTGAGAGAATGTGGCATCAGAAGCATAGTTTGCTAAATCCAGTTCTCCGGCACTTACCATTTGGTCTGGATTACTATAATACTTCATTTTCAGTGATGACATCGTACGATTTTTCGCATCAACGAAAACATACACAAACTCTTCGCCTGTTGCCGACATCTGGCTGCCCAAGACTGTCACTGTCGGTTTGAAATCAACATTGAAAACCAGCGTACCGACAGCACAAGCATAAGTGTCATCACCAAACTGTATAGCTTCAACAACCACTTCACCAGAAGCATTGTCCCCAAAAACAAGGTGGCTACCGTCTGTAATTTCTGCGTCCCCCTTCACCACACGATAATAAACCGGCATTCCTGACGAAGCTGTTGCCTTCAAATCGATGGATGTAACACTTGACGGTACTTCTCCACCCTTGGTTTCAAAAGCAATGGTCTGCGGCTCCTTTTCCTCCTCTTTGGGAAGATAAAGACGTGCAAGCAACAAGTGACCATGATCGCCCCAATTGTTACCATCATAGATTTCAAAGTTAAAACGCAATGTCTGTACTCCCTCCAGCGACATGTCAACATCGTAGATACATGGATTTGAACCAATCGAAGGATTCGTTTTGGCAAATACCACCTGCTCATGCTTCACAACGCCGTCTGCCAGGAATTTAAAACGCAAATCGCCATAGTTGTTGGCATCAATCGTACCAAAACGGCTGACAAAACGTGTATAAGGACTGTCAAGCTTGTACTCAAGATAACCGGCAGCATGATTACCAACTTGCTTATAGTAAGTCTGTCCGTTGACAATCACATTGTTGTTTTCTATACCGCGGTCCACTACCGGGCTCAAATAGCCGGAAGAATAGCTGCTCCATTTCAAATCACCCAGCCATTTGAAAGTTTCGCCCGAAACCTCGACACAGTCAGAAACAATGTTTGTTCCGTCCGTAAAGTTTACCACCATACGATAGGCATACTCAACACCCGGAGCAGAAACCACATCGGCTGTCACATATTTTCCTTCGAAAATGTCATAGGACTGAAGTTCCTCAGGTTTTCCGCCATTCTGCATATTGAAAGAAACAGTCTTAACTGACTCCACTTCCTTTTCGCCGGCGTCAATTACCGCCTTCAGAGTTTCGCCGCCTGGAGTGGAATACACTCCAAGCAGGTCCAAAGTCTGTGCCGACGCTGACGCCGCACACAAACCCAACATCATCAATAAGCTATATGTTTTTTTCATAATTATTTCACCAAAATTTTAGCAACAAATTCTTTTCCATTCTCTACAATCTTCACGACAAACACGCCGTCAGGCAACGGTGTACTGTATGTCGGTTCCTTAGTACGTTCTGACACCATCAGGCGACCGGCCGTATCAAAAATCCGAATCATAGCGTCGCCCTTAAGTCGGGACACATGGCAATAGCCGTCTTTAGCCCAAACCGGGTAACCGTCTTTTTCCACCTTGTCGACACCGCTTGATTTCTTGTCATAACGAATCATCAAACGGGTTTCCAGTTCACCACCGGCCATGACATTGAAATCGTAGCCCATGCCTTCCACCATTTCTTCGCTGAAACCAAATTCTGAATCTACAAGGCTCAAGCTACCGGAAAGGTGTCCGGTGATACGGTCAACTTCCACACGGAAATCGCCACCGTCCGACAAGCGCAATCCTACAGGAATGTCACACTTCTCATCGGGCATCGTATTGATGGACAAGTTGTGCTTATACACTTTCGTATATATCTCGTTTGCATTGTCGTTGATGCTGAACATCTTGATAGCATCTTCGTTCTGCACAAACATTTCGCTTGCCTCATCATCGAACACAATCTTCATGCGGTCGGCCACTTTTCCGTTTGCATACAGTGATACGTAGACTGCATTCTGCTCTTCTGCCATATCAAACGAGTACACCTTACGGTTGATGCTCGTCGACTTCGCCACCGGTGTGATTGTCATCTCTGCCGAAGAATGGAGAGCCTGTACAAAGAACGGAGAGAACGGACGTACATGCTGTTCAGCGTCATAGATTGTCATGTCGTAGGCAAGATATGCATTCATATCCGGATCATACTGATACATGAATTTAACCATATCGTCGCTGTTGAACGAAACATTCTGTTCCTTGGTCAAATTGATATTGGCCGCATACGGATTGCCGACAAGATTCCATCCGTCGTCCGTTGAATTGGCCGCATTCGCAAATTCCAAGCCCGTTACCTGAACCTTACTGTTCGAGAACAGATAAGCGCCGTCGGTATTCAATCCGGTAGAAATGTCGGCTATCGTTTCCAATTCGACATTTTCCGGCATTACACCTTGCACAACTTCCACTTTCACAGGAAGAGTCACCACGCGGTCAGTAGCTACATATTCGTTACCGCCGTCTTCAAGCGACAAGTTCACACGAGGTTCAAGAGCTACATTGAGTCGGAACGGTTCCGCTTCAGCACCCTGCAAGACAACCGTCACAGGATTCCATGCAAACTTGTTTATCTTCTCCTTGTCAATCTTCACAACAATGGTAGAAGTTCCTGTCGACGGAGAAATGATACTGTCGGAAATCGAAGCATACTCCGTTTCGCTTACTGTTGCAAGAATATCATTGTCGGCAGTGCCCGATGACACCTTCTTCACATTCAGAATTATATTATCGTACGCATCATACAAAATATAAGCCTGCGGATCGCGGTCAGAATCAACAAGCGAAACTTCCGCCTGAACTGGAGGAACGTCACCTGAAGGCTGCGCCATAATCATCATTTCCATTGCCTCCGGTACACTCTTGGCCGGAACCGTGAATGTCACAACACCGTCAGCCTCTGCCGTTGCCGTATAATTGTCGGAAAACACGCTTTGAGAACCCAACGGACGAATTTTCAGCGTGTAGCTTTCACCCGTCTTCACATTTTCATGCTTGAAGGCAAATTTAAACATATCACTATCTGTATATGTCTTACGGATTGTCGAAATGAATGTGTAGCTGTTCTGCGACAATGGCATTTCAACCGACCGTGAATAATCCACATAATTATAAGGATACTTGTCAAACACGCTCAACGTACCGGTCAACGATGTTCCGTTATACGTAATAAGCAAGGCCTTACTGTCAGTAGTCGTTGCCGTATGGGCTTCAACTGCGACTGGCTTGAACGGCAGCATTGTAGAATGGCGGTATTCTGCATTACCAGAAATTCTTACCCTGTCGCCGCTCTTCGCTTCTACAAGATAGCCTTGGTCATCATAGGATTCCATATTTCCATACGCAAGCAAAGCCTCATCATCAAGACGCACACCGTGCTGCATATAATAAATCACTTCCTCCTGCGACAACGAACGGTTCCAAACAGCCACCTGGTCAAAGGCACCCTTAAACCATTTGTCGCCGCTCTGGTCCTGTCCAAGCATCAATTCTGTATTGATACGAGTTTTCGACATATTACGCTGCGTACGGTAACGCATACCATTCATATAGTAATCCACAGCTGTCGGGCTGACAACCAAAGCGAAATGAATCCAACGTCCCAAATCCGCTTGGGTTACCTTCAGCGTTGTAGCGTTGTTCCAACTCCACGACTCTTCGTTCCAGTGACAACGCATCTGTCCGTTGCTCAAATGAATACCGGTAGCTCCGACAGAACCGCTACGGAAGAAAAGCAGTGGCTTGTTTCCTGACAATACATTTGCACTGTCGATTCTCACCCAACCCATCAACGTAACGGTGTTACTCTGGTTCAATGGCTGATATATAGATGCAGTACCCAAATAAGCACCACCTTTATTGATTACCAGACCATCGCCGATAGCTTTAGTCGTAATCTTATTGACAACCTTCAACGGATAAGCAATCAAACGGTCGTCCTCACCTGTGATGTTCACCACCTGTTCTGTGCCGAAATCACCGAAACCGAACGGATTGATTCGGATTTGTGTAGATGCAGAACCTTTGACGAACGACAAATCACCCAGAGGTTTGGCAAACTGATGGTCAGTCTTAACCGCATAACTTCCAGTCGGTTCCTGTTCAGATCCCATCAATTGGGCTACCAAATCAAAGTTAACCGGCTCTTCGTCGTACAATTCAACAGCACCCATGCTGCTCACACCCTTGACCTTCACTTCGATACCACGTTCCAAATGTGCAATAATCAAACGTGAACCCAAAAGCCCGTGCAAAGCAACATTCTCCATTTTCAGCACCTTGTTCTCTGCATCGTAAACCATGTCGCCGACTTCCTGCCAGTAATCCGGCATTTTGTTGGCCGGAGCCTTGTACAGACGGTAAACCTTTCCGGCATCAACATTTGCAGCCGGTATAGAGATGGTATACAAATCATTCTCACCTACGACTCCATTATATGATTTAATCTGGAATGCCATCGGTTGAAGAATATACTTTTCTGCATCAAGGTTCGACGGACTGATTTCAAGCCAATTACGGTCTGTGTATCCGTACACCCACATCTTCACCGCAGAAGAAACCCCTTCACCCGGCTCAAGTGTAAGCAATGTCTGGTCTCCGTCGACAAACGATGTAGAACCGCTGACAGTAGCTGACGTTGCATAAGTGGCACCTACAGAAATCGGCATATCGACATAGGAAACTTCCGCACGAGTACGGATTTTAGGCTCTACAGCTGTAAACTGCTCCTTATCGGCAGCCAGCGAACCATTGTTGAATCCATTGTAATATACCAGACCATTTACATTGTCTGTCTTATGTGAATATGCCGCCTTTCTTACCTCATCTTCAGAAAGCGCATAATTCCAAATCTTCAGTTCGTCGACAGCACCTTCCAGTTCCTGCCATTCGTAAGCATCGGCAAACAATGACAGATACAGACTGTTGTTCAACGAGAATTCCGGACGGATACGCTGCTGTTCACCACGCTTCACACCGTTGACATATATTGCAATAGTACCGTTACGTGTTTCCGTCACTGCGATATGCGACCATTCGCCCATAGTCAGAGCACCGCCGTCCAATGTTGACTGCTGTACGAAATCAGCTTCATAAGTAGGACGGTTGAACACGGTTGCCGGAGAAACACGGAACTTCAACGAACCGTTTTCGAGTCCCAGCCACCAGCCCTTCACTTCACGTTCAGGAGTTTTCTGACGATTGGCAAGGATTGTACCGTTTGTCATCGGCTTCACCCACAAGTCAATCGTGAAGTCATTGAAGAAATAGTCTACATAGCCTAAATCCACACGGCCTTTTCCGTTAGAATACAATGCCTTTCCTGCTTTCAGCGCAACAGAAGTAGAGGCACTTTCCTTTACAGTATATTCTGCAGATTCTGTTGAAACATCCGGCGATTCACGCAACGTAAGCTTTAACTTCACTACGTCGCCTTTAGCCAACGGATATGTAAGATACTGGTACGGATTATTTACAACTTTTCCGTTTACAGTCCATTCATAATAATAGTACAAAGGAATAGTCCATTGCGTATCAATTCCAATCGTACGGCGTCCGTCGACGTTAGAAATCTCCTTCAAGGCGAATCCGTTGTCAAAGTAACGGTCGCTCGGATTTTCAAGGTCAGCAATATACACACCACGGCCATAGTCAGCAATAACCATTTCCTGAGTAGTGTAGTTCAACGACATGGCACCTGTTTTTGAGGCATTGTAGCCTTGCATCCAGAAATGCCATTCCTGTGAGCCATTTTCAAGCAAATAAATACCCGTATTTTTGTTTCGCAAGTAAATATCACCACTACCTTCGTGCAATACCAGGTCATTGACAGTGTTCATCCAAGGCAAATTGTATGTCAAATCCGCCAACTGTGTCAGTGTAGAAACATCCCACTTAGTCACATAACTGCGGTTGTTCTTTTTATGAACGACATACAAGATATTGCTGTTGTCCGGATCTGCGGCAATTGCCTGTATTTCCGAAACACCCGGAAGGAAAATGTCCTCCGAGAAAGTATTGCCATTGTCTTTCGAATAATTCAGGATATTGTATCCTGTTCCAGTCCACAATGTTGATTTACCATTGTCACGCGCATCACGCGACAACGTATACATATTTACATATCGTCCCTTGACGTCAACCTGACGTGCCGAACGGCCGAAATCTTCAACAATAAAAAGGTTTCTGTCTTGACGCACATACCAGTTTCCGGTACATACATCCGCAGCAGTAATGCCTGAAGCCCAGCTTCCGTAATCAAGACCAGAAATGCCACCACCGCCCGACGGATAATAACAAGTGTTTCCATAAGGGCCAATCATGGCAAAGCTACCTTCGTATCCGCGCCATGTACCCCAACGACCGTCAAAATAAGTCTGGACATCGACGTCCTGTGTATTACCAAGAATAAGCTGGTCGCCAAATTCATTGGTCTTAATGCAGTAGTACAGCTGCTGTCCCATATCACCGCTGATGTTAACCCACTCATTATTCTTCACCTTTTTGTCGCGCATCAAAAGTCCGGCATCCGAACCACGGAACACACGGCCTGACTTATGAGAAACGATACAGTGGTTGTCAGCATTGTGACGGGCATTTGAAACGATATAGTAATTGCCGTCATCCTGGAGGGACGTCATTCTGTTACCCCATGCATATTCATAGAAGTTCTTTCCGCCATCGCTACTGATTGCAGAACTCATCGAACATCCGTAAATCCAATTCGAATCAATGTAGTTTACACCGAAACCACCCAACCAGCCCCAAGGAGCCTCGTTTCCGAAAATAGTACCGGAACCGATGCCCGCATAAGGTTCATGGAGAGTAATCCATGTCTTGCCGCCGTCGCGTGAACGGTAGAGAGCTGTCTTATTGTTATAGCTTACATTTCTTGAAGCCGAAGCAAACCACATTTCGTTAGGATTGTTCGGATTGATATTCAAGAACGCCTGCGATGTAGCCTCGAACGGGAAATTCACACCTTCGCAACGAAGCTCAGTGCTGTCCTGATTGAACACCTTGAAATGCAACTTCTTGATTGTATATTGACGCACACCGTTGACAACTTCGCTTTTCGCTCCGTCGTCAAAGTACATAATGCTCTTCGATGTCGGGAAGAAAATCTTGTTTCTGTCCGTAGGATGGAACACAGACTCCTGGAACCAAAGTCCGCGCACAGTACTTTCCGCACGGTTGTCGAGCAGAGAGTCGGGCACATTCACACGAGTCCACGTACGGCAGGTGTCTTCACTAATCCACAAGTCGCTGGACCAGTAGCTGCTGCCGGAACGCTGCACCGCACCGATAAATTTCAGATTGCCTTCGGCATCACGGAAAGCATGGCCGCGCTTGAAACCCTTATGAGTGGCTCCGACCACACGTGTCCAGGTTTGTCCGCCGTCAACTGTACGGTAAACAGGATTGCCAGTACCGCCCATAAAGGCATAGACATGATCCCAATTGTCAGGGTCAACCGGAATAGCCGAGTGTGTAGCATAGTTACGGAACTCACGGTCTGGAATACGGTCTGTAATCAAGTCCCATGTGCGTCCGCAGTCATCCGTACGGTAAATACCCGAACCGTCAGGAATAACCATAATCTTGTCCGGGTCTTCAGGATGAACCTGAATCCAGTGGATACGGCCCGACGAAGGTTTCGGCTTCGATGCACGGAAAATGCCCGGCTGGCGTTGACCGGCCTTGCGAGGTGCCGGAGAATAGTCCTCCGTCAACAGATAATTATTATAAGGTACATCGGCAGAACGCGGCGCCATTCTTACGGCAGCCTTGAAAAGTTCAGCCGTATAGGTAGTGTCCATGAACTGATACAGCGTATCGCCTCCCGGCATATATCCATATGTCGGCAGCCATTGCTTGGCGTATCGTCCATACTCCAACGAACCGCGCACCTTTGAACGGTTGCGGCTGATGTAGTCACCCATAATTTTCTTGATTTCATCGGCGCTCCATCCATCACGCGCCAATTTCACATAAACTTCATCAAGCAACAAATCCTCTTGTTTAACATTCTGGAACACAGAATCAGGGATAGACTCCAACTTGCTGCGCAGATACTCTGGCGATTGAGTCTTTTCTCTGTTCGTGAACGCTAAAACAACCAATGGGATAAAGATAATCAGAATAAAAATTTTTCTCATCTCAATTGATTTTTAACCTAAAACATTTAAAACAAACTAATATAATCTATTAACAAATTATTACACAAACAATCTTCACGCTACAAAATTAATATCAATAAATATATTTTCCAAAGTCAAATATATTTTTCGGACTTTTCAGCGAATTTATTTGACTTTTTCTACATTTTATCCGCCAATTTGAAATATTTTCATACCAAAATCTACAATTTTCGCCCTTCTCCCGATTTTTTTGCATAAATTTGCAACAAGAATCTCAAATACTATCTAAATTCCCAGTGGAAGAATCATACGAAGAAACTATGCTACAAATAGGCGAAGCTTTGGTCAGCCTTGACCTTATCGAACAGTTTTTTTGCTGCAACCTCGACAAATGTCTTGGCGAATGCTGCATCGAAGGCGATGCCGGCGCGCCCATCAGCAAACAGGAATATGAAAAAATAAAGGAAATACTTCCGGAAATCTGGAACGACCTGCTGCCCCAGGCTCAAGAAGTCATCAAACAGCAGGGCGTAGGCTACATTGACGAAGAAGGCGACCTTGTCACTTCTATCGTCGACGGCAAAAACTGCGTATTCACTTGCTACGGCAACAACGGCATGTGCTATTGTGCCATTGAAAAAGCCTACCGCGAAGGCCGCATCGACTACTACAAGCCCATTTCCTGCCACCTCTATCCGGTCCGTTTGACTGAATACCCGACATTCACGGCTGTCAACTATCACCGCTGGAAAATCTGCAAGGCAGCCGAAGCATTGGGACGGAAAGAAAACATCCGGCTCTACCAGTTTCTGAAAGAACCGCTCATCCGTCGCTTCGGAAAAGAATGGTACGACGAATTATGCGAAGCCTGCGAGGCATACCTGGAACAATACGGAGAATAGAAAAATTCCAGTCGCATTCTTTGCAACATTAAATTAAATCACTATCTTTGTCGCATCAAATGGATGCCTCAGATTCCTTTTCCAATACGGCATCTGTTATTCTACTCTAAATTTTAATCGAAATTTTACACTATCAGCAACATCCACATCATCATTTGTAGATGCTTGCTTCTTGCAACGAATATTAATATCTATATGTACAAACTCTCAGATCTACAACAAATGGATCTTCCCGCTTTGAATGAAGTGGCGAATTCGTTAGGCATTACCGACAACATTCAAGGAGAAGAACTTATCTTCAAGATTCTTGACCAGCAAGCTATCCAGGCTGCCCAGAAGTCCGCATCTAATACTGAAAAGAAAACGAAAAAGACAAAAGCTACTAAAACTTCTGAAAACAAAAAGGCAGCAAAAGAAACGGTTCCGGCTACAGAAGAAGTCAAAGCAGAAGAAAAAGCACCAGCTACTAAAAAAACTACAAAGAAAACCGCGGCCAAATCGGCATCAAAAGCGAAACCGGCAGAACAGGAAACTGAAAAGCCGGCTGTAGAAGAAAAGAAGCCGGCCGCCGAGAAAAAATCAACAAAGAAAAAAACGGAGGCAAAAAAGGAAGAAAACAAGCCAGCAGAGCAACCGGCTGTCGAACAACCGGCACCGGAAAACAACGAACCGCAAGCTACTGCTGAACCTGCACCGGCCAAAGAAGAAACTGAAACTCCCGCACCGGCACAACCGGAAGAAAAACCGGAAGCAGCGGCACAGCCGGCTGAACCGCAACAACCAAAAGTGGAACTGCCAAAACGCAAGGATGTTTCTCTAAGCTCATTCTTCCCATTCAGCGGCGGACAGAAATTCGTTCCGCGCAGCCAACGCCAGGCTCAAGAAGCTCAAGCGGCTTCCGGCACCGATACTGCCGAAGCAAAACCGGCTGAGCAACCGGCTGAACAGCCACAACCGCAGGCTCAACCTCAACAGCCTCAAAACAATCAAAGAGCTCAAAAAAATAACCGCCGTCAGCGCAATAACGCCAACAACAATAACAATCAGCGCCAGCAACCTCAACCACAGGAGCCGCCTATGCCGCTCTATGATTTCGAAGGCATCGTCAAAGGCACTGGCGTTTTGGAAATAATGCCCGACGGCTACGGATTCCTCCGTTCTTCCGACTACAACTATCTGCCTTCACCCGACGACATCTACGTTTCACAACAGCAAATCAAGCAAAACGGCCTGAAAACGGGCGACGTGGTGGAAGGTCCTATCCGTCCGCCGAAAGAAGGCGAGAAATTCTTCCCGCTATGTAGCGTAGAGTCCATCAACGGACGCTCGACAGAATACGTTCGCGACCGTGTACCGTTTGAACATCAGACACCGCTTTTCCCTGACGAAAAATTCAACCTGGGCAGCGGACGCAATTCAAATATCTCAACCCGTATCGTCGACATGTTCTCCCCTATCGGAAAAGGCCAGCGCGGACTTATCGTCGCACCTCCGAAAACGGGTAAGACAGTATTGCTGAAAGACATTGCCAACGTCATTTCGGAAAACCATCCGGAAACCTATATGATTATCCTGCTCATCGACGAGCGTCCGGAAGAAGTGACCGACATGGCACGCAGCGTAAAGGCGGAAGTGATTGCCTCTACGTTCGACGAACCGGCTGAACGCCATGTAAAAATTGCCGGTCTTGTACTTGAAAAGGCAAAACGCATGGTGGAATGCGGACACGACGTTGTTATCCTTCTCGACTCCATCACTCGTCTGGCACGTGCCTACAACACCGTTTCGCCGGCATCCGGCAAGATTCTTACGGGTGGTGTCGATGCCAACGCCCTCCAGAAACCGAAACGCTTCTTCGGTGCAGCCCGTAACATCGAAAACGGCGGTAGCCTTACCATTATCGCTACGGCACTGACTGAAACAGGTTCAAAGATGGACGAAGTGATCTTCGAAGAGTTCAAGGGTACAGGCAACATGGAGCTTCAGCTCGACCGCAAACTTTCGAACAAACGCATCTTCCCGGCTGTCGACATCATCGCCTCCAGCACTCGCCGCGACGACCTGCTGCTCGACCGCGAAACCATCAACCGCATGTGGATTATGCGCCGCTTCCTTTCGGACAGAACATCCATCGAAGCGATGGAATTCATCAAGGACCGCATGGAGCGTACACGTTCGAACGAAGAACTGCTTCTCACAATGAACGACTAAAAGTTTTTTTCGAATATACTGATGAACGAAAAGCACTTCCGCACATTCCCGCGGAGGTGCTTTTCCGTTTTCTTTGCGAGAAAACAAAAATATTCATTACCTTTACGGAAAATTGAACTTATGAAACGATTCATACTTCCTCTGCTCGCTTCGGGAATGTGCCTTACAGCCACAGCGGGCAACGACATCATAAACCTGCTTGTCGGTACATATACCAACACCGGAAGCAAAGGCATCTACTCCCTTTCGTTCGACCAGACATCGGGAGAATCCATGCTACTTGACGTAGCAGAAACCGACAATCCGTCGTTCCTGACACTTTCGCCCGACAAACGTACGCTCTACGCCGTCAACGAATCGGGAAAACCGACAGACGCCGTTACGGCATTCTCATTCGACAAGAAAAGCGGCAAACTGAAGGAAATCAACCGGGAAACTGTGAACGGCACAGCACCCTGCTATGTGGCAACAAACGGAAAATACGTGCTGACCGCCAACTATACCAGCGGAAGCATCACCGTGCTTCCGACCGGCAGCAACGGCAAGCTCCTGCCTGCCGTGCAGACAGAACAATTCACTTTGACTGGTGAAGCCCCCGACAAAGCCCGTCAAAACGGACCACACCTCCATTGTGTAAAGTTCTCCCCGGACTCCACCTTTTTCGTTTCAGCCGATTTAGGTAACGACCTTTTATATGTCTATACCTTGACCGACAACCCTAAAAAGCCGATACAACAGGTTGAATCCGTACAACTCCCCGCCGGAAGCGGTCCGCGACACATCACCTTCTCCGAAGACGGCCGCTACGCTTATCTGTTGACGGAACTGTCGGGTAAAATCTTTGTTTTTGAAATCAACGGCACCCATTTGAAGGAAGTGCAGACGATAGAATGCGACAAGGTCGGCGCTCGCGGCAGTGCGGACATCCACCTTTCGCCCGACGGCAACTACCTTTACGCCAGCAACCGTCTGCGCAACGAAGGCATTGCCATCTATAAGGTAAACCGCGAAAACGGAACTGTTTCGCCGATAGCCTACCGCAACACGGCAGCACATCCGCGCAACTTTGCCATCACTCCTAACGGAAAATATCTGCTCTGCGCCTGCCGCGACACCAATGTCATTCAGGTGTTCTGCATCAACGGCAACGGCACACTTTCGATAAAGGATACAATCGACATTCCGGCACCGGTTTGTGTGTTGTTCGACGAATAAACGACTATCTATCAAAACGATATATTTTGCATATTAGAAAATTTGATTATGGCAGGAATTAACAAGACCAACGTGGCACGTCTGCTCGACAAGGCAAAAATCCCCTACGAGCTTGTACCCTACGTTGTTGACGAAAACGACCTGGCGGCCACTCACATAGCCACCCAACTGAACGAGGACATCCATCAGGTGTTCAAAACCCTCGTGCTGCACGGCGACAAGACGAAGCAATTCGTATGTGTCGTGCCGGGAAATGCGGAAGTCGACTTGAAAAAGGCGGCTAAAGTTTCGGGAAACAAAAAGGCGGAAATGATTCCGATGAAGGAACTGCTGCCCACCACCGGCTACATCCGTGGAGGCTGCTCGCCCATCGGCATGAAAAAGGCATTTCCAACCTACTTCCACGCTTCATGCCTGAACTACGAATACATCTATGTAAGTGCGGGCGTCAGAGGGCTGCAACTGAAAATCAATCCGCAGGCGCTGGTCGACTATGTACGCGCCACCGTTGCCGACATTGCTACGGAAGATTAATACAACAAAAACCTACAACACGTTTTCAACGATGAACAGATTCGGACTACACTATACAGTTACCACCTTCGGCGAATCGCACGGCGAAGCCATTGGCGGTGTCATCGACGGAATGCCCGCCGGCATTGCCATCGATTTGGAAAAAATCCAGAAGGAACTCGACCGGCGAAAACCGGGACAGTCGAAAATCGTCACTCCGCGCAAGGAAAACGACCGTGTGCGCGTGCTGTCCGGACTGTTTGAAGGCGTGACAACCGGCACATCGATAGGCTTCATCGTGGAAAACGAGAACCAGCACTCGTCGGATTACGAAAACATCCGCCACACGTTCCGCCCGTCGCATGCCGACTACACTTATACGACCAAATACGGAATCCGTGACCATCGCGGAGGAGGACGCTCGTCGGCACGCGAAACGATAGCCCGTGTCGTAGCCGGAGCATTTGCCCGTCAGGCATTGGAGCAGGCCGGCATAAAGATTTACGCCTATACCTCACAAGTGGGCGACATAGCTCTCGACAACGACTACACGCGCTACAATCCGGAACTGATTGAAACGAACGACGTGCGCTGTCCCGACCCGGAAAAAGCGGCAGAGATGTATGCGCTCATCGACCAAGTCAGAAGCGAAGGCGACACCATAGGCGGCGTAGTGACCTGCGTCGTGAAAGGCGTTCCCGTCGGGCTGGGCGAACCCGTATTCGACAAGCTCCACGCACGCCTTGCCTACGCCATGATGGGCATCAACGCCGCTAAGGGGTTTGAATACGGAATGGGATTTGCCGGTGTAGGCCGTCGCGGAAGCGAAATGAACGATGCTTTCCGCACGGACAACGGAAAAGTGACCACCGCTTCCAACCACTCCGGCGGCATACAGGGAGGTATTTCCAACGGCGAGGACATCTATTTCCGCGTTGCCTTCAAGCCGGTAGCCACCCTACTGAAAGATGTGGCAACCATCGACGACTGCGGCAACGAAACCACCCTGCACGCCAAAGGCCGCCACGACCCGTGCGTGCTGCCACGTGCTGTGCCCATTGTAGAGGCGATGGCGGCAATGGTGCTGTTCGACATGCTGCTCATCAACCGTTCCAGCCGTTTTTAAGCCTATGGAAGAACAGAAACCCTACTACGACTTCGGAGAATTTCTGAAAAAGCATTTCTCCGTGAAGGTTCAGAAAATAGCCATCAATGCGGGCTTCACCTGCCCCAACCGCGACGGACTGAAAGGAACCGGAGGCTGCACCTACTGCAACAACCAGACTTTCAACCCCGACTACTGTCAGCCGGAACTGACCGTCACGCAACAGTTGGAAAAAGGAAAGCAGTTTTTTGCACGGAAATACCCTGAGATGAAATATCTTGCATATTTCCAGGCATATACGAACACCTACGCCGAATTGCCACGGCTGACAGCCATGTATGAAGAGGCACTGGCTGTGCCCGATGTGGTAGGCATCATCATCGGCACGCGCCCCGACTGCATGCCCGACAGCCTGCTCGACTATCTGGAAGCACTGTCGAAAAAGACGTTCGTACTGGTAGAATACGGAGCGGAAACAGCCGACAACGCCACGCTGCTCACCATCAACCGCGGACACACATGGGAGGACACCGTCAATGCCGTACAGCGCACTGCTGACAGGCATATCCTCTGCGGCCTGCACCTCATTCTCGGACTTCCGGGTGAAGACGAAGCCACCGTCATGCGCACCGCCGATGCCGTTTCGGCCCTGCCTATCGACACACTGAAGCTCCATCAGCTGCAGCTCATCAAAGGCACACGGCTTGCCAACCAGGTGGCACGCGACGAACTTTCCGTACCGTCGTGGACAGCCGAGGAATACATCGATTTGTGTCTGAAATTCCTGTCACGTACCCGCCCCGACATTGCCGTGGAACGATTCGTATCACAGTCGCCCGACCATTTGCTCATATCACCGCGTTGGGGACTGAAAAACTACGAATTCACCAACAAGCTCAATGCCGAAATTCGCCGCCGGCACATCGTGCAGGGACAAACATACACAGGAAAGCAAACTTTTTAGCCAATATATTGTTTTTATTAATGGATAATAACTAAAGTACAACCAATGAAAGCGAAGATTGAAATAACAGAAGCCGACCTCAACTATCTGAAAATAGCCTCCGAAGCCTCAATGAAAAGTGTAGAAAATGGCGGAGGCCCGTTTGGTGCAGTCATTGTAAAGGACGGAGAAGTGGTAGTGACAGCTTCCAACTCGGTTACCATCGACAACGACCCGACAGCACACGCAGAAGTGAACGCTATCCGTGCCGCCTGCAAGAAACTCGGCACATTCAAACTCGACGGATGCTACGTCTACAGCTCCTGTGAACCGTGTCCGATGTGCCTTAGCGCACTCTATTGGGCAGGCGTAGCGCGCATCTATTACGGAAACACGAAAGAAGATGCCGATGCCATCGACTTCAGCGACAAGTTCATCTACGACGAACTCGACAAGCCGAAAGCCGAACGCTCCATCCCCTGCATCCACATACCCAACACGAATGCCATCGAAGCCTTCCGTGCCTGGGAAGCAAAAGAAGACAAAACCGAATATTAAAATAACCACATAGTAACAACAACGGCGGAATGAAATCTTGGTTGACTTCATTCCGCCGTTTCTTTATAGCAAGTTATAGGAACGTATCCTACAAACGGCTCTTCTGGTCTTTTCCGGCGCCGGTTCCTTTGTATTTGCTCTTGGTCGCATTGAATTTATAGCGCACAGTAATGGAGAAATTACGTGTATCGAGCACCTTGTTCATCGTAATTTCGCGAATATCACTCCGCAACACCATTGCGCTGTTGGCTGTACTGAACAAGTCGTTGCACTGCAACTTCACGCTCCAACGGTCATTGTTGAACGACTTGTAAAGTCCCAAATCACACTGCCAAGTATCTTCCAGATACATATTTTCGGCATTTCCTGCCGTACGCCATGAAAAATCCACGTTCAGCCACGAATCGAACGGCAGATGCAGAGCGTTGTTGAAACGGAAAATTCCCATCGGTTTGTCGAGCCGAAGTGTCTGCCCGCGGAACTGCACATCAAAAAACTGTGCTCTGACACCTGCCATCAGCACCGGATGATAGATGCCGAAAGTGGGAGCCACGTTCACCATGCCCGTCAGCTCATGATAAGGCTTGACATTCTGCTTCTGCAACAAAGCAATTTCGGGGTCATCGCCATACTGCGTATAGACGGACATAATGTAATCCGACACATGGGCGTAGTCCACCATCACCGTCAGCCAACGGTAGTTGGCAAGAAAAGACAGGTAATCTCTGAATGAAGGCTTTAAATAAGGGTTTCCCGACTGATAGGTATAACGGTTGATATATTGCACATTGCCGTTCAACTGACTGAAAGCCGGACGGGAAATTTTCCGTGTATAATTCAGTTTCATTCTCACATTCTGCACCGGAAACGACACCATGACGGAAGGGAAAAGATTGTCGTAAGTGCGGCTTTGTTCATCCATTTTCTTCCCGTGGTCGTAATAACGGCTGTCGGCATGTTCATAGCGGAGTCCCGCCATAGCAGTCACTTTTCCGAAAGTCTGCACAAGTTCGACGAATCCGGCTCCGTTGTCCTCCTGTATCTTCGTGTCGCTGTCGTCGATGAAGGATTCCCGGCTTGTGTACAAATCCGTACGCCGGATAAAGCTCCATTCCGTACCAAACGACAAACGGCCTTTCCATACAGGTCGCGACACAATCGCCTTGGCAGCAAACAGACGGCTGTCAACATTGTTGGCCGTCAAAAAAATACGATTGTCAGCCGTCGTGGCCATTTCGTTCACCTGCTGGTCCTTGTCCTGATCGCTCCACATGGCATCAGCATTCACATCCAATTGCCATTCGCCCCAACGTCCGTTATAATAACCCGACACCAGATGCTGCCGGCTATAGAAATCAGTCGTATCGGCCGTAGTCAGCTCGTTTTCCAAAATTCGGTCAACAGACAAGAATGTGTACGAATCGTTACGGGTAGTGGTCGGACGGAATGAAAAATCATAAATGAATCCAAGCGAGTGACTATCGTTGAAGATATAGTTCATACCCAGTTTTCCCGCATAAAGTGATGACTGATTGCAGCGTTTTGCATCAGTCGACTGATGAATCAGACTACCGGCATACGTGTCCTGAACCATCGTATTGCTCTGTCGGTCACGATTGTTGTCATATTCCACCATACCAAACAGGTCGAAACCGTCTTTTCGGTAGTTGAAGTTCAATTCTTCCAATCCGTATATGTAATGGGCAACACCGAGAACCGTACGGCTGTCGAAACCGAACCCTTCCCCTACCGGCTTTACAGTTTTGATGCGGATAACGGAATTGACGGAAGCGTCATATTGCGCTCCAGGTGAGGTTATTACCTCAACATCCTTGATGGAGGCCGATGAAAGTTGGTCAAGTTCGGAAGCATTACGCATCAAACGCCCGTTGATATAGACCAGAGGCGCACCTTTACCCAACACCTCGATGCTTTCTCCATTTTTAATGACACCCGGCACCCGTCCTAAAACATCCTTTGCCGTTCCGGCATGTGCCAACGGACTGTTTTCAACGGTAGTGACCAAAGCATCGTCTTTAATTTTGGTCATCGGTCTTGAAGCCGAAACCACTACTTCGTCCAACTTGACACCCGACTGCGAAAGAACGATATTACCTACATTACCGGAAGCTCCCGGAACATATACTTCATCAAATCCGAGACAACTCACACGCAAAAGTCCCGCTTGGGAAACTTCCAACGAAAAGTGTCCGTCGATGTTCGATATGCCACCCGTAATATATGTCGAGTCCTGAGGATTCAGGAGTACGATATTCGCAAATTCCACTGGTTTTTGACTGGTATCCATGACTGTTCCGGAGATATTCTCCGCACTCGAAAGGGCTGCAACGCCAACAAATGCACCAAACAGTATGATTCGATTTAGCATTTCAATTCTCATAAGTTATTAAATTTTTCTGAATAGGTTTGTCTTGCAAGCGCCGCAAAGGTATGAATTATGTCGTCACTTTTACCCCCCCCTATTAAAATTTGTTAATTTTAATGCATTAGATTTCTTCCACACCTAACACAACGACACATCTAACTGACAGACAGCAATATAAAAAAGGCACTTCCCTCTCGTCGGGAAATGCCTTTCTAAATCTTGTTTGCCGTCTTAGTTTCAGGAACGGGCAAAATACTGGAATGCATCGTCGAACATGCGGTAGAGTTCCGTCCGCGAGTCGAGCGTTGCAGCAACACCGTCCACATTCCGCCGAATCTTTTCAGCCAGCGGACTGTCGTTGCTTTCTTTTGCCAACATCATTTCATAGCCCAGACAGGCTCCGGCGTTGCCATAGTCGTAAAACTCCTTCAACGTTTCAGCCTCCTGTTCGCCCCGTTGTTCCCAATAGCGCTGAAATGTTGTATAGAACGCCGCATCGATATCGGCCAACGTAATAAAATAACCTGTTTGCAAAGCAGACTTTCTTACCTCGCCAAACGAACGGGCAACGGCTTCCGGATTCTGTAGTTCCAACGTTGAATCCGAAAAGACTTTCGACAAAGCGTTCATCTGGCTACCACTGCTGCATTTCGACAGCAATTCGCCCAACTGTTCATAAAAATGAGCAGCAGAATCTTCATTCCCTTCCTGCCGTGCCGCATTGTACGACCGGCTCAGTTTTTCACCTTCCAAATGTAAATTATCGAGTGACAAACCTTTCTTTGCTTCAATTTCTTCACCACAGGCAGACATTGTACTTCCTGCCATGGCTGCAATAATGGCAATTGTTTTCAATGAGTCTTTCATCGTGAATTTCGTGGCAATATAAAAAATTAAACCTATCCTTCTCTGAGGCAAAACTTTGTTTGCCAATAGCAAATATAATATAAAGCTTTTTAATTTACAAGTGTTTACAGCGATTTATTTTTCTGTCATTTCGCTTCGTTTTTCTCATGGTCGGCCACGAACTTGAGCAGCAAAGGAAATCCGGGCTGCGCCATTCCTCCGTGGTCGTATCCGTCCAGTTCATAAAGCGTAACATCGGGATGGCCCACCAGTTTGAGCATGCGCCAGAAATAGGCCTGTTCCTCGTAGCGTCCGTAAAGCTCCAATTCGCGGTCGCCGGAAATAATCAGCATCGGAGCACAGTCCTTTCTGACATGGTAGAGCGGAGCCGATTTGTCAATTGTAGGCTGCAAGGCATCGAGTCCCTGCTGACGGCGGGTTTCAAAATGGGTGATTGCCTGTCCGCTGAACGGAATCAGTCCGGCTATGCGGTCGGCATCAATACCGTATTTTTCCAAATAGCTTTTGTCAAGCCCTATCATACTGGTCAGGTAGCCTCCTGCCGAATGGCCTGCCACATAAATGGCCGTCGTGTCGCCGCCATATTTGGAAATATTGTTGAAAGTCCATGCCACGGCAGCCGCAGCATCGTCGACAATCTGTTCCGTACTTACCTTAGGCGAAAGCCGATATTCCACTCCAACTACAATGTTTTTACCATTCAGCAACGCCTGGGGTAACTCGCGGCTTCCGGAAGTCAGTCCTCCGCCGTGAAACCAAACGATAACCGGACACCCGGCCGCCTGTTCAGGCACTGCAACATCAAGCACACACATCTTCCCGGCATAGTCGTCGGTGACAGCCGAACGATAGCCTATTCCTTTTTCCACACGCATCTCCCCTGCTGAAGCCAACAGCACACTGCCTGCAAGCAGGACAACACTTAACAATTTTCCAAACATACGTTTTTTCTTTTTTGAGGAAAGTTACAGCATTGCTGACAATTTATGAGATTTTCGCATGTTAAAATTTTATAATGTAAACAAGACTGACCTTTCGGTAAAAACATTGGTAGTATCTTTGAAACTATGAAACGAGCAGTTGTAATTGGAGCCACCTCCGGCATCGGAAAAGAAGTGGCACGCCTCTTATGGGAAAAGGGCTGGACTGTCGGCATTGCCGGCCGTCGGCAGTCGCTGTTGGAACAGTTTGCACAGGATTGCGGCGAACGGATTTTCACGCAAGTCCTTGACGTGACCGACGAAAACGCCGGCAAACTCATGCTTGAACTGTTGGAACGCATGGGCGGAGCCGACCTCATCTTTCTGTCGTCGGGCATCGGCAGCCAAAACCCGAATCTCGACCCGGAAACAGAATTGCGCACCGTGCAGACCAATTCCGTCGGTTTCGTGCGCATGATTACTGCCGCATTCAACTATTTCAAGGTGAACGGCGGCGGACACATTGCCGCCATCAGTTCCATCGCCGGAACAAAAGGGCTGGGAATCGCCCCGGCCTATTCCGCTACTAAACGGATGCAGAACACCTATATCCAATGCCTTGCACAACTGTCGGCAATGGAAAAGGCGAATATCCGCTTTACGGACATCCGCCCGGGATTTGTCGACACCGACTTGCTGAAATCGGGAAAATTCCCGTTGCTGATGAAGCCCGACTATGTGGCACGCCGCATCGTGAAGGCAGTCGAACGCAAACGCCGCGTGGCTGTCATCGACTGGAAATACAGCATCGTTGTCGCTCTTTGGAGAATGATTCCCCGCTGCATTTGGGAACGAATGAACGTAAAAAACAAATCAAAATAGAAACCACCAATGAAGAAAACTTTCACAAGCATTGCGCTCGGACTGGCAGCCCTGTCGGCCGGTGCAACTACTCCGCTCTGGATGCGCGACGTGCAGATTTCGCCCGACGGCAGCCAGATTGTTTTCGCCTATAAAGGCGACATCTATAAAGTGGCGGCAGAAGGAGGACAAGCCGTGCGACTTACGACACAGAAATCCTACGAAAGCTCTCCGGTATGGTCGCCCGACGGCAAGCAGATAGCCTTTGCCAGCGACCGCCACGGCAACGCCGACATCTTCGTCATGCCGGCAGAAGGAGGACCGGCTACACGCCTCACCCGCCATTCGGCAAGCGAAACGCCATGGGCATTCTCCAACGACGGCAAAAAAGTGCTGTTCTCTGCCTCCATTCAGGACCCGGCAACCAGCGCACTTTTCCCGACAGGAGCCATGACTGAACTCTACAGCGTGGCTTTGGACGGAGGCAAAGTGGAACAGGTACTGGGCACTCCGGCTGAAATGGTCAATTTCGACAAATCGGGCAACACGATGCTCTATCAGGACCGCAAAGGCTTCGAAGACGAATGGCGCAAACACCACACATCGTCCATCACCCGCGACATCTGGATGCTCGACGTAGCAACCGGCAAGCAGACGAACCTCACCAACCGTCCGGGCGAAGACCGCAACCCGGTATTTGCAGCCGACGGAAAAACCGTCTATTTCCTCAGCGAACGCAACGGAGGCTCGATGAACGTTTATTCATTCCCGCTGAATGCCCCGGAAAAGGCAACAGCCGTTACGGCATTCTCCACTCACCCGGTACGCTTCCTCTCCGTAGCTGAAAACGGCAAGCTCTGCTTCACCTACGACGGCGCCATCTACACACAGGCCAACGGAAGCACTCCGAAAATGGTAGAAATCGATGTGGTGGCCGACGATGAAAACATTCCGGTATCCCTCGCCTATACACGCGGCGCAACAAGCGCATCCGTATCGCCGAATGGCGAACAGGTAGCGTTCGTGGTCCGCGGCAACGTGTTTGTCACTTCGGTGGAATACGGAACAACGAAACAGATTTCCTACACTCCGGAAGCGGAAACCGGCGTTGACTTCGGCACGGACAACCGCTCGCTTGTCTACGCCAGCGAACGCGACGGTGCATGGAACCTTTATATGGCAAAAATTCTTCGCGACGACGACCTCAACTTCCCGAATGCTACGCTGATTGAAGAAACGGCCCTCTTCCCTGCCGACAGCATCAACCGCGAAGTTCCGAAATTCTCGCCCGACGGCAAGGAAATCGCCTATATCGAAAACGACACGAAACTGATGGTCTACAATACGGAAAGCAAAACCGTGCGCCAGGTAACCGACGGCTCGCTCTGGTACAGTGGAGCTTTCAACTATGAATGGTCGCCCGACGGCAAATGGTTCACGCTCGAAATCATCGGCAACGGCCACGACCCGTATTCCGACATCGCCATCGTGAATGCCGACGGCAAGAGCCAGCCGGTGAACATCACCAACAGCGGTTACTTCAACATGATGCCGCACTGGGTGCTCGACGGCAACGCTATCCTGTTCATGACCGACCGCTACGGTATGCGCAGCCACGCTTCATGGGGTTCGCTCAATGACGTGATGCTCGTATTCCTCAACCAGGACGCTTTCGACAAATACCGCCTGAACAAGGAGGACTACGAACTCCTGAAGGAACTGGAAAAGGAACAGGCCAACGCCAAGAAGGCTGCCGACGAAAAGGCTGACAAGAAAAACAAAAAGAAAAAAGACAAAAAGAAGGATGAGGCCGAAGAAGAATCAAGATCGGAAGAGCGTCGTGTAGGGAAAGAGTGTAGATCTCGGTGGTCGCCGTATCATTAAAAAAAAAACACATATACACACTTTCT
>OOCB01001548.1_pt1 | contig 30487 bp, 19 predicted proteins | sample 1671351 | NCBI WGS metagenome assembly OOCB01 (sample SAMN06348148, study PRJEB24527) | human gut metagenome | biome: human gut; feature: ankylosing spondylitis patient; material: feces | host: Homo sapiens | place: China | collected 2015-10 | reverse complement strand
GGAGATACTATATATTAAATTTCGAATTAATTACTCGATGATTGTAGCAACTCTACCGGAACCAACAGTTCTGCCGCCCTCACGGATAGCGAAACGAAGACCCTGCTCCATAGCTACCGGATGGATAAGCTCGATTGTCATCTCAACGTTGTCGCCCGGCATGCACATCTCTGTACCTTCCGGAAGCTCGCAAACGCCTGTAACGTCTGTTGTTCTGAAGTAGAACTGCGGACGATAGTTGTTGAAGAACGGTGTATGACGGCCGCCCTCGTCTTTAGTAAGAACGTAAACCTGAGCTGTGAATTTCTTGTGGCAGGTTACGGAACCCGGTTTAACAAGACACTGACCTCTCTGGATCTCTGTTCTCTGAACACCACGAAGAAGAGCACCGATGTTATCACCAGCCTGAGCCTGGTCAAGGAGCTTACGGAACATCTCGATACCAGTTACAACTGTCTTACGAGTCTCCTCGTGAATACCAACGATCTCAACCTCATCGTTGAGTTTAAGAGTACCACGCTCTACACGGCCTGTAGCAACTGTACCACGACCTGTGATTGTGAATACGTCCTCGATCGGCATAAGGAACGGCTTATCTGTATCACGAACCGGATCCGGAATGTAGCTATCTACAGCATCCATAAGCTCCATGATCTTGTCGCCCCACGGTCCCATCGGATCCTCAAGAGCCTTAAGAGCAGAACCCTGGATGATCGGTGTGTCATCGCCCGGGAACTCGTACTCGTTAAGAAGGTCTCTGATCTCCATCTCTACGAGCTCAAGAAGCTCCGGATCGTCAACCATATCGCACTTGTTCATGAATACTACGATGTACGGTACGCCTACCTGACGGGAAAGCAGGATGTGCTCTCTTGTCTGAGCCATAACACCATCAGTAGCAGCTACAACGAGGATAGCACCATCCATCTGAGCAGCACCAGTGATCATGTTCTTTACATAGTCAGCATGGCCTGGGCAGTCAACGTGTGCATAGTGTCTCTTCTCTGTCTGATACTCAACGTGAGCTGTAGAGATTGTGATACCACGCTCTCTCTCTTCCGGAGCTTTATCGATATCTTCGAAGTTCTCAGCTGTGTTACCTTCAACTCTTGCTGCAAGAACTTTTGTGATTGCTGCTGTTAATGTTGTTTTACCATGGTCAACGTGTCCAATGGTACCAATGTTACAATGCGGTTTGGTTCTTTCAAACTTAGCTTTTGCCATTTTAAAACGTCCTCCTTAATTTGCGCCCATTGGGCTATTATATATAACTTAGGCTGAATACTATTATATTCTATTCGAAAAAGTTTTTCAAGCCTATTCTTGCCTAATACAAAGGGAAACTGCGATTATTTGTTACAGTACACAGGCAATCCTGCCCGTGAACTGTAACAACAAAATTTATAAATTATTTCGCAGCGCCCTTTCTCTCAGCGATGATCTTCTCCTGAACGCTCTTCGGTACCTGCTCGTACTTTTCGAAGAACATGGAGTAGTTACCACGACCCTGTGTTCTGGAACGAAGGTCTGTGGAGTAGCCGAACATCTCAGCAAGCGGAACATATGCTTTAACCATCTTGCCGCCGCCGATATCTTCCATACCCTCGATACGTCCACGACGTGCGTTAACGTCACCGATAACGTCGCCCATGTACTCCTCAGGCATTGTAACCTCTACCTTCATGATCGGCTCAAGAAGTACCGGGTTACCTTTCGCCATAGCATCCTTGAATGCCATGGAACCAGCGATGTGGAATGCCATCTCAGAAGAGTCGACCTCATGGTAAGATCCATCATATACATCTGCAGCTACGCCGAGTACCGGGAATCCGCCAAGGATACCAGCCTTTGTAGCCTCTTCGATACCTTCGCCGACAGCCGGAATGTATTCCTTCGGAATAGCACCGCCGACAACGGAAGAAGTGAACTTGAATGTCTCTTCGCCGTTCGGATCCATCGGTGTGAAGTGTACTTTACAGTGACCGTACTGTCCACGACCACCAGACTGCTTAGCGTACTTGCTGTCTACATCAACAGCCTTAGTCATTGTCTCTTTATAAGCAACCTGCGGAGCACCAACGTTAGCCTCTACCTTGAATTCACGAAGGAGACGGTCAACGATGATTTCCAGATGCAGCTCACCCATACCGGAGATGATGGTCTGGCCTGTTTCTGTATCAGTATGAACACGGAATGTCGGGTCCTCTTCAGCAAGCTTTGCAAGAGCCTCGCCCATCTTATCCTGTCCGGCTTTTGTCTTCGGCTCGATTGCGATATCGATAACCGGCTCCGGGAATACCATGGACTCAAGGATTACCGGATGCTGCTCATCACAGATTGTATCACCAGTTGTTGTGGACTTGAATCCAACTGCAGCGGCGATATCACCGGAGTAAACCTTGTCAAGCTCGTGTCTCTTGTTCGCATGCATCTGAAGGATACGGCCAACACGCTCTTTTTTGTCTTTTGTTGCGTTTAATACGTAGGAACCGGAATTCATTGTACCGGAGTAAACACGGAAGAATGCAAGTTTACCTACGAACGGGTCTGTCATGATCTTGAATGCAAGTGCGGAGAACGGCTCATCATCGGAAGAATGACGAACAACCTCGTTGCCCTCAAGGTCAACGCCTTTGATCGGCGGGATGTCAAGCGGAGACGGCATGTACTCGATGATCGCATCAAGGAGTTTCTGTACGCCCTTGTTTCTGTATGCTGTACCGCAGCATACCGGAACTGCATCACACTCACATGTAGCTTTACGAAGAACCTTCTTCATCTCGTCAACGGTCGGCTCTTCACCCTCAAGATACTTCATCATGAGGTCGTCATCAAGCTCGCAGATCTTCTCAACGAGCTCGCTGTGGTAAAGCTCTGCATCATCCTTCATATCTTCCGGAATGTCTGTTACGGAGATATCATCACCCTTTTCATCGTTGTAGATGTAAGCCTGCATTTCGAACAGGTCGATGATTCCCTTGAACTCGTCTTCCTTACCGATCGGGAGCTGAATGCAGATTGCATTCTTACCAAGTCTGTTACGGATCTGATCTACACAAGCGTAGAAGTTTGCACCAAGGATATCCATCTTGTTGACGAATGCCATTCTCGGTACATTGTAGGTATCAGCCTGACGCCATACGTTCTCAGACTGCGGCTCTACACCACCCTTTGCACAGAAAACGCCGACAGCGCCATCAAGTACACGGAGGGAACGCTCAACCTCAACAGTGAAGTCTACGTGGCCTGGTGTATCGATGATGTTGATACGGTGCTCAAGTGCGCCAGCCTTCGGCTTTGTCTTTTCCTGGAGTGTCCAGTGACAAGTCGTAGCTGCGGATGTGATTGTGATACCTCTCTCCTGCTCCTGCTCCATCCAGTCCATGGTAGCTGTACCTTCGTGAGTATCACCGATCTTATAGTTAATACCAGTATAATAAAGGATACGCTCTGTCGTTGTTGTCTTACCAGCATCGATATGAGCCATGATTCCGATATTTCTGGTTCTCTCTAACGGATATTCTCTTCCAGCCAAGGATTTTTCCTCCTATTAGAATCTGTAGTGAGCAAATGCCTTGTTAGCCTCAGCCATCTTATGCATTTCCTCTTTCTTCTTTACAGATGCGCCTGTGTTGTTTGCAGCATCCATAATCTCGTTTGCAAGTCTCTCTACCTGGGTCTTCTCGCTTCTCTTACGGGAATAGAGAGTGATCCAGCGAAGGCCTAATGCCTGTCTTCTCTCCGGCTTAACCTCGATCGGTACCTGGTATGTTGCACCACCGATACGTTTTGCCTTAACCTCGAGAACCGGCATGATGTTGTTCATAGCCTCTTCAAATACTTCTACAGCGTCCTTACCAGTCTTTTCAGCGACCTCTTCGAAAGCGCCGTAAACAATCTTCTGAGCAACGCCCCTCTTACCATCAAGCATGATGTTGTTGATCAGCTTGGTTACAACTTTGTTGCTGTAAAGCGGGTCTGCTAATACGTCTCTTTTCTGAGTATGTCCTTTACGTGGCACGTTACTTCCCTCCTTAATTATAAAAATTATATCATCGGTACTCACATGTTTCCATAAAATGTGTTCGCGCGCGGTTTTCTATCTATTTCCTGCAACCACAGGTCAAATACCACCGGCACTAATATGCGTTATCTGCATTCACTTTATTCCTGTTAGTGATCCCTCTTGCGGTTGTTCAAGTTATTGGCCGTTCTGCTTAAGACGGGAAACCTGAACTCCGCTGCGCTACGTTTGAGTAGCAGTTATTACTTCGTAATAACCTTATTTTTTATCTTTCGGTCTCTTTGCGCCGTACTTGGAGCGAGCCTGTCTTCTGTTGGCAACGCCTGCAGTATCAAGAGTACCTCTGATGATGTGGTATCTGGTACCCGGAAGGTCTTTAACACGACCACCACGGATCAGAACAACGCTGTGCTCCTGAAGGTTATGTCCCTCACCCGGGATATAGCTTGTTACTTCAATACCGTTGGAAAGACGTACTCTGGCAATCTTTCTAAGAGCGGAGTTCGGCTTCTTAGGAGTTGCAGTCTTAACAGCTGTGCATACACCTCTCTTCTGCGGAGCAGATGTATCTGTGGCTTTCTTATGAAGGGAATTGTATCCTTTCTGGAGTGCCGGAGCTGTGGATTTCTTTACAGCAGTCTCTCTACCTTTTCTTACTAACTGGTTAAATGTTGGCATTCTTTTCACCTCCTGTGATATTGACTGTTGGTTGCTGCTTTCAGCCTTTATGCGCACAAAAAACGGGACGTACCCGATGCACGCCCCATTATTATATACAGAGTTTTTCCGCATGTCAAGGTGAAACCTTAAATTTTCTTTGAAAATACGGCATTTTCCGACCATGACACGCCTGGATGAGTTGTCTCATTTTTAACCTTTGTGATTTTTGCTGTTTTTGTCTGTTTTCCAAGCGGATTTTCCATCATTTTTATCTCTCGGGATCATCCGTTTCCTGCCCCATTTCACAGCCGCACATCCCGGGCATGCGCCTGTGTTGTCAGGTACCGCATCCATGGTCCAGTACCATGCTGCCGTTCACAGTATTTTCTTACTATTATTTTTCTCCCAGGCAGAACATGTCCACCGTCACATCTGCAAGGAGATTTCCTTTCTCATCTGTCACCTCACTCCGCACGATCGTGATCGTACGGCCACGGCGGACCAGGATCCCCTTCGCATGGACAGTCCCCTCCGATACGTTCCGGATAAAGTTCACATGTGCGCTCTGAGTCACATACTTCTTTCCATCTGCTCTCGCCGTCAGTCCCGTGACCACATCTGCGAGTGCATAGAGCATTCCGCCATGTACCATTCCCATCAGGTTTGTGACGCCATGTGTGATCTTCATGCTGATCTCGCTGCACTCCGGTGAGATCTTTTCGATCTTCATATTCGTATATTCCATAAAGGGATTATTTTTTACGTATTCGTCCGGATCGATCCCGTACTGTATCTTTTCACTCATTTCTGCCTCCTGAAATTCTGTCATAACGTGCTGCGCAGTTTTCTGCTGTCATGAAACACGCATGTTCACCTGCTGTCTCCGACTGCATTTTATCATATGTAGTTCTTCCATGCAAGAACCGGAGAGGAGATCCGGCTGTGGATCTCCTCTCCGGGCATTCTCAAGCATCGACTGCCAGAAGACCTGCAGTCCGAAGGCTTGCCATCAGGGCATTCAGCTGAGCTACCACATCTTCCGTGCTCGTCGTGTCTGCGACCGGAGCTGCCGCTGTCACAGTTCCGGTTGGGCCGGTTGGGCCGGTTGGGCCGGTTGGGCCCGTCGGACCCGTCGGACCTACTGCTCCGGTTGCCCCTGTTGGACCGGTCGCTCCCGCCGGACCCTGCGCTCCTGTCGCTCCTACCGGACCTGCCGGGCCTACTGCTCCAGTTGCTCCTGTTGCTCCCACCGGGCCCTGCGCTCCTGCCTCTCCAGCCGGGCCTGCTGCTCCGGTTGCCCCTGTCGGTCCCGTCGGACCTACTGCTCCGGTCGCTCCTGTTGCTCCCACCGGGCCCTGTGCTCCCGTCTCTCCGGCCGGGCCTGTCGGACCCGTCGCTCCCACCGGGCCCTGCGCTCCTGTCGCTCCGGCCGGACCTGCCGGACCTGCTGCTCCGGTTGCTCCTGTTGGACCCTGCGCTCCTGTCTCTCCGGCTGGACCTGTCGGACCTGCTGCTCCCGCTGCTCCTGTTGGACCAGTCGCTCCTACCGGACCTTGCGCTCCTGTCGCTCCCACCGGGCCCTGCGCCCCTGTCGGACCTTGCGCTCCTGTCGCTCCCACCGGGCCCTGCACCCCTGTCGGACCAATCGGCCCCTGCGCACCGTCATATCCAGGAAATCCCTGCGGACCGGTCGGTCCCTGTGGCCCTACTGGTCCCATCGGCCCTACTGGCCCCATCGGCCCTGCTGGTCCCATTGGCCCCGGGCATCCCTGCGGACCTCTCGGCCCCATCGGACCTCTGCAGCAGCAGTTTCCACCCGGCCGTCCGCAGTTTCCGCCGCATCCCACGCCCTGGCCTCCATTTTCACAGCGATTTCGCTCCCCTATACAGCCGGCATCACGATAAGGATCATAATCCATATTTCTCATATCTGAATCTCCTTCTCCTTATTTTTCACGAATATTCCGTAACCGGATATCCGTTTACTATACTTTATGCTGCCCGTCCATATTCGTTCCTGCTCTCTTTATCGCTCCATCCGCGGTCTTGATCCTGCCGCAGCATTTTTATTTTCTCATTCCGATCCGCGCAAAATATTCCTGGTTCTTTCTGCACGCCTCCGTTCCCGGATGGCATCGTTCCGCCAGCTCGTTATACCAGCACGCTTTTTTTCTCTCTCCCATCCGGTCATGGCATACGCAAAGCTGGAGATACGGAATATAATCGCGGTATTCCGGCATGATAAATCCTTCCTCCCCGGCCAATCTTCCTGTTTTCAGTGCCTGGCAGTACCAGAATTCCGCATCCGCATACCGCTTTCCGGAAAAGAACCACCATCCAAGATCACAGCAGAGTTCCGGTCCCGGAATTCCTTCCCGCAGACCCATGAGCAGAAAAGAAAGTGCCTCATCCCGTTTCTCCAGCTGATACATGCAAAATGCCCCGTGCCTGCACGCGTCTATCCGGTCGATGTGCCAGCCGTCAGACCTTTCCAGATAAGTCAAAAACACACCGGCCGCCTCTTTATATCGTTTATGGTAATACAGTTCCTTTCCATAATAATAGTGTTCACGCGCAGTCAGGCCCGCGATTTTTCCCTTCTCACGTATCATCTTTTCAAAGATCCTGAGATTGCGGTCCGGATCTCCCGTCCCGATTTTCCGATGCTCGATCAGAATATCTTCCCGCACTGTTTTTCCAAACGGTTCGATCACTTCATGGATCCGCCCTTTCCATACCGCTCTTTCGCATCTTCTCAGAAGACGTTCCCGATAAAAGAAAAATGACGGACTTCCGCTTCCGTCATATCCAACCGCATATTTCATCATCACCACATCCGGTTTCTCCTGATCCAGACGCATTTTTAGTTTCATCAGTTTCTTTTGCTCTTCTTCCGTGATCACATCATCCGCATCCAGCCAGAAAAGATAGTCTCCCGCTCCTTTCTGAAACGCAAAATTCCTCGCCGCCGCGAAATCATCGATCCAGGGGAAATCATAGATCTGATCCGTAAATAATGACGCGATTTCCTTTGTTTTGTCGGTTGAACCGGTATCGACAATGATAATCTTATCCGCAAAATCTTTCACACAGGAAAGACATCTTCCAAGGACCTGTTCTTCATTGCGGACGATCATGCACAAGCTGACAGAAGCCATACATTCCCTCTGTTGTCCCTTTTTATCAATATATGAGATCCTGTAAAATCTGTCCGAATATTTCATATTTTATACCGGCAGCTCTCTTAAAGTTCTCTCATGTTGTGTGAATCCATTGTGTGAATCCATCTGCCCCCGGCGCACCGTATATAAACAGGCGCTGCCTGGATCCATAAGGATTCAAAGGCAGCGCCCGTTTTCTCCGGCATTATTTCCGGCATTCACTCTTCATTTGTATTTATTGCAGGTTTGTCCCGTCTGCCGTCTATCCACAGAGCCCAGACTGATGTACCGTTTTTACTCCTGCTCCTCACCTGTCAGATCCAGCAGATTCAGCTCCTCAAATCCGTCTGTGGACGGGAGTTCAAAGAGAACTTCCTTCCCCGGATTCTTGCAGTCCATGTTCATGTCGATCTTGTAGTTCATCACATCGACCTCAGATGTCTCCATATCTGTAATGTTCATTACAACATCCATGAAGATCGTCATGTTCTCGTAGTAGCCATCTTTGTTGATCGTCATCTCGCCGTTTGCCTCGTTGACCTTCATGTCCATGCCAACACCGAGAGTCGCATATGTCTCTGCTGTCGCACCGGTGATCGCCTGGATCACTTCATTGATCTTATCTTCGTTGATGCTGTAGGCAAGTTTCTTTGTATCGCCGTTCTGATACATTCTGAGACCTTTGATCACATCTGTACCCAGGTTCATATCGAGCTGGGTCGCCTGCTTTGCAGCATCTTCCAAAGACATCGGCTGCTTATATTTAATTCCCATCGTGTCCACATACATGTTGCCGCCCGTATAGAACATCTCGATCGGCACCTCTGTTCCCAGTGTATTGGATGTTCCGTCGCAAAGGAATTCGATGTTTCCGTCTTCCGTCTCCCTCATCTTGATGTTCATGTCCATAGTCATATCCAGAGTTTCATCAAGATAAGATGTTGTAATCCGGTAGTTCACATCGATATTTTCGCTCTTGAGCGTTTCATTTAACTGCTGCGCTTCCTCGTAAACTTCCAGGGCCTCCGGATCATTCTCTTCCACATCAGTCGGAACCGACTTCACCTGGGTTACACCGTTTACGCTCCACGCTCCATTCTTATCGATCTCATAACCGTCCGCACGACCGTAATCAGTCATCGCATATCCGGTATTTCCGAAATAATAGCACTGTGCCCAGCCGTCATGATCACCATCCAGCCAGTACCAGCCGTTTCTACAGTAGGAACCGTCATCATTCTGGTATTTCCAGCCGTTCATATCTTCCTGCCACTCACCCGCAAATGCAGGGAACGAGAGTGCCATTGCAAGCGGCATCGCAGCTGTCAGGACCATTTTCCACTTTTTCATAAGAGAGACCTCCTTGTTTTTACCGTCCGGACGCCTTTCCGGCGCAGGACTTCTTTCGCCTGTATCTTCAGTCAGCATCTATTAACAATATAACAGGTTCCGCTCTCTTCCGCAATTCATTTGTCTGTCGGATTTATTTTTTTCCGTAATTCTTCAGGATTCTGTTATCATTTCTTTCCTATTCCGTATACGACTGCTCCGCCTGGATCACCGCATAATAGTTGCTCCACTTCTCTGTGATCAGCTTCGCGATCCCTTTCTTTACTTCCTCGTTTGTCTTTCCATATTGGAACGGAACGACTGCGTCGAAGATCAGGTTCGTGTGGGTTGGTCCCTGCACCATCCGGAAATCGTGGATCGTGACGCCCGGGAAGTTTTCCCGGATCATCTCCACGATCTCTTTTTTTGTCTCGTTGATCTTCTCGTTATTGACAACGATCGGGTCCATATGGATCACAGCTTCACAGCCGAGTTTTCTCTTTAATTCTTTCTCGATCCTGTCGATCACATCGTGGATCTCAAAAATATCGCTGTCACCGGATACTTCTCCGTGTAGGGAGATCATGCGTCTTCCCGGGCCGTAGTCATGTACCACAAGATCATGGATCCCAAGGATCTCCGGATGTGCGAGCACGATGGACTTGATCTCATCGACAAATTCTTTTGATGGTGCCTCTCCGAGGAGTGGATTTAAAGTATCCTTCGCAGCGCCATATCCCGCGTAGAGAACAAAGCATGCAACCAGACATCCGCACCATCCGTCCACGTTGACTCCCGTCACATACGCGATCCCCATCGAGACCAGGACTGCCGTTGTCGCGATGGAGTCACTCATACTGTCCATCGCTGTCGCCTTCATCGTCTCCGACTGAATCTTCGTTCCCACGGAACGGTTATAGAAGAACATATATGCCTTCACGCAGATAGAGACAATGAGGATTCCGACCGCCAGAGCGCTTGTCTCGACCGGTTCCGGATGAAAGATCTTCCCGACTGATGTCTTTAAGAGTTCAAATCCCATCAGGATGATGATCATAGAAACGCCGAAGCCGGACACATACTCGATCCTACCGTGTCCGAACGGATGGTCCGCATCTGCCTTCATGCCGGAAAATTTGAACCCCACCAGGGAGATAAATGATGATCCTGCATCCGACAGGTTGTTGAATGCATCCGCCGTGATGGCGATCGATCCGCTGATCACTCCCGCCAGGTACTTGCCGGCAAACAGGCAGACGTTGAGTGCGATCCCGACGATGCTGCAGAGCATTCCGTAGGCGCGGCGCACATTGCCGTCTCCGACCTGATCTCTGTTTTTTATAAATAAGCTCGATAATATTGTAATCATATAAAACACTCCAATCAGTCTGCACTTTGCATACAGACTATAAAACATAAGCCTGAAATTCAGGTCGAACCATCATAAGATCCACAAATGAAAGAAATCCTTCCAGATATCCCCTGGTAAAAGTTGCCTGTCTCTAACCTTCCGTATACTCAAACAGCGAGGAAAAACATGATCTCTCATGTTCTCCTCGCTGTTTGAGTATGTATCAGCCTATGGGAAAGTTCCTGTTTCCAGGAACTTCCCCACAATATAAACTTGTCTGTTCTGAAAACCTGCACGATTGCCTGTTTTCATAAAGGTTTACACATTATGATCGATTATTCATCAACTTCCTGTGTGTCATCCTCGTTGAGAATGATCTTCTCAGCCTCTTCGATCGGAGCTTCTGTCTCCTCCTGCGGCTCAGCAGCAGTCTGAACTTCCGGCTCCGGCTTCTTCTCCTCGATCTCGCCGGTGCTGAGCTTGATGTTGCGGTAACGCTTCATACCGGTACCAGCCGGGATGAGCTTACCGATGATAACATTCTCTTTCAGACCGATCAGGTGATCGACTTTACCGTTGATCGCAGCCTCAGTAAGAACCTTTGTGGTCTCCTGGAAGGATGCAGCGGATAAGAAGGAATCGGTTGCAAGGGATGCCTTTGTGATACCGAGCATGACCTGTTTGCCCTCTGCCGGCTGTTTGCCTGCAGCGATGAGCTCCTCGTTCATCTCGTTGAAATCAAGAACATCCATGGATACGCCCGGAAGAACGTCAGAATCGCCGCTCTCCTCGATACGGATCTTCTTTAACATCTGACGCACGATCATCTCGATATGCTTATCGTTGATCTCTACACCCTGTAAACGGTAAACACGCTGTACCTCACGGATCATGTAATCCTGTACGGCACGAACGCCCTTAACCTTTAACAGGTCGTGCGGGTTGATGCTACCTTCTGTGAGAACGTCACCGGCCTCGAGAACCTGTCCGTCCGCAACTTTGATTCTGGAACCATACGGGATCAGATAAGTCTTGGAGTTTCCTGTCTCCGGATCAGTAACGATGATCTCACGTTTCTTCTTGGTATCTTTAATTGTGACAACACCACCAAATTCAGCAATGATCGCAAGTCCCTTCGGGCGTCTTGCCTCGAAAAGCTCCTCGACACGCGGAAGACCCTGTGTGATATCGCCGCCGGCAACACCGCCGGAGTGGAATGTACGCATGGTTAACTGTGTACCCGGCTCACCGATGGACTGTGCGGCAATGATACCAACAGCCTCGCCGACCTGTACCGGCTGACCTGTCGCCATGTTCGCACCATAACACTTGGAGCAAACACCGATATGGCATTTACATGTCAGGACTGTACGGATCTTAACGGTATTTCTGCCGAGCTTCTCAAGAACCTTGATAACGGCTGCGGCACGTTTCGGTGTACACATATGGTTTGCCTTGACAACAACTTCTCCGGTATCCGGATCTGTGATCGTCTCAGCGATATATCTGCCTGTTAATCTCTCCTGGAGAGTCTCGATCGTCTCTTTACCGTCTGTAAAGCCTTCGATCTCCATGTACGGGATCGTTCCTTTTCCTTCGCAGCAGTCTGTCTCACGGATGATGAGATCCTGGGATACATCGACAAGACGTCTTGTCAGGTAACCAGAGTCGGCTGTACGAAGAGCGGTATCGGACATACCTTTTCTCGCACCATGTGCGGAGATGAAGTACTCAAGTACGTCAAGACCTTCACGGAAGTTGGACTTGATCGGGAGTTCGATCGTGTGACCGGTTGTATCCGCCATAAGTCCTCGCATACCAGCAAGCTGCTTGATCTGCTTATCAGAACCACGGGCTCCGGAGTCCGCCATCATGAAGATGTTGTTGTATTTATCAAGACCTGTCAGAAGGTCATGTGTTAACTGGTCATCGGTTGCTTTCCATACATCGATAACTTCTTTGTAACGTTCTTCCTCTGTGATAAGACCACGGCGGAAGTTCTTTGCGATACGGTCAACCGTTGCCTCAGCGTCCGCAAGGAGCTGTTTCTTGGTTGCCGGGACAGTCATATCGGAAATGGATACGGTCATAGCGGCTCTTGTGGAGTACTTGTAACCGATCGCCTTGATATCGTCCAGAGTGATCGCTGTCTGGATCGCTCCGTGTGTATTGATGACTTTCTCGAGGATCTGCTTTAACTGTTTCTTCTTTACGAGGAAATCGATCTCCGGCTTTAACTCGTTGCCCGGGATCGTTCTGTCGACAAATCCAAGATCCTGCGGGATGATCTCATTGAAGAGGATACGTCCTACAGTTGTATCAACGATACCTGTCATCGTTCTTCCGTCCGGAAGTGTCTTTGTCACACGGACTTTGATTCTCGCATGAAGAGTAACGGCTCCGTTCTCATATGCAAGAAGTGCTTCGTTCGGGCTCTTGAAGAACATGCCTTCGCCCTTTGCGCCCGGTCTCTCCTGTGTCAGATAGTAGATACCGAGGACCATATCCTGGGAAGGAACTGCTACCGGACCACCATCGGACGGTTTTAACAGGTTGTTCGGGGAGAGAAGAAGGAAGCGGCACTCTGCCTGTGCTTCCATCGTCAGCGGAAGGTGAACCGCCATCTGGTCTCCATCGAAGTCCGCGTTGAATGCGGTACAAACGAGCGGGTGAAGCTTGATTGCCTTACCTTCTACAAGGATCGGCTCGAACGCCTGAATACCAAGACGGTGAAGAGTAGGGGCACGGTTTAACATAACCGGATGCTCTTTGATTACATCCTCGAGAACATCCCAGACCTCTGTCTGAAGACGCTCGACCATCTTTTTCGCGTTCTTGATGTTGTGTGCAGTTCCGTTTGCAACGAGTTCCTTCATAACGAACGGTTTGAAGAGCTCGATCGCCATCTCTTTCGGAAGACCGCACTGGTAGATCTTAAGTTCCGGTCCAACGACGATAACGGAACGTCCGGAATAGTCAACTCGTTTACCGAGAAGGTTCTGACGGAAACGTCCCTGCTTACCTTTTAACATGTCAGAAAGGGACTTTAACGCACGGTTGCCCGGTCCTGTAACCGGTCTTCCGCGTCTGCCGTTATCGATCAGGGCATCAACAGCCTCCTGGAGCATTCTCTTCTCGTTGCGGACGATAATGTCCGGAGCGCCGAGTTCGAGAAGTCTTGCGAGACGGTTGTTACGGTTGATGATTCTTCTGTATAAGTCGTTTAAGTCGGATGTCGCGAAACGTCCGCCGTCGAGCTGTACCATCGGGCGGATATCCGGCGGGATGACCGGGATCACGTTCATGATCATCCACTCCGGTCTGTTTCCGGAGTTGCGGAATGCATCAACAACCTCAAGGCGCTTGATGATTCTCGCTCTCTTCTGGCCGGAAGCCTCCTGAAGAGCTTTTCTCAGCTCTTCGGAGTCTTTATCCAGATCGATATTCTTTAAAAGTTCCTGGACTGCCTCAGCACCCATTCCTACGCGGAATGTGCCGTAGCCGTACTTTTCAACAGCATCGCGGTACTCTTTCTCGGAAAGGACCTGCTTTAACTGAAGTCCGGTATTTCCTGCATCCAGAACGATATAGGAAGCAAAGTACAGAACTTTCTCGAGGACTCTCGGGGAGATGTCCAGGATCAGACCCATACGGCTCGGGATACCTTTAAAATACCAGATATGGGATACCGGAGCGGCAAGCGCGATATGTCCGATACGCTCACGGCGCACGCTGGACTTCGTTACCTCAACGCCGCAGCGGTCACAGATAACACCTTTGTATCTGATTTTCTTGTATTTACCACAATGGCACTCCCAGTCCTTGGTCGGTCCAAAGATTCTTTCGCAGTACAGACCGTCCTTCTCCGGTTTTAAGGTTCTGTAGTTGATGGTCTCCGGTTTTTTAACCTCACCATGGGACCATTCCAGAATCTTTTCCGAAGAGGCAAGTCCGATACGGATCGCGTCGAATGTCATCGGCTGATAAGTTTCATTTGTCTCAGGCATGAACGGTACTCCCTTCTAATTATTTGTCGTCATCCTCGGTATAATCGTCATCGACATAGTCGTCTTTGGCACCGTCGTTTGTATAGTCATCGTCTTCCACATTGACAAGCTCGTCGCCCTTGAATTCCTGCTTCTGGAATCCGTAGTCGGATAAGTCTTCCTTATCGTTGTAGCGGCGGTCTCCCTCGATGATGGAACGAAGATCGTAGTTTGTATCAGAGTAGTCGATGTTCTCAGACATATCGACTTCCTCACCATTGTCACGCAGCACTCTTACATCCAGTCCGAGAGACTGTAACTCTTTTAAGAGTACCTTGAAGGACTCCGGAATACCCGGCTCCGGAATGTTCTCGCCCTTGATGATCGCCTCGTAGGTCTTTACACGTCCAACAACGTCATCAGACTTCACTGTCAGGATCTCCTGAAGTGTGTAAGCCGCGCCATAAGCCTCAAGAGCCCAAACCTCCATCTCACCGAAACGCTGTCCGCCGAACTGTGCTTTACCACCGAGCGGCTGCTGTGTAACGAGTGCGTATGGGCCTGTGGAACGTGCATGGATCTTATCGTCAACCAGGTGATGCAGTTTCAGGTAGTGCATGTGTCCGATCGTAGTCGGGCCATCGAAGTATTCGCCTGTACGTCCGTCACGGAGCTGTACCTTACCGGTACGGCTGATCGGAACGCCCTTCCAGAGAGCACGGTGATCAAGGTGCTCACCGAGATATTCCATAACCTCCGGACGAAGGATCTCTTTATACTTCTCCTGGAATGCATCCCATTCCATGTTTACATAATCGTTTGCAAGCTCCAGTGTATCCTGGATATCATTCTCGTCTGCGCCATCGAATACCGGTGTGGAAACATTGAATCCAAGTGCCTTTGCTGCAAGGCTTAAGTGGATCTCAAGGACCTGTCCGATGTTCATTCGGGACGGCACGCCTAACGGGTTTAATACGATATCGAGCGGACGTCCGTTCGGAAGGAACGGCATATCCTCTACCGGAAGTACACGGGAGACAACACCCTTGTTACCATGACGGCCGGCCATCTTATCACCAACAGAAATCTTACGTTTCTGAGCGATGTAGATGCGGACTGTCTCATTTACGCCAGGAGCAAGCTCGTCGCCGTTCTCTCTTGTGAAGAGTTTTGCGTCGATGATGGTTCCGTATGCGCCATGCGGTACTTTTAAGGATGTGTCGCGGACTTCTCTTGCCTTCTCACCGAAGATCGCACGAAGAAGTCTCTCTTCAGCTGTCAGCTCGGTCTCTCCCTTAGGAGTTACCTTTCCGACTAAGATATCACCGGCACGGACCTCAGCGCCGATGCGGATGATTCCGCGCTCATCCAGGTCTTTCAATGCGTCATCGCCGACACCCGGAACATCTCTTGTGATCTCTTCCGGTCCTAACTTGGTATCACGGGATTCGCATTCATATTCTTCAATATGAACAGATGTGTAGACATCGTTCATAACAAGTTTTTCACTTAACAGGACCGCATCCTCGTAGTTGTAACCTTCCCAGGTCATGAATCCGATCAGCGGGTTCTTACCAAGTGCGATCTCGCCATCCTTTGTGGACGGTCCGTCTGCGATAACCTCGCCTTTCTCTACATGGTCGCCCTTGTAAACGATCGGCTTCTGGTTGTAGCTGTTGGACTGGTTGCTTCGTGAGAACTTGATCAGACGGTACACATCGCGGTTTCCGTCGGAATCTCTCTTGATCACGATCTCATTGGACGCGGAGCGCTCAACAACGCCAGCATTCTTTGCAACAACGCAGACACCGGAGTCAACGGCAGCCTTGCCCTCGATACCGGTACCAACGACCGGAGCTTCTGTGGAAAGAAGCGGTACTGCCTGACGCTGCATGTTGGATCCCATCAGGGCACGGTTCGCGTCATCGTTCTGTAAGAACGGGATCATGGATGTAGCGACAGAGAATACCATTCTCGGGGATACGTCCATTAAATCGATCTGTCTCTTCTGGAAGGAGGAAGTCTCCTCACGGAAACGACCGGATACGTTGTTGTGGATGAAGTGGCCTTCCTCATCGAGCGGCTCGTTCGCCTGTGCTACGATGTAGTTATCCTCTTCGTCCGCGGTCATATAAACGACTTCATCGGTAACACGCGGGTTTGCCGGATCAGTCTTATCTACGACGCGGTACGGAGCCTCAACAAAACCGTACTGGTTTACCTTCGCATAGCTTGCAAGGGAGTTGATCAGACCGATGTTCGGTCCCTCAGGAGTCTCGACCGGACACATACGACCATAGTGGGTGTAGTGTACATCTCGAACCTCGAATCCTGCACGTTCTCTGGACAGACCGCCCGGTCCTAACGCGGAGAGACGTCTCTTATGCGTAAGCTCGGATAACGGGTTGTTCTGGTCCATGAACTGGGACAGCTGGGAGCTTCCGAAGAACTCCTTCACTGCTGCAGTGACCGGTTTGATATTGATCAGGGACTGCGGAGTGATTCCGTCGATGTCCTGTGTTGTCATTCTCTCACGTACAACGCGCTCCATTCTGGAGAGACCGATACGGTACTGGTTCTGAAGGAGCTCTCCGACTGCACGGATACGACGGTTTCCAAGGTGGTCGATATCATCCTTTACGCCGATGCCGTACTCAAGGTGCATGTTGTAGTTGATGGAAGCAAGGATATCTTCCTTTGTGATGCATTTTGGAACAAGCTCGTGGACGTTGCGGCGGAGTTCAGCTTTTAACTCTTCCTCGTCATCCCCTGCTTTTTCCAGAATGTCTTTTAATACCGGGTAATATACTAACTCTGTGATACCTACTTCTTCCGGATCGAAGGACACATATGCGGAAAGGTCAACCATAAGGTTGGAAAGGACTTTCTCCACGCGTTCTTCTGTCTGGATCCATACATACGGGATCGCAGCGTTCTGGATCGCGATCGCCTGATCTTTTGTGATCGCTTTTCCTGCTTCCGCAAGGATCTCGCCTGTTTCTGTATCAACAATATCCTCGGACGGAATCTGTCCGACAATACGGTTCTTCATATGAAGCTTCTTGTTGAATTTATATCTGCCGACCTTTGCGAGATCATATCTTCTCGGGTCGAAGAACATGCCGTTTAACAGACTCTCAGCACTGTCGACAGACAGCGGCTCGCCCGGACGGATCTTCTTATATAACTCAAGGAGACCATCCTGATAGTTGTCGGATGTATCCTTTGTGAAGCTTGCGAGAAGCTTCGGCTCCTCACCGAAGAGATCGATGATCTCAGCGTTTGTACCATATCCGAGCGCACGGATCAGGACAGTTACCGGGACCTTTCTGGTACGGTCTACACGTACATAGAACACGTCGTTGGAATCTGTCTCATACTCTAACCATGCTCCACGATTCGGGATTACGGTACAGGAATATAATTCTTTACCGATCTTATCGTGATCGATACCATAATAGATACCAGGGGAACGTACCAACTGGCTGACGATAACACGCTCTGCACCGTTAATAACGAAGGAGCCGGTATCTGTCATTAATGGCAGATCGCCCATGAAAATCTCGTGTTCATTGATCTCATCTTTATCTTTGTTGCAGAGTCTCACCTTGACTTTCAAAGGTGCGGCGTAAGTTGCATCACGCTCTTTGCACTCTTCGATCGTGTATTTGATGTCATCTTTGCAAAGCGTGAAGTCTACAAACTCCAGGCTAAGATGTCCAGCAAAGTCAGCGATCGGAGAGATATCGTCAAAGACCTCTTTCAGGCCCTCGTCGAGGAACCACTGATAAGAATCCTTCTGGATCTCGATCAGGTTCGGCATCTCAAGAACTTCTTTCTGTCTTGAGAAGCTCATTCTTACGCTCTTGCCGGACGGCACCGGACGCATTCTGCTTTTCTCCATTTGACGTTTCACCCCTGTTTTCTTTCTCTATAATCAATAACTAATTTTGGGCATACTGGTACCATATGCACATGATACCACAATAGTGCACATTTCATACTACCATGGGGTTGTCAATCTGTCAAGCACTTTTTTACAAAGTTTTCCTACTCTACGCTTGTGTAATACCCCGGCGCATACATCTGAATTGAGTAGAAATCATCCCCTGACGGGCTCTCTTTACTTGCAAAAATCTCCGGTCCATAAGCTGTGGTAAATCCATTGACACTGTCATCTGTCTTGCTAACGATCATATCCTCGGTATTGATCAGTTCCTGATATACCTCCTTCCCGCTTAGATCCGTATCCAGATAGCCGAATTCCTGAAATGCGGCTTCCAGCACGTCCACGATCTGGTAGAAGGCCTCCTCATCGCTGCTGTAGGCACCGATTCCATGAAGATCATCTGTTGCCGTGTCAGCGTAGATGGTAATGCTTCCCACATACTCCCCGTCACGACTCAGATAACAGGCCTGATCTGTATTGTACCAGCTCATATCGTCCGAAGCATAGTTGTAGCTGTATGTGTCCTCCATCGACCACTCAGAAAATCCGTACTGCGGCAGGAGTCGGTCCAGGGCGGCCGTCACATCCGCAAGCTGGGCGTCATAGTGACCGTAGTTTGTACAGTTTGTTCCGATGGCCCGCACCTCCTCGTCGGAGAGCTCGCCCTCCCCAAGGACCTCCACGGCGTTGGAATCGGCAGAGGACCAGAGATCGCCGCTGGACGAGTCGAAGATGTTCTCGATCCCGTAGATCGATTCCCTGATCGCATGAGTGATAAGGAACAGCAGGTTTCCGCCGACGGAAAATACCAGCCAGATGATCACGACGATCAGAATGCCGGTAAACGGCTTCTTCCGTCCCCGCTCGGAGTTTACACGGTCCATGATGTTCTTTGAAGACTGGCTGCTGTAGGACCTGTTCTGACAGGTGTCTGCCTGACCGCGGTACTGTTCAAGCTGGCCCTTCATATGTTCGAACGCATTCCGCCGTCCCGTCATCCGGTTTCCCATATTCTGGAATGGATCCGCTGTTTTCTTCTCCTGATTTGTCTTTTTCTTTCCGCCCTGTGTGCTGGTCGATGTCCAATTTCCTTTAAATACGCCCGCGTACGAATCTGTATTGAATGCGCTGCTTCCCGGGTATTCCCTTCCGCCATCATGGTACAGGCAGTCTGACTCATGTTGTGGATGTCTCTCATTTAAATAGTAATCCACATCCTGTACATATGGATGCCACACGATCCTTTTGCATCCGCTGCAGTATAGACCCGATGTCATTTTCTGGTCGCAGTATGGACAATATCTCTGTTTCATCCGTTGTTCCTCCTGTCGGTATTCCTCTTTTCAGGTCATTTTAATTTTGTATTTTAAGCCCAACAGCTAAATTTCTACTCTTATTTTAACATAGGTTTCCGGTGCACACAATCGAGATTTCACATCGTCAGCCCGATGCCTGATTCTTGTTACAGTACACGGACACTCCTTGCCCGCGCACTGTAACAGGATTTTGCCGATGCTTCGCATTCCGAATCGGCAAAATCCACTACCACCACTGTATTGTACGGAATTTTCAGTTCAGAAAATTCCTACCCATGAAAAGTAACTGATTCTTTTCCCAAAACGAAAAAAGACTCAGAGCAGCCACTTTGCATGGTCTCTGAGTCTTCTCACATTGATATACTGCTTTTACCTGTTCAGGATCTCCATAAATTCCTCCCCGGTGATCGTCTCCTTCTCGAGAAGATATCCGGCGAGTTCGTTTAATTTTGCTGCATGGTCTCTTAAGATTCCCATCGCCTTTTCGTACTGTGCCTTCACAGTAGCGATCACCTCATCATCGATCGCTTTCGCAGTCTCCGGTGCACATGCAAGAGAAGCATCTCCGCCGAGATACTGGTTTGTCACCGTCTCAAGAGCCACCATACCAAACTGGTCACTCATACCATAACGTGTCACCATCGCACGCGCCAGCTTCGTTGCCTGTTCAATATCGTTTGAAGCACCGGTCGTAATGGAGTGGAACATAAATTCCTCAGCCGCACGTCCGCCGGTCAGAGTCGCGATCTTGTTGAGTGCTTCCTCCTTACTCATAAGAAGACGCTCTCCGTCCTCCACCTGCATCGTGTATCCAAGCGCACCTGAAGTACGCGGAATGATCGTGATCTTATGGACCGGAGCAGAATTGCTCTGACACGCAGCCACAAGCGCATGTCCGATCTCATGGTAAGCAACGATCCGTCTCTCATGTTCCGATACGGACGCATTCTTCTTCTGATAACCTGCGATAACCGTCTCAACGCTCTCTTCCAAGTCAGCCTGGGATACAACACGGCGTCCCATGCGGACCGCACGGAGTGCACCTTCATTGATGATATTCGCAAGCTCCGCACCGCTGGCACCGACAGTTGCTCTCGCGATCGCATTAAAGTCAACGGACTCATCCATCTTGACGTCTCTTCCATGGACGCGGAGGATCGCCTCACGTCCTTTAAGATCCGGAAGTTCTACCGGGATTCTCCGGTCGAAACGGCCCGGTCTTAAAAGTGCCTTATCAAGTGTCTCCGGACGGTTTGTCGCTGCGAGAATAACAACACCCTTTCGTCCGTCAAATCCATCCATCTCCGTTAACAGCTGGTTTAACGTCTGCTCGCGCTCATCGTTTCCGCCCATGCCGCTTCCGTCACGCTTTTTACCGATCGTATCGATCTCATCGATAAAAACGATACACGGAGCCTTCTCATTTGCCTGTTTGAATAGATCACGGACCTTCGCAGCACCCATGCCGACGAACATCTCCACGAACTCAGAACCGGAGATCGAGAAGAACGGGACATGCGCCTCACCGGCAACTGCTTTTGCGAGCAACGTCTTACCGGTTCCAGGAGGGCCCACGAGAAGAGCTCCCTTCGGAAGCGTCGCACCGATATCGGCATACTTCTTCGGATCATGAAGGAAATCGACGATCTCTTTTAATGCGTCTTTCGCCTCTTCCTCTCCGGCAACATCCGCAAATGTCACGCCGGTCTCACTCTCCGCATAGATCTTCGCATTCGATTTTCCGAACGTCATCGCGTTTCCGCCTATCCGCTTTGCCATACTGCGGCTTAAGATCTGTCCAATCGCGATCATGATCACAAACGGAAGGATCCAGCTGGTGAAGAATGACATGATTGCAGATTCCTTCTGCGGGATCACCTTATCAAAGGTCACTCCCTTACTGTACAGACGCTGCGTAAGATCCGGGTCGTCCCAGAGACCAGTCTTGTAGATCTGCTCTTTTCCGCTGCTGTCCTTTGTGACAAATACGATCTCACCGTTTGCGTCATCCTTCTCAACCTGTTTTACCTGTCCATTATCGACCATAGTCAGGAACTCATTGTAGCCAACTTCCTTTACCTGCTGCTTCAGCGCAGACGGGAATACGATTCCGTTCAGGAGAACTGTCATCACAAGGATCACGATCATATAATAGAAGAATCCCTTGAACGTATTCAGGTTGTTCGGGTCCGGCTTTTTTCCGCCGTCTTTTGTACCCATATGTTTTCCTCCTTAAATAGTCTGTCCTGCATCCGTTCTTATCGCCAAAAAATATATCGGACCGCGGACAGGAATTTCTGCCTTTTCACATGCTGTTATCAACGGATCATGTGTCCAAAATGACACCCTGTCATCTTATGTGTTTTTTATCCTATCTCAGGCAGCCCTGAAAGTCAATGGAATTTATGGAAGTTTCTGAAATATTATATTTTTTTTAGAAATTCTTTTGTCATTTTTTCATGGAGCGGAATTCAAAAAATTAGCTTGACAAACACTCTTTTCCGTACTATGATACCCATAACCAAACAAGAAAAACCGTTGAGAAAGAGGAGTACATTTTCGATCGTGTTTTCACAGAGAGCTGCAGGCGGTGGGATTGCAGTATGGCACTGGAAATGGAATGGACTTTCGAGGGCAGTCCTGAATTTTTAGTATGGACTGACGGCTACCGCAGTCGTTAAACGAGCGGCGTATATGTTGGTATACGAAAAAAGCGGACCGAAAGGTCAAATTGAGTGGCACCGCGGATATGAAATTCGTCTCAAGGATCAGATTTTAAATCGATATCTGATCCTTGGGATTTTTTTTATACCTAAAGGACCTGCCGACGGCAGCTCCCTACAGATGTATGGCAGCAAAAATACATGCTCTGTACAAGATATCCCACACCACGGCACCTTCGCTCCACACCTCCAACAACTACTGGACCGCATGACCGGATCGGAAAGACCCGGAATGCAGTTACGAATCATCTCAATTAAAAAGTAGAAGAGGAGAACAAAATTATGAAAAAATCGATCAAAGCAATCATCGCAGCAACATTCACCGCAGCACTTCTCGCAGGCTGCTCCTCAGGAACAGGTTCCTCCGCAACAACGGCGGCTGAGACAACCGCAGCTGAGACAAGTGTCGAGGCTACAACCGCAGCAGAATCCGCAGACGCAGCGGATACCGCTCTCGCAGACGGTTCCTACACGATCGGCATCAACCAGTTCGCAGTTCACGGCTCTCTCGACAACTGCCGGGAAGGTTTCATCGAAGGTCTCGCCGAGAACGGATTCGTGGAAGGCAAAAATCTTACCGTATTAGAAGAAAACGCACAGGCTGACCCAGGGTTAGCAGCACAGATCAGCACAAACTTCGCCGGACAGAAGGTGGATCTCATCTGCGCGATCGCAACACCGAGCGCCCAGAGCGCATACAGCGTCGGCAGAAAGAATGATATTCCGGTCATCTATACAGCAGTTACCGATCCGGTCGCAGCTGAACTTGCAAACGCAGACGGAACACCGGTCGGCGAAGTGACAGGAACAAGTGATAAGCTTCCGGTTGAACAGCAGCTCGAAATGATCCGCGCGATCCTTCCGGATGCGAAAAAGATCGGTATCATGTATACAACAAGCGAAGTAAACTCCGCTTCCACACTCGCAGAGTATAAGGAAAAAGCTGCTGATTACGGTTTTGAGATCGTTGAATCCGGCGTTTCCTCCACGGCAGACATCCCGCTGGCAGCTGACAGCCTCTTAGAACAGGTTGACTGCTTAAACAACTTAACGGACAACACCGTCGTTGCTTCTCTTCCGCTGATCCTTTCCAAAGCAAACGCAAAGAACATCCCGGTATTCGGAAGTGAGATCGAACAGGTCAAGATCGGCTGCCTCGCTGCAATGGGGCTCGATTATGTTGATCTTGGAAAGCAGACAGGACGCATGGCTGCCGAAGTCTTAAAGGGCGAGAAAAAAGCAAGCGAACTGAACTTTGAAGTCATCGAGGAAGCAGCTTTCTACGGAAACTCCAAAGTCGCTGAGGATCTCGGGATCACATTCCCGGAGGACCTCTCCAAGAATGCAAAAGAATTATTCACTGAGATCACCCAGTAATAATTCAAACAGACACAATGTCAGGAAGTCCGGCAAAGCATTTCATCCGCTTTGCCGGACTTTGCACCAGAATGTAACTGTAAAAGTAACTGTTCAGCAGAGCTGAACACCCACTGCAATAACCGCGATAAAATATAGGTTATTGATTTTCGGAGGATAACATGGCAATCTTATTAGGAATCTTTGAGGAAGGGCTGATCTACGCGATCATGGCCCTGGGCGTATACATCACCTACAAGATCCTGGACTTTCCGGATCTTTCGGTCGATGGAACATTCCCCCTGGGCGCAGCGCTGACCGCAGGGCTGATCGTGAAAGACATTTCCCCGGTGTGGGCATTACCGCTCTCTTTCTTCGCAGGCGTGCTCGCCGGATGCGTGACCGGCTTTATTCATGTAAAATGCAAGGTCCGCGATCTGTTTTCCGGTATCATTGTCATGACCGCTCTCTACTCCGTAAATCTTCGGATCGCCGGAATGAAAGCCAATCTCCCGTTCCTGTCCCAGGATACGATCTTCGACAATGAATGGACGCGAAACAGCCTGCCGGCATCCGTGAGACCGTACATCGTTGTGATCATCCTTGCAGTGATCGCCCTGATCTGCAAATTCGTCCTCGACTGGTACTTAAACACGAGATCCGGATATCTGCTCCGGGCAGCCGGAGACAATGACGCTCTCGTAACCTCTCTCGCGGAGGACAAAGGCCGCGTGAAGATCATCGGTCTTGCGATCGCGAACGGCTTCGCAGCTCTCGCCGGAGGAGTTCTTGCTCAGAAGCAGGCCTTCTTCGATATCTCCATCGGTACCGGGACCATGGTATTCGGTCTCGCAAGCGTCATCCTCGGAACCCAGCTGTTCCATCGCTTTGGAAAATTAAAAGCGACCACCGCGGTCATCGCAGGCGCGATCCTCTACAAGGCATGCGTCGCTTTCGTCATTTCCATGCGCATCGTAAAAGCAACTGACCTGAAACTGATCACTGCAGCGATCCTTCTTCTGATCCTGATCATCAGTGATTCCATGAAGAGAAAGGGGGCACATTATGCTTGAATTAAAGAACATCAATAAATATTACAATGCAGGCACCGTGAACGAAATGTGCCTCTTTAAGGATTTCAACCTGAGCATCGCCGACGGCGAGTTCGTCTCCGTAATCGGCAGCAATGGATCCGGAAAGACTTCCATGTTAAACCTGATCTGCGGCAGCATTCCGGTCGACTCCGGAACGATCACAATGGGCGGGGTCGATATCACAAAGATGCCAGAGTACAAACGCCAACGCCGCATCGGCCGCGTCTACCAGCACCCGGCAATGGGAACCTGCCCGAACATGACGATCCTGGAGAATATGGCACTCGCCGATAATAAAGGAAAACCGTTTAACCTGCTCCCCGGAACAAACAAGTCCCGCATCGATTTCTACCGCGACCAGTTAAAGATCTTAGGACTCGGTCTTGAGGATAAGATGGGCGTGAAGGTCGGCGTTCTCTCCGGCGGCCAACGCCAGGCGATGGCACTTTTGATGTCCACGATGACCCCGATCGAATTTCTGATCCTCGATGAGCACACTGCAGCCCTCGACCCGAAGACCGCCGACATCATCATGGAACTCACAGGAAAGATCGTTGCGGAGAAACACCTGACAACGATCATGGTCACCCACAATCTCCGCTTCGCAGTCGAGTACGGCGACCGTCTCCTGATGATGCACCAGGGACATGTGGTCATGGACAAAAAGGGCGAGGAAAAGGCGAACACGGAAGTAGATGATATCCTCGACATGTTCAACGCGATCAGTATCGAGTGCGGAAACTAATCGGGAAATATCAAAAATCCATTCCAAATCGGCTACGCCGATGGATTTTTGCCTTTTAGCCTAGGTTTTCTTACGGTCAGCGCAGCAAGTGCGCAGACCTACTGAACAGTTACCTTTCTTTTTTATATTCAGGAGGTTTTATATGAACTTTCTTTCCATGGACTACTTTCTCATGACCGCCGAGAAGCGCAGCTTCACAAAAGCCGCCGATGCTCTCCACATCACCCAGCAGACCCTGAGCACCCACATCGCCAATCTGGAACAGGAGCTGGACTGCAAGCTCTTCGTCCGCCATGTTCCCCTGGAACTCACCTACGCCGGAGAGATCTTTTGCCAGTACGCCGCAGACTTCCAGAAAAAATACCGGGCAATGCAGCACGAATTTGCCGACCTGACTAAAAATGAGCAGGGCATCCTGCGGATCGGCATCTCCTTTACCCGCTGCCATGCGATCATGCCCGCGATCATCACGGAATACCAGCGCCGCTACCCGCATATGGAGATCCAGGTCATCGAAAATGCGAACACTGGACTACAAAAAGACCTGATGGAACATAAGATCGATCTCGCCATCGCGAAGTTCCCGGATTTTCTGCCAGGGATCACTCTGAGCGATTTCTATGAGGAGGAGGTCGTTCTTCTGCTTGCTGATTCTCTGTTTCATGAGGTCATTTCCGATGCCGCCCCAGCAGATGCCCTATTTTTACATCTTCCAAAGACTATCTACTGCTCCGGCTCTGATTTCACTCATGACACCGCTGGCACTGCCTCCTTTTCTGTTCAGGATCTCCCTGCACTGACAGATTCACAGCCAGAACCGTTAATGTTAAGAAGCCCGGAAGACTTCTCGATCTTCGAACACTGCCCATTCCTTCTAAACTACGCCACAGACATCGCCGGTCAGCTCGGAAGACACTTCATCACCATGGGCAATTTCAAACCGATCGTAAAGACCCAGTCCGACAATATGGGAATGCTTCTGGAACTCTGCGCCGCCGGAAAAGGCGCCTGCATCTCCCCACTGAACCTTGCCATGAGCTCCCTCTCCCCTGAGCAGCGCAAAAAAATGCGGATCATCCATCTCGGACGATCCGCAAAATATAAGATCCGCTTCGGTTCTCTGGAACAGCCTTACCAGTGGAAGGCGATCCGGAACTTTATGGATGCCGCGAACGCTGCACTCACAAGAACCGGCACAACCACCTAGCTTTCCGTTCTCTATCGCATGCGGTGTGCCGTTTTTCAAATGAATAGAAATTTCTATCGCTTCTCCCAACTGAACACGATCAACCTGCCCGGGGCCTCTCACCCTGCCAGATAACACCAGACTGGCAGGGTCAGCATGGACATTAGCGTCGTCACAACCACGCATCTCGTTGCAAACAAGGCGTCACTGTCATATCTTGCCGCAAAAATCGCCGCCGTAGCTCCGGCAGGCATGCCGGTCATCAGAACGCTGATTCCCAGTGATGTGGCATCAAGTCCAAGTCCAAGTCCAACGCCCAGTGCTGCTGCCGGGAGAATGATCAGACGGAATACAGAAAACATGGCTGTATCTTTATTAAAGATCGTTGTAATTTTTACATCCGCCAAAATCGTTCCCACGATCAGCATCGTGAGGGCGCTGTTACAATTCCCAAGATACTTCACTGTCGCCGTGATGACGGCTGGAAGCTTCACCTGAGTCACCATGCAGATCAAGCCCAGATAAATTGCGACCAGACATGGATGTGTCAGCACGTTCTTCGCGACTTTCTTCTTATCCACCTTCTCATCCGCCACAAAATAAGTTGTCCCCACCGACCACATGATGATCCGCATAGGGATCAGGAAAATTGAAGTATACAAAACTCCGATCTCATTATAGATCGCCTCTGCGATCGGATTTCCGAGAAATCCACTCATTGGAACGATCGTGCAGTACTGGAGGACTTTCCTTCTCCGCGGCACATACCGGTTAAAGATAAACTTATTTAAAGTCAGACAGACCGCCTGCATGATCACCGCCGCCAGTAAAAGCAGCGCACAGGACCGGAATATTCCCATGTTGAATTCAATCAGGCACGACTTAAAGATATTACATGGGATCACCACGTTGATGCATAAATCCGTCAGACATTTCTTTCCATTGGCATCGATGATCTCCTTTTTCTTTAAGATTGCTCCGACAATCATCAATGCAAACAAGGTTCCCTGAAGACTGAATAGATCGAGTAAATTCATGTATATGCCTCCCGCCTCTTTCTGATGTAAATAAATTTTTGCAGCAACTTTATAGAAGTCTTCTCACTGCCCCTGCATGTTTCTTAAATCTATCATAGCACGGTCATATTTCTTTGTATAACTGTTTTATTCGGTGAAGTACACAGCTATTTATCTGTTTTTTATTCGAATTTCAAAAAAGTCCCCCAATCGAACACAGCCCCTGCTGCCGGTCCACGTTCAGCTTTTCCTACGCATTCTCCATATAGAGAAACAGAACCAGATATCCTCTTTTCAGAGAATACCAGGTTCTGTCCTCTACATCTGCTTTTTATGAATTCATCTCAGCAAAACCATTCAATGAATTCTGCATTTTTATTTACCAGTCCATGCCCCGTCCGGACCAACTTCATATCCATCTGGTGTAATCGTGTTTGCAAACATTGCGCCCTGCGGCTGCTTCATGCCTTCGCTGAAGTAGTACCACTTTCCGTCGATCAGATGCCAGCCAGTGTACATATGTCCCTGACTTCCGTCAGCCTGATTATGCAGGTAATACCAAATTCCATTGTCTTTGATCCAACCGGTCTGCATGTAGCCGTTCTCATCGAAGTGATACCACTGCTGTTTTCCATTCCAGCTGATCAGTTTCCAGGAAGACTTCGGATAGCTTCCGTCCTTCGCCTCAAACCACCAGCCTTTTTCATTCCGCTTCCAGAATCCTTCCAATGTGGAGGCTGATACCAGGTTTATCTTCTTCGTTGTACTGGATGCCGGTTCGTCACTATCATCGCTGTCGGAAGAGCTGCTGGAACTGTTAGCGTTAGCCTTTGCTTTTACTGTTACAGTGATCGTCTTCGTTGCGGAAGCTCCCTTGCTGTCGGTTATCTTATACATTACATGGTAAGTGCCAGCCTTTGTGGTGTCGACATCATTTGCTGTAATCTCGATCTTCGCCGTCAGATCACCGTCTTCCGCGTCTGATGCAGTTACATTCTTCTTCGCGTCAAATGTATCTCCAACGGTCAGTGTTACATTCTCTGCGGTGATAGTCGGAACAGCATTTAATGCCTCCATCTTCGGATATACAGTAACGGTGATAATCTTATATCCAGTTGCACCCTCATTATCTGTGGCTTTATAGATTACCTGATAAGTCCCTGATTTTGTAGTATCGACTGTATTGGAGAATACTTCGATGTTTTCAGTGATATCTCCATCCTCTTCATCGTTTGCAGTTACTCCCTTTAACGGATTAAAAGTATCTCCAACTATCAACTTAAGATCCTTAGCATTTATTGTTGGAACATGATTCATGATGAGCGCCTGCGGCATAACATCTACATCGATCTCGCACTTCGCAGTCAGATAATTTTTCGTATCTGTCGGTGTATAAACAGCTTTAAATTTCTGAAGACCATACTTTTTCAGCTCTGTTTCCGGTTTCACCCACTGGAACTGTTCCGGCAGACCTTCCACATCTGCCAGTGTCTGTCCCTGAATTGCCTTTAATCCTATCGGGAGCTCATACTCCGGCTCTGCCTGTTTCACCGTCAGAGTGACCTCTACGTAGAATACAGAATTATCCCCCATTGTGACATAAACCGTTCCATGATATTCTCCAGCATCAAGATCTGTTACCGGCGTGATGGTAATGCTGTTGTCCTTAACTTCTACATCGAAATATTCTGCATTGCTGTTTGTTGCTTTCGTGATCTTCTCAGCATCACTTCCAGATGCCAGTAATGTAACGGATGCTTCCTCAGCCTCACTGTCGTCATAACCATATGTGACTTTGCCAAGTTTTGCATCGGTCTCTATAGAGTAATTTGTTCCAGCCCATTCTGCGTAATAAGTATTACCATTCTCGGCTTCTGTAACAGTAGTATTTTTATTACCGGCTTTATACCAATGCGCAAATTTCTTTCCACTCTTGATCGGAGAGGCCAAGATCTTATCTTTCAGCTCTGTTCCTGCCGGGAGAATTCCACCGCCTGTGACTGCATAGCTGATACGCGCACTCGCATCACTATGATTTTTAATTATATTTTTTTCTTTTTCTGACGATACATATACAACAGGCGAATTGCCGCTGAACATAGTCTTCGCTGTACCCTCAACTGATAAATCCTTCACAGATGAGAAATCCACCTGTGGCAGGCTCTTAGAACTTGCAAATGTTCTGCTACTGTTTATCGTAAGCTTGGATGCACGGAACACAATTGTTTTTAAATTGTCTGCTCGTCTAAATACGTCTGAATCTACATATGTCACTGTATCTGGAACGATCACACTTTTCATATAAGGATTTTCCCTATCATGAATCCCCCAAGCCTGGTCGGAACCAAACAAGCCGCTTCCCAGTTTGGTAACAGTTATTTTCTCTCCATTGATCTCCAGGCAACTCGGCACAACAATATCTGAATAGCATTCCCTATTATGATATGCAATCAGTGAAATACCTTCACCTGTTCCATCATCCTGATACTCCCAGGTAATTCCGTTTTCGTCCATCACCTCATCTGACGGAATGTATTTTCTCCAACCGCTACTTTCTTTTATCCATTGATGAATATCATCATCCACTGTCT
>OOCB01001532.1_pt1 | contig 30688 bp, 33 predicted proteins | sample 1671351 | NCBI WGS metagenome assembly OOCB01 (sample SAMN06348148, study PRJEB24527) | human gut metagenome | biome: human gut; feature: ankylosing spondylitis patient; material: feces | host: Homo sapiens | place: China | collected 2015-10 | reverse complement strand
AACGGGATGTAGCTCAGCTTGGTAGAGCACCTGGTTTGGGACCAGGGGGTCGCATGTTCAAATCGTGTCATCCCGATTGTTGTTATGCGGGTGTAGTTCAATGGTAGAACTTTAGCCTTCCAAGCTAATAGCGTGGGTTCGATTCCCATCACCCGCTTATATATTGAAAAAGAAAGAGACGGTACTCACCGTCTCTTTCTTTTTTTTTGCATTCACAGGCATATTGACCATGATTGTATACAAAGACCACGGATTATTTGGCTGAATATCATGTACCAGCATGTATCCCATCCTCACGATATATTCCCCTCTCTTTTAAGTCTGTCCTTAGTCATTGTGGAAGTGTTCAAATAGAGAAGGTCTAACACATGTTCGAACACAAGAATATCTTTTCTTTATCACAATTTATAAAAACGCTTACAAAAATAGCTTGCGTAAATCATTAACCTGTAATACCATATCAATTAAGCGCTTAACCTTTAGGGGTAAGGCGCTTAAACTTAACGTAGATTAAGCGCTTAACCCGTAAAGGAAAGGACGGCGATCAAACTCATGAAAACAATTCGATTGACGATGGCCCAGGCACTGCTTCGATACCTGGATCAGCAATATATCTCGGTTGACGGGGTGGAAACCAAGTTTGTGAAGGGAATCATCGGTATTTTTGGACATGGCAATGTAACAGGCATTGGAGAAGCGCTGGAGCGCAGTCCGGGAAGCCTGACGTATATGCAAGGCAAGAACGAACAAGGCATGGTGCATACGGCAGCGGCTTATGCCAAGCAGAAGAACCGTAGACAGATCTATGCATGTACTACATCCATTGGACCTGGTGCTTTGAATATGATTACGGCGGCAGCTACTGCAACGGTGAACCGAATTCCGGTTTTATTGCTTCCTGGAGACAACTTTGCTACACGGGAACCGGACCCGGTACTTCAGCAGTTGGAAGTGAGCAGTGATTATACAATCTCAGCCACTGATCCATTCAAAGCCGTCAGTAAATACTGGGATCGCATTGTTCGTCCCGAACAGTTGATGATTGCTGTTACACAGGCCATGCGTGTGCTAACCGATCCAGCAGAGACGGGAGCAGTAACGCTCGCACTGCCGCAGGATGTGCAGGCAGAGGCGTACGATTATCCAGAATCGTTCTTTGCCCGCAAAGTACATTATCTGGATCGTCGCCCCCCGGTACAGGCAGCCATTGAACGGGCAACGGAGCAGATTGCCCGAGGCAGAAAGCCGCTGCTCGTTGCAGGCGGCGGTGTGTTGTATTCTGAGGCGTCCGTCCAGCTCGTGGAATTCGCCGAGGCATTTGGTATTCCGATCGCCGAGACGCAGGCGGGCAAGAGCGCAGTTTCTTGGAACCACCCACTAAATGTGGGGGCCATCGGGGTTACAGGTTCTCTAGCAGCCAATAGGCTGGCGAGAGAAGCAGACGTTGTGATCGGCGTCGGTACGCGGTTCTCGGATTTTACGACGGCGTCCCGCTCTGCTTTTCAACATCCGGAAGCTTCATTCATCAACATTAACCTGAACGGCATGGATGCCGCCAAGTTAGGCGGGGAAGCCATTCTGGCAGATGCACGCGAAGGATTGCAGGCTTTGCAAAAGGAATTGCAGGAAAGACAATATCGATGTGCATATGGCGCATCCGAAATCGCTGATCTCCGCGCTGAATGGAATGCAGAAGTGGATCGGCTGTATGCAGCTCAACATGAAGCAGGGCTGGCACAGACTACAGCAGTTGGCATCGTTAACCGGACCATTGATCCATCTTCCGTTATTGTGTGTGCGGCGGGCAGTCTGCCAGGCGATCTGCATCGTCTGTGGCGTGCGTCTGAACCAAAGACGTATCACATGGAGTATGGGTTCTCCTGTATGGGGTACGAGGTAAGTGGAGCGTTCGGAGCAGCACTTGCCGAGCCGGATCGTGAAGTGTACGCGATGGTCGGTGATGGCAGTTATCTGATGCTGCATTCGGAGTTTGTGACCAGTTTGCAGGAACAGAAGAAGATGACTATTTTATTATTCAACAACAATGGATTCCAATGTATTCATAATTTGCAGCGGGAACATGGTAGTGACGGGTTTGGCAATGAGTTCCGTTATCGGGAATCCGAGAGTGGACGACTGACCGGGGATTACATGCCAATGGACTTTGCTGCACACGCCCGAAGCATGGGAGCCAAATCCTATAGAGCGGAGACAGCAGAACAGCTGGAAAAAGCACTCCGAGATGCGAAGAACGAAACAGTGAGTACGTTGATTGAGATTCCGGTCGTGCCTGGAACCAACGCAGGTGGATACGAGTCATGGTGGAATGTGGGTGTACCTGAGGTATCTGCCGAAGAAAAGGTAGTTCATGCTCATCACACCATGCAAGCCAACCGTGCCAAAGCAAGACCGATTTAATCCGGTTTAATATAGTGAACCACAATGTTGAACGACAAAGGAGACGTGGGGCAATGAGCAAGCTGCCATTCCAGCTTGGGATTCATCCGATCAATTGGGTCGGTGAAGATGTGAAGGAGCATGGTGATGCGACAACGTGTGCACAGATTCTGGATGACATTCAGCGTCTTGGGCTGACGGGTACAGAGATGGGACGTAAATATCCTACCGATCCTGCTATATTGCGTGAGGAATTGAGCAAAAGGAATATCAAGCTGGTCTCCCAGTGGAAATCCGTACTTTTCTCCGACCCGGCATATCGTCAATCGGAGCTGGACAGTTATCGCAGACATGCGGAGTTTCTGCAATCCATGGGTAGTAAGGTAATCAGTACGGCGGAGGTAGGCGGGTCACTTCATTTTGATCCAAGACGAACTCCGAATGAAAAAGAAGTGCTCAGACTCAGCGAATCTGAATGGCATATTCTTGCTGAAGGGTTGAACGAAGCAGGTGCTATTGCTCGCGAACATGGGTTGAAGCTTACGTACCATCATCATGGAGGCACAGTGGTAGAGCAACCGGATGAGATTGATCGATTGATGGAGCTGACAGACCCTTCTCTCGTGTACCTTCTCTATGATACTGGTCATGCCTATTATGGCGGAGCCGATCCACTTGAACTGCTACGCAAACATTATGATCGGATCGCCTATATCCATCTGAAAGATATCCGCCCGCATGTGCTGGATGAAGCACGCGCGGAGCAATCTGACTTTGTCGGCTGTATTCGTAGAGGAGTGTTCACTGTACCAGGCGATGGATGCATTGATTTTGCACCAATTCTGCAAGAACTGATCACACGAGGGTACGATGGCTGGGCGATGCTTGAAGGAGAGCAGGACCCTGCGATTCATAACCCGTATGAGTATGCCAAACGCTCCTTGAACTATATGGAGTCGTTATACCAACACAGCTGATTCGTTTAGCATTGCAGCGGTCAGAGGCCACACCTTATGAAGAGAAAAAGGAAAAAGGCCAGCAAGAGTATAAAGTTACGATTGGAAAATAAAACTGACTTACTCTAGCCGTTTACGAGTTCTTACGATGGAATGAGTAACTAGTCTAGATATCCATATAGAACATGGAAAATCCCACTACAGAAAGGGGCTCACATGCAATGACTTACGTATCCTTTCCGGTATCCAGGAAGAAGGATTTCACCGCGATTGGCCGCTTGTGCATCGACTTGAACGCCAATGAGATCAATCGCCCGATGGAAGAGACGATGACGTTTACGAAGTATGTAGGTGGCTCTCCGGCCAATATTACGATTGGCATGTCCAGACTGGGTATGGAGACGGCTTTTATCGGTAAGATCGCGGGTGACCAGATGGGCAGATTCATCCAGAGTTATTTGGAGAAGAACGGCATCGACACATCAAATGTAGTTACAGATGACACCGGAGCAGTGACAGGGCTTGCTTTTACCGAAATCAAAAGCCCAACGGATTGCAGTATCCTGATGTACCGGGACAATGTAGCTGATCTGTTATTACAGGCGCAAGAGGTGCAAGAGCAGTTGATTGCTGACTCCAAAGTGCTGCTAATCTCAGGCACAGCCCTCGCGCAGAGCCCATCCCGTGAAGCTGTATTACAGGCACTAACGTATGCAAAAAAACATGGCACAGTTATTGTGTTTGATCTGGACTATCGCCCATACACATGGACATCAGACGAAGAGACAGCGGTATATTATAACCTCGCAGCCGAGAAATGCGATATCATTCTGGGCACACGTGAAGAGTTCGACATGATGGAGACATTCGACCACAATTCGGATCATAGCGATCAGGTGACTGCACAGAAATGGTTTGATTTCTCAGCGAATATTGTAGTAATCAAACACGGCAAGGAAGGGTCCATTGCTTATACGCGTGAAGGGCTTTCCCATCGTGCGGACAGCTATCCGGCAAAAGTGGTCAAAACGTTCGGCGCAGGCGATTCCTATGCGGCTGGGTTCCTGTATGGATTGATGCAGGGCTGGACAATTGAGCGTAGTATGGCGTATGGCAGTGGCGCAGCAAGTATCGTTATTTCAAGCCACAGCTGTTCGGATGCAATGCCAACGGTGGAACAGGTGAATGACTACATCGAACGTTGCAATCGGGGCGAGATTACCGTGTCTTGAAGCTCGTTGCAATACTTTGAATAACACACTCATACAGATCAACATCAATCATATAAGTTCAACATAAGGGATCACACATAAGCGAAGGGAGACAGGGCTATGGGAAAAGGAATTTCTGAAGCGTCTGCAACAGCGACAATGGTACAAAACTGGATCGGAGGTGCCTGGGTAACCCCAGCGTCAACTCGCACGGAGCCAGTGGTGAATCCGGCTACAGAAGAGGTTATTGCACATGTGCCACTGTCCGAACAAGCGGACGTGGATCTGGCGGTTCAGACAGCACGAGAAGCGTTCAAATCCTGGAGCAGCACACCGGTTCCGCGCCGTGCACGTATTCTGTTCCGCTACCAGCAGTTGCTGGTTGAACATTGGGAAGAGCTCGCTCGCCTGGTGACACTGGAGAACGGTAAAAGTTATGCCGAAGCGTACGGCGAGGTATTACGTGGCATTGAATGCGTCGAGTTCGCGGCAGGTGCCCCGAATCTGATGATGGGCAAACAACTGCCTGATATCGCGACAGGACTGGAGTCGGGCATGTACCGCTACCCAATCGGCGTAATTGGGGGGATTACCCCGTTCAACTTCCCGATGATGGTGCCGTGCTGGATGTTCCCGCTTGCTATTGCGTGTGGTAACACCTTTGTCCTGAAGCCGTCCGAGCGCACACCGCTGCTGGCAGGCCGCCTGGCAGAGCTGTTCAAGGAAGCGGGGCTTCCTGACGGCGTGCTCAACATCGTTCACGGTGCGCATGATGTCGTGAACGGGTTGCTGGAACATAAGGATGTTCAAGCGATCTCCTTTGTCGGATCACAACCTGTGGCTGAATACGTCTACACTACTGCATCCAAGCATGGCAAACGGGTACAGGCACTCGCGGGTGCCAAAAACCACTCCATCGTTATGCCGGACGCCGATCTGGATCTAACCGTGAAAGAGATTACCAGTGCAGCTTTTGGTTCAGCAGGGGAACGTTGCATGGCATGTGCGGTTGTTGTGGCTGTGGGTGATGTGGCTGACGAACTGGTACAAAAGCTGGTGGAAGCGGCAGACCGCATTACCATTGGTAACGGCATGGATGAGGGCGTGTTCCTCGGTCCTGTCATCCGTGGACCACACAAAGAGCGCACACTTAGTTACATTGAAGCCGGAGAGCAGGAAGGCGCGGCATTGATCAGGGATGGACGTAAGGATCAGGCGACAGGTGAATCCGGTTATTTTGTAGGGCCTACGGTATTCGACCAAGTTGATAGCAATATGAAAATCTGGCAGGATGAGATCTTTGCTCCGGTACTCTCGGTGGCAAGAGTGTCTACGCTGGAGGAAGCCGTTGAGCTGGCGAACCGTTCCGATTTTGCCAACGGGGCGTGTCTGTTCACCCGCAGCGGAGCGAGTATGCGTCAATTCCGTGAAACGATTGATGCGGGCATGTTGGGTATTAACCTGGGCGTACCTGCGCCAATGGCATTTTTCCCGTTTTCCGGTTGGAAAAAGTCCTTCTATGGTGATCTACATGCCAATGGTACGGATGGTGTTGAATTCTACACTCGCAAGAAGATGGTAACGGCGCGCTGGTAACAACCAGAGCATCACTCGGGCTAAGGGGAACGCCCAGCCCATATGGACGCACATAGGGAGGATAACGGAATGGGCAAGGACAAAGTGAGAATTGGCATCATCGGTGCTGGACGGATCGGCAAAATTCATGCAGACAATCTCCTGCGTAACCCGCATGCCGAGATTGTGGGAATCAGTGACTTATTTGCAGGTCCTGAATTGGAGGCTTGGGCCTCCAGTCGTGGCATCCCTGTTGTAACAACGAACAGCAGCGAGTTGATCTCGATGCCTAATGTAGACGCGGTGCTGATCTGTTCTTCAACAGATACACATGTGCCGCTGATCGAACAGGCCGCCCAGGCGGGCAAACATATCTTCTGCGAGAAGCCGGTCAGCATGGATCTGGCACAGACCCAAGCGGCTGTAGCGGCAGTTCAGAAGGCTGGCGTGAAGCTACAAATTGGATTTAACCGCCGCTTTGATCACAACTTCAGACGGATACGTACGCATGTGCAGGATGGTACGATTGGTGATCCACATATTATCAAAATTACGTCTCGCGACCCGAGTCCGCCTCCTGCGGAGTATATCCGGGTGTCTGGCGGGATTTTCATGGACATGATGATCCACGATTTTGACATGGCTCGGTATCTGTCCGGGAGTGAAGTGGAAGAAATATACGCTCAGGGTAACGTGCTGATCAATCCGGTCTTTGCGGAACATGGTGACGTGGATACAGCGATTGTAACGATGACTTTTGCCAATGGAGCGATTGGTGTTATTGATAACAGCCGTCAGGCTGTATACGGGTATGACCAGCGTGTTGAAGTATTTGGCTCATTGGGCAGCGCCGTAGCGGCGAATGATCATCCAAATACGGCTGAGATCAGTACAGCGGCCGGGCTTATGCGCGACAAACCGTTACACTTTTTCCTGGAACGCTACAATGAAGCATATGTACAGGAGACAGTCCTCTTTATCGATGCAATCATTCATGATACACCGGTTATCGTTGATGGCCACGATGCAGTACAGGCAGAACGAATTGCACTGGCAGCAAAAATGTCCATGGAGCGGGGAAGACCTGTGAAGCTGAGTGAAGTCCCTGGGGTGTCACTGGAATCGCAAACGGCAACGCCATAGGTGGATGATTAAAGTCACTTTTTTCTAATAGAGCGCAAGAATGGTCCAAGTTTTTGTTTTTTATAAGTATCAGGTTGTTGTGGACGATTACAGAAAGGAGTGGATGACAAGATGTCAGAACGTATTGTGAAACCCGTGGTCAACCCGGAGGGAGACGGTACACTTATAAACGTAACACCGGAGTCGGCGGGGTGGGAATATGTTGGCTTTCAGGTAGCGAAGCTGGCGGAGGGGGAGACGCTAACCCGTGAGAGCGGTGATCAGGAACTCTGTGTGGTGCTTCTCAGTGGTTTCGCCAATGTAAGTACCCGGGAGCACACATGGAATAATATCGGAAAAAGAATGAGTGTTTTCGAGAAAATTCCGCCGTATTCGGTCTACGTCTCAACTTCCGATCAAGTGCAGATCACAGCACGTACCGAACTGGAAATCGCTATATGTGTTGCACCCGGTAAAGGTACGTACCCGGCTCGTCTCATTACACCCGAAGATGTAGGGGTAGAGGCGCGAGGATATGGCAATCTGGAACGCCAGATTCACAACATTTTGCCGGAACAGAAGGAAGCGGACAGTCTGCTCGTTGTTGAGGTATTCACACCAGATGGGCATTGGTCCAGTTACCCGCCACATAAGCATGATCGGGACGCTCTCCCGGATGAATCTTTGCTGGAAGAAACGTATTACTTCCGTGTGCAGCCTGAGCAGGGATTTGCCATTCAGCGCATATACACGGACGATCGTTCTGTGGACGAGACGCTAGCAGTGAAAAACGGTGAAGTGGTGCTTGTTCCGGACGGATATCATCCGGTAGGTGCTCCTCCAGGGTATGAGGTCTACTATCTGAACGTGATGGCTGGACCAACCCGGACCTGGAAATTCCATAACGATCCTGACCATGAGTGGTTGATGAAAAAGTAAAACAGTTTATGCTACGCACATTGTGCTGGCTTCAAGTTGCGTATGCAGACTTCCCCCTGCATAATGAGAAGAAGAGAACAATTATCTATGTATAACGAAATTTATATATAGCACAAATGGGGAACAACAATGAAAGCAACCATATACGATATAGCACGCGAGGCGGGTGTATCCATTGCAACCGTCTCGCAGGTCATTAATGGCAAAGGCAAGATCAGCGAGAAGCGGCGCGCTGAGATTATGGAGATCATGGAACGCCTTCATTATCAACCCAGTGCGATCGCAGCTGCACTTACAGGGAAGCAGACGTATACATTGGGGCTGCTCGTACCGGACATCTCAAACCCTTATTTCGCAGAACTCGCCAGAGCCGTGGAGGATCGAAGCCGTCAATTGGGTTACAGCGTGGTCATCTGCAGTACGGATAATAAGGACGAGCGGGTAGAGCGTTATCTGAATCTGCTTCAGCAAAAAAGGGTAGATGGCATGATGATTGGAACCGGGATCGATAATGCAGAAATTTTGTCACCCCTCTTGCAGCAGTCTATCCCTGTCGCTTTGATTGCCCGTCATATGCCATCCCTGTCGGTTCATACAGTCACCATTGACGACATAATTGGCGGAGCACTCGCAGCGGAGCATTTGCTTGAACTGGGGCACAGCCGTGTAGCGGTTCTGTCGGAACCGTCCAAAGTCAGCAGCAGTCAGGAACGTGTACGTGGATTCCGTGAAACACTGATTAAGGCAGGCCATACGCTGGAACCGAATCAGATCCGAGAATCGGCAGCTGACCTGAGCTCGGCCAAAAAAGAGGCGCTATTGCTGCTCGGTGAGAAGGATCACCCGACAGGTTTGTTCTGTTGTAATGACATTCAGGCCATCGGTGCACTTCAGGCAGCCAAAGAGCTGGGCCTACGCGTGCCAGAGGATGTGTCGATTATCGGATTTGATAATACCATTCTGGCTTCGGTGACCAGTCCACCGCTTACGACCGTTGCCCAGCCAATTGAAGAACTGGGACATCGCGCTGTAGATCTGTTGATTGAAGAGTTAAAGGATGAGCGAAAAGAACCGCAGAAGATTGTGCTGAAGCCCGAGCTGGTTATCCGAGAATCAGCAGGTCGTGTATTGAGCTGAAAACAAATAGTTTTCGGCGTACGCTGAACAGACGTGAGGCCAAGTCTACGTGTGTCATATTCATGGCTCGGGATAAGGGTTATCGTCTTACCTCGTTCTGAATAGGTAATAAAACAATATAACAAAGTAAACAAACAAGCCGCGCTCACCCTATGGGAGAACGCGGCTTGTTTGTTTAAATCTTTAATTTTTAGTGTAGCCCAAAACGTCATCGTAATTGAGAGACCAGAGATAAGAAATGACATTGGAACAGAAGGAGTGAGATGTTATACTGGAATATATCAATAATTACCAATTTATATGTTTTATGTAGATCTAGAGAGGGGATTGGGATGATTAAACGAATCAAGATGATTATGGGTATCGCCATGATTATTGTTTTTTTAGCTATTGCAGTGCGTATGTATACCTCTGGTCAATATACTATGTATATCCCCAGCAAACATACGACGTTTCGAGCAGAGGTTACCGATCATATGACGATGCTGGATACATTGGATCGACTGACGATTAGGAAAATTTCCAACAATGAACCGTATAATGAAGATGATGAAATAACGATTACAGATCCCAAAGAGATTAGAGACATGCTGAAGTTATTAAAGGATGTTGATCTCAAAAGAGTACGGGAATTCGACGTTTCTGAAAGGAATCCGCATTACTATGAGTGGCGACTTACTATTAATAAAGAAGGTCGCTTTACTGAAGATTTCGGAATCACGTTTTATAATGAACAATCTATCTCCATCTATAGCGGCGCGAAAACAAGAGACCAACTTGAGGACTATGAGATTACCAATGAGTTTAATCTGAATGAGATGGGACGCCTATTTGAGAAGTTGAAGGAGGAACAAACATGACCAAGACCAGCTATCATGTACGTTCGATTGAGGAACAGGATATCCCCTTTCTGTGGGAGATGTTATACGCATCCCTGCATACACGAGAAGGTGATGAACCTCTCCAACTCGAAAGTATACATACGCCTGAGCTATCCAAATACGTTGAAGACTGGGGAAGAGAAGGGGACTTCGGGTATGTTGCAGTTGACCAGCAGGGCAAGAGACTAGGTTCAATAACATTAAGATTCTATACGGATCAGAATGCGGGATACGGTTATGTGAATGCAACTACGCCAGAGATGGGAATGGCTGTAACGGAAGATGCACGTGGGAAAGGAGTAGGTACCTTACTGCTTCAGACCGCATTAGATGAGGTTGAACGGCGGGGAATTGCAGAAGTCTCGCTCAGTGTTGACCCGGATAACCAAGCGATTCGCTTATATAAGCGGTTAGGATTTGTGGAGGAGTCCCTAAATGGTACATCAGTAACGATGGTGCGTGTAAGTAAACTTGATCACTGGCAAAACTGAGTAAACCACGTGGAACTGCAAAAGAAGAGGCGTTTCCTCATGGGAACGCCTCTTTCTGTGTGCCATGTACAGCATCGGTATCTCTCTTATTATACTAAGTCCGTAGCACTTCAATATTATTTCAACAAAAATGCCAAAGCCTCGTCATACGTTTCCCATTGGAATTCAGTCTGGTGCGCGGACTCTTTGGAGATCCGATTCAATTGCATTTTGGCGATCGCACCACCTACCGCTACACTAGCTCGCTTCATCCCCCACTGTGTCAGTAGTTTCTGGTGTTCCACAATTTTTTCTTTGGTATCCTGAGGGAAAGCCTTCATGTTCCGCATATCTACTAGCACATCAAACGAATTCCCCAATTGTTCCGCTATTCTTTGGATTTCTGTATTCGTTTGTTCGACATGTTCAGGAGAAACAATACCTTCCCAGATAATTTCAATAATAGGTTTAGTTGAATCCAAACGTCTAACAGACATGTAGGCAACTCCTCGATAATAAAATAATATGTAATATATGAGACTATAAGCCTATTAATTATACCTTTTTATAACGAGAATGAAAACTAAATTCATAATTAAGTGGTTCTTATGGACTACTTATTCCTAGTGAAGTTAAATTCAGGGATTGTTATCATATCGTCATTGGGGGGAAGGTTAAATAGCTAAAAGCCGCCCAGAGAATGAACTCCAGACGGCCTCTATAACTGTAACATGATAAATTGAAAATCCTACGTAAATTAGAAGCCAATCTTCAAACTGTTACCTTCCGTTGCTACACCTTTGGAAAGGGAAATGCTCAGCTTTTGTTCTGCCGAGAAGCCTAGTGTTTCCCCATCATGCAGTGTGACGTCGTTCTCAACCACATACGTTGTGGTCATGAACATCATCTCAAATACATCGCTTAAGGACTCCGACGATTGCATAATCTCCATCTCTTCTTTACCAAAGTTACGTAGTCCGTAAGTGTAAGCTGAAGCGCCTTCGGCATTTTGGAATAATCCGATGAAAATCCAGAGCGAGACTGGCAACTCATCATGTTTGATCCCACGGCTGGTTTCGACATATTGACTGGCTTCAACAACAAGTGGGGCCATGTATATGGCCAGCGCGTGATCCAACTGTAACAAGGCACTCGCTGTTTGAGTGAACAGAACATGTCCATCAATAGCATTTGTTGCGTTCAGAACAGAGACAATAATCTGAGACTGGTGCCGTGAGGTAACTTGCTCCGCTTCTCGCCAAAGGATGTTGAGTTTGGCATTCTCCTCAACTTCACGGTCGGGTACAGGCGCGGCAATATGGGCACATACCACCTGCATTCCATTCACTTCGAAAAAGAGATTGCCCTCCTCTGGGCGTTCTTCAATCTCGATATCCCATTCGTTCTTCATGTTCCTGATGAAGAGGTCAAAATCACAATCCTCACGCTCCAGCAGGACAAAACCCACGATGGTTTCACTGTAATTCGTCGATTCGACAGCACCACCTGCAGGTACTTTCTCCTTTTTGCGCCGCCGAAGCTTGTCAAACAATCCCATGACATGTTCTCCTTCCAATTCCAGAACGATTCTGGTCATTGTACACTGCTATCTATTCACTACCTTACCATAAAGGAGTTAACATGAATCGAAACAATGCACCATTCGACAGAAATTACAGGAACAGAACTAGCAACAACGCAATGATCGCAGGCAAACCTTGTTTGATAATGATCGACCGTGAAGAAGTTGCTCCTCCATAAAGAGCCGCAATAATCACACACGCCAGGAAGAAAATCTGAATATGCTGTCCAACGGCAGCATCCGGATATACGAGTCCCCAGATCAGACCTGCCGCAAGAAATCCATTGTAAAGACCTTGATTGGCCGCGAGAGATTTGGTGGATTTGGCGAATTCCGGCGTGAGATTAAAGGTTTTCATTGTGCGTGGACGAGTCCACATAAACATCTCCATCACCATGATATAGAAGTGTTCGATAGCTACAAGAGCTACAAAAATGATACTAATCAAAGGAAACACCTTGCTTTCTGATATGTAATTTATTTACTTGTCCATCCTAGTATAAATGTTTGCAACAAGAACGGAAAGAGCAAATTTAATTTGTAACAATTTAATTGCGTATTATCAAAATTATTTATCGTTTTCCAGTTGAGTTATGATGTTGAAATTAAAAAATGGTTACAAAGGTAAGCATACGCCGATTGTCGACAATCCATTCATTGGGTAATAATGAACAATAAAGAAGTAATATTGCTCAGGAAAGGGAGGAGATTACTATGGGAACAGTTCAATTCGTCATGTTGGCTGATGATCCATCCACATTTGTGACCCGAGTTGTACCTTTTATCGACATTGAGCTTGCAGGAATTCCGGGTGACCGTCATTATGGTCTGCTTCGTCCAGCGGACTCACGTCAGAAAATCTACAAGCGTGGTACACCGATTGCGAATCGCCGCCAGATCAGTATTGTGTCTGAGGAAGAATGTGCTCTTATTGCTGAGAAAATGAACATTCCTGAAGTGCGTCCAGAGTGGCTTGGTGCCAATATACTGGTCCGTGGCATTGATCGATTGACGGAACTGCCTGCTGGAACGCGGCTCCTATTTCCAAACGGGACAGGGTTAATATGCGAAGGGGAGAACCTTCCCTGTGTACATCCGGGAAAAATGATTGAACAATTCTATGAACAGGACGGTTTGCGCAAAAAATTCGTGCCTGCTGCTCGCAAAAAACGTGGGATTGTGTGCTCGGTTGAAAGGGAAGGTGTAATCCATACGGGGGATACCATAGAAGTCATTCGCCTGTCCTGATTCTCAGGACAGGTTAATTTATTAGCCCTCGGTGCTCACCATTCAGATGTCTAGAGTGTAAGTACTCCTCTGGTGTACTGCCAATAATGGACTTGAAGTCTCGGATGAAATGGGATTGATCATGATATCCAAGATCCTGAGATAGCTTAATCAGGTCACAGTGAAGACCACGGTCCATCCATTCTGCAGCATTTTGCAGACGATACAACTTGATTACCGTTTTGGGTCCGATGCCCACATACTGATTGAACAGGCGTTGAAGCTTTCGGGTATGCATATTCCAATAAGAAGACAGATCATCCACTCTCAGCATCTCTCGGTTCTGTTCGATCTGTTGCACAATATCATGAACCATTCTCGCTTGAGCATCTTCAGCAGGAAGGTGTGCACACAATAGCTGGTCGATGTAGCTGGTTTTATCCGCATCATCCCCCGCCCCAAGAAGTCGGTCTTCCAAGGACTCCGCTGTGACGTCAAGAATATTGGATACATTCATCGGTTGTCCGTACAATGAAGAAACAGGAACCCAAAGGAAGGGATAAAATTCTCCTGGGTTGAACTTCACGCCAAATACACGACCTTTCCCGCTCACAAGATAGGAGAATTTACGTCCCGATGGTCCGAAGAAAAACGTATTGTTCCGTTCCACAATCAGATTGACACAAGGATTAGGCACGACATGTTGGGGATACGGTTCAAGTCCAGTCAGATCCCACGATACGATCCAGTAATGTTTAACAAAAGGCCGAAGTGCTTCGGAAGGAGCATGGCGTGTCAGTTGATATTTATGGTCACCTTCATTCAGATTCAACAGGCCCATGTTTGGTCTGTCTCCTTGTTCTACCTGCTTCATCTGAATCATTCCTCCTGCTCATCTCACATTACTTAGGTTCTCTGAACAACATTGCCCGGACAGCAAAACGGGGTAAAACGAGTTGCCTGCGCCATCTCGAAGGTTGACTGAGGAGGCGATAGAGCCATTCCAGGTTAAGCTTCTGCCATATCGCAGGGGCACGTTTGGTTTTGCCGGCCACGATATCGAGACTGCCTCCAACACCTATGGCTACACGAGCGTTCAACTGGTGGCGATACTTGTTAATCCAGTGTTCCGCATGGGGGGCGCCAAGAGCCACGATAAGAAAGTCTGGTTGAGCAGTACAAATCTCTTCCACAATCTGTTGTTCCTCATCTGCCTGGAAGTAACCATGGTGTCTACCTTTTACAACAACTCCCGGATAACGTTGCGCAATAACTTTCACGGCCTGTTCACTGACGCTTTCCTCTGCTCCCAGCATGTAGAATGACCAGTGTTTTCGATCACCTTCCTCCAATAAACGAAATAGCAGATCACAACCGGTTACCCGTTCAGTCAATTGTCCGCCCCGAAAACGGGATACCATCACAATGCCCGCACCGTCAGCCGTGACCAACCCGGCTTGATCGACGACTTTCCGAAGAGAGGCATTCTTTTGACAGGACATAACAATCTCGGGATTACCTGTGATGACATGGAAGAGTTCATTGCTTTCCTGATCTACGACTTTATCAAGGATCGCAACGGTTTGATCCATCGTGACATTGGGAAAAGGGATACCCATAATATTGGTTGATTGGCTCATATCTCATTTCCTTTCTTATTCCATCCCATGAGTGAATGGGGAACAAGCCTATGCATGTGAAGTTCATGTATCATACTGTCAATCAGATTATCGAATGCATGTACGTTTGGATCATAGTCGTGTAACAGATACAGTTTGCCCGAACGGCCAATGGCTGTGACTGCGGAATAGTAGTATCCGGTTAATCCAAGACAATAACAATCTTCATTAGCGTATTTCAAGATCGAATGCATCTCTGTGGAACAACGTAGTGTCTCTTCAGCATTCGGAATAAAATGAACTTCATATTCATGCCAGGGGCTTTCAGCCAGCACTTCCCCGGAGATGTGGCTATAGTATTTAAAATATATAATTTCATCTATTCCCCAAAACTCTTCTAGAAACGATCGGGCAGCCGGAAATAAATCTGCGGATGTAGGGCACTGCTCTATGTATGCCGAGATGTCAACGCATCGGTTCTCATACCAACCCGCTTTCTGCAGCAACTGAATCATTTGTTGATAGGGTAACAATGAGGATTGTGACGTTCCAGTCATATTGAACAACTCCTGTTATTTCATTCCAGTTTAGTATATCTGATCTTCTGGGAAAGCACTATATGGGCGCAATCCATTTGGATTATGGTATTACATTCCCGAAAACATAAAGAGCTTATATTTTACCTGTTGTCGCGTTTTTACAATACGGCCTTTGGGGTATAACGATAGGATAGGAGTGCGAGGTTGGCAGATCGCTTATCCAATACATAAAGGGAGTGAGTCCATGGAACTGAAATATGAATTCTATATCAATGCAGGACTGGAAGAGGTGTGGAATGCTCTAATATCACCAGACGGCACTCGGAACAGCTTTTTCGGCAGTGAACTTCGCACCAATTTCCAACCAGGCCAGCCGTTTGCTTATGTAGGGCCGGGCAATGATGGTGCGGAGACTGTCCATGTGTATGGAGATATATTAGAATTTGAACCGTTGTCCAGACTTAGTTATCAGGAGCATCCTGGACCGTCGTACCATGCGAATCATGCCGAGCTTCAATCCAGAGTGTTCTTCCAGTTGGAAACTGTAGGTGAGTGTACGAAGCTGACCCTAATCAATGATCAATTTACAGATAACCATCCTTCCGTTGCGAATGCACAGAGCAACTGGTGGATGATTCTAAGCAGCATCAAAACTTGGGTGGAGACGGGGAAAACACTGAATTTTGGCTGGTAGCTGGGAAGAGGTAGTCATTTAAGATTTATTTTCATAAAAAATAAAGGCAATTAAGATAAGAACCAGTGCTGTTTCAGCGCTGGTTCTTGTTTTTATACAAAATTAAGACCATTGCTCTACACTTAATGTCTGATAATGTCGAAATATATATCATATGAGCTAAGAGGAGAAATGAGCATGTTTCGTAAACGTACTGAATCGACCAAACACCTTCGTACAGATACTCATCAGAGATTATTGGAGTATAGTCGTAAACTGGTAGCAAACGCAGAAAAGGGCAACTATGACACATGGATCGAAGATGGCATTGAGTTTCAGGATACTGATGAAATAGCTAGTAATATCAAAAAAGCAGTACATATGATGAAAGCTCAAAACGAAGACGTGGAAATGCGCCTTAGAATGCTGAATCAGGCAATGAATGTGGGATTATGGGAATCAAAAATTGTTGCTGGTGATCCACTGGATAACAATAATATCGTCGCATTTTCGAATGAATTCCGCCAAATGTTAGGCTTCCATAATGCCAAGGATTATCCCGATTCATTTGCAAGCTGGGCCAAATCGATATATCCGGATGACAGACCCCAACTGGTGCAGGAGATTATGAAACATGTGAATGACACAAAAGCAACAACTGCCTATAACGTCATCAGCCGTATGATTACAAAAAGTGGAGAAATCCGCTGGTTCCGATGCCTTGGACAAGTCATCCGAAATCAGGCTGGAGTTCCGGTCAAACTCCTGGGCATCATGTTTGATATTCATGAGGAGAAGAGCAAGTCTGATGAGCTGGAAGCACTCGTCACCCGATATGATCTGGTTAACCGCGCCTTGGTGGAGGCTCCGTGGGATATGACCGTTGTGGCTGGAGATGTAGTTAATCCGAACAATGAATTTTGGTGGTCACCCCAGTTCCGTAAAGAATTAGGGTTTAAAGACGAGCAGGATTTCCCGAATGTGTTCAGCAGCTGGAGCAGCCGACTTCATCCGGAAGACCATGATCGGACGATCAACGAATTTGCCAGACATATGAACGATTACAGTGGTCGTACACCGTACGATCTGGATTATCGTCTGCAACGCAAAGACGGGGAGTATCGGTGGTATCACGCGGGTGGGGAGACCATTCGGGATCAGGATGGAGTACCACTCCGTGTAGCTGGAACCATTCGAGATGTTACCCATGAGAAGAATAAGGAACAGATCGTGGAAGCCATGAATCTGAAAACAAAACAATTGTCGGAGTCCATTGGCGAGATGGTACGTGGAATCAACTCGATTACCGATCAGGCACAGGATCTGGTGACTGCGCAGGAATTATCTGCCGATGCAGCCATTCAAGTGAAAAGCAGTGCAGATGATACGAAGAATATCACCGTATTTATTCGAGAGATTGCCAGTCAAACCAATCTGCTGGGGTTGAATGCAGCCATTGAAGCTGCACGAGCGGGAGAGCTGGGACTGGGATTTGGCGTCGTTGCAGGTGAAGTGCGGAAACTGGCTGATCACAGTTCGGAGGCCACAGTAAATATCGAAGATAGCATGCAGAAGATGAAAACATTGATTGATCAGATTCTTGAACATATCGGTAATATGTCCACGTTAACACAAAATCAGGCTGCCCTGACACAGCAGGTAAATGCTTCAATGGATGAGATCAACACCATGTCACAGGATCTGGTTAATTACTCGAGGAATCTATAATCTCGAAGCCGTTTGTTATAACATCACGATCATTGGCAACAACATCAACAAAAAACCACCGGGAAGCATTTCTGCTCCCGGTGGTTTTTTGTATTTCTATTTCTATTTCTATTTTATAGCTAAGATATATAGCTTCAGTTCAGTTATTGAATTAAACTTGTTGAACTTTGATCAGGTTTGTATTACCGGATTGACCGATTGGAACACCAGCGGACAACACAATGATATCACCTTTTTCAATGTAACCTGTTTTGATTGCGTTACGCGTAGCAGACTCGAACATTTCATCCGTTGTGGTTACTTTGTCGCCCATAACCGGAATAACACCTGAGAGCAGGCAGATTTTCGCCAATACTTCTTCATGTTGTGTAACTGCGATAATTGGTGCTTTTGGACGATACTTGGAGATCATACGTGCTGTGAATCCACTCTCAGTCGAAGTGATGATTGCTTTTGCATTCAGTACGAGGGAAGAACTTACAGCACCCTGACTGATAACTTCAGTAATATCAGCGATCTGTTGAGCCGATTTTTGTGCGAATTGCTCTTTGTAATCGATCATTGTTTCAGCACGGCGAGCAACAGCAGCCATCGTGCGCACGGATTGTACCGGATATTTACCAGCAGCTGATTCACCGGACAACATCACAACGTCAGCACCTTGAAGTACAGCGTTTGCCACGTCACTAACTTCGGAACGAGTAGGGCGTGGGTTCACTTGCATGGACTCCAGCATGTGTGTAGCTACGATAACCGGTTTACCAGCGCGGTTACATTTATCGATCATTTCTTTTTGCATCATTGGTACGTCTTCGATCGGAACTTCAACCCCGAGATCTCCACGAGCTACCATGATGCCGTCAGATGCTTCAATAATATCGTCCAGGTTGGTCATACCTTCCTGGTTTTCGATTTTGGAGATGATCTGAACGTGGTCTACACCGCGTTCTTTCAAAATGCTGCGGATTTCACGGATGTCATCACCTTTACGAACAAAGGATGCTGCGATAATTTCGATATCGTTTTCGATCCCAAATCCGATGTGCATAACGTCACGCTCGGTTACACCTGGCAATGTCGTTTTGATTCCTGGCAAGTTAACCCCTTTGCGTGGTTTCAGAATGCCGCCACTGATGATTTTACAATGGATATCGGATCCTTCCACAGACAGTACAGTCAGATCCACAAGGCCATCATCGATGAGGATACGATCGCCAGGTTTCACAACGAGGTTCAGTTCCGGATAGTTTACCGAGATACGCTCAGCGTCACCAAGAATTTCTTCGGTAGTCAGGATCAACTCTTTACCAGCTTGCAGATGGCAGGATGCTTCTTTCAGTTTACCGATACGTACTTCCGGCCCTTTGATGTCCATCATGATCGGTATATAGGTGTTCAGTTCGGAAGCTGCTTTGCGGATATTATTAATCCGTGTAACGTGATCTTCCAGTTCGCCATGAGCCATGTTCAGACGGGCAACGGTCATACCTTCCTGAATCATTACTTTTAACAATTCGATTGAGTCACAAGCAGGTCCCATGGTACAAATAATTTTTGTTTTTAACATGCTAATTTCCTCCTCATATTTAAGCTTATATGTGTATTGTAGCGTTTTCTGTCGAATCAGGGTATGAACTATAGTACAATGATTAGAGTATAGTCCGATAATGAGGTGTGTTATGGTCACTCCACTTGAAGTACGACATATTAATGGTGTCGGTTGGTACGAAGAAGCTGTGCAATCTCAAGAAACTTGGCGGCTTAGCTTGGTTACTTATGGAAAATGTGTATATTGGGTGAACGGTTATAAACAGATCATGGAAAAGGGGGAATTGCTCCTCATTCCAGGTGGTACCCCATATTACGGCAAGAGTATTCCTACAGTAACGCACACACAGATTGTAATTCAATTGCAACGCGACCATACCGAAACTCTGCCTGCACTGGAACGGTATGAGGCTTTGCGGCATAAACCTGGATGTTACGAACTGATCCATCAACGCATGAGCGCTATTTATCAACAATGGCAGGAGCGTCCGTCTTATTATGTCATGATGAGCCAAGCCTTATTGATGGAAGTGTTGATTTATATGAACAGGGAGCTTGATCGTGGAGTTATCCCGCCGGAGAGGCATAATCATGTTGAACGGATGAAGCGATATATTGAGCGGCATTATCGGGAGAAAGTGACGAAGGAAGAACTCGGGGACGAGATCAATAAAACTCCCAATTATGCTGCCGCATTATTCAAAAGCATGACAAATCAGACCATCAGTCAATATGTCCATGATCAACGGATGAAACGAGCCATATATCTGCTCACTGAGTCACAACTCTCCATCCAGGAAATTGCCGAATTTCTCGGCTATCGGGACCTGTCTTATTTTTACCGCATATTCAAACGTATAACCGGAAGTCCACCGTCTGACCTTCTTCATGAACGACCACCTATAGCGTGAAACGCGTAGTCCAACCCAAATAAAGTTCTTCTATATAAGTAGGTTTAATTAAATGAGTACAAAAAAAGAGGGCCTATGCCCTCTTTTGCTGTATAGCAGGATCATCATCCCACCTGTTACATCAATAAATGTCGTTATACATGACTGGTTGGGTTAGAAGCTGTGAGTGGTTGCTTGCCTTTTTTTCGTGCCTGCCCAAGACGAAGAGCAAAGACATGTACAGTCCAATACGCGGCCTCAGCAAACAAAATGCCTCCAGCGATGTCCAGCAAGGAATGCTGTTTTACAAACACCGTTGAAGCAATAATCAACCACAGCCATACCGACCAAGCAATCCGTGCCAAAGGCTTAAAGTTCAAGTGTCTGTTGATCACAATAAACAGCAAGTAGCTGGTCAGAACGTGAACACTTGGGAAACAGTTGAAGGGCGCATCATTGGTATAGATAAACTGTACTAACACGCTGCTCAGATCAGTTCCGCCGATCTCCGGGCGCGGGACATGGGTAGGGAACACAGCAAAACAGACATTGGCAGCCATGACACCAACATTATAGGTAATCAACGTACGCCAGAATAGTGACTTGTTCGTCAGACCCAAATAGAGAAATCCAAGATACAGAATGGGCATCCAGCTAATGTACGGATAAATAAATTCTTTGAGAAAAGGAATCTGTGTGTCAATCCAAGCATAATTGTAGAAGACATCACTTCCGGTGTTGCTGCCTAGAAATACGTAAATGGAGCCTTGGAGCGGTATGCACAGAATAGCCAGTAAATGCCCCCAGCGCTGAAAGAATGCTTTCATAGTATCCCCCTGATTTCATTATGCATTGTGAGTCTATCGTTATGGGTACTTCATAGATATAAGACGCTGAAGAGTCGCCACACCCCTGCAACTTTGAACTCTTGTAATACTATAATGGACAGATAAAGGTATAAGCCATACCTGATTTTAGGGGAAAAGAGGTTAGGATAAGTCTCTTTTTTGTTACTTTTATAGTTTTATCCATAATAGGGATATTCAATATACGGATGATGTGATACAACTATATTGGCATATAAATTCATATGACAACGAAAAAAAGTAAATGAAACGAGGTAGGGAAATGTATGATTAATCCGCAATCCAAGCCAAAACATTCCTTTTCCGAGCGCAAACCTGTGCTCACCGTTGTGATTATTGAGCTACTTCTCTTGTTAGCCGTATTTGCTGCAGGAGCCATTACGACGATAAAACAACTGGACTACACTTCCCCTGTACTCATTTCCTTTACACCCATCGCAATTGTTCTGATGATCTATCTGACGTTAAGACGCAAGTGGGGAGAGACTGGCTTCCGATCTTTGCGAAGTATCCCGGCTGGCCACGCAAAGTATTATATTCCACTACTCCTTGTACTGGGTACACTTTCCCTGAAAGGATTTGGGGAGCTGAGCTTGTCTAGAGTAGCTTTTTTCATCTTTTTTACCTTGCTCGTAGCTTTTGTTGAGGAAACGATCTATCGTGGACTTATTTTCAAAACATTGCTTCAAAAAAGTGCAGTGGCTGCAGTTGTGACCTCCAGCATATTGTTTTCGATTACACATCTGCTGAACGCATTGTCTGGTCAGGATATGACGGATACGATCATGCAATTGATCTATGCGCTGCTCCTGGGAGCTGTACTGGCGTTATTGATGCTGAAGAACGGAAATATCGTACCGCTTATATTGTTTCATTTCATACATAATCTGATTCAATTTTTAGGGAATGATCTGGAGGACACAGGTACACTCCCTTACGATCTGTTTATACTGGCAGTACTGATTGCTTACTGTGCATGGTTAGTGTGGAGCATTCGAACAAATTCGTCTATTCCATCCAAAGGGAGTGAGCAAGCGAATACGGTTGTTCATTAAGGGTATTGCGGGTATTGCTTGAAAGTAGTTATCATACAGTTTCCCGTCAGCAGTTGGATCATGGTATACTTCAGTCTGGCGGGAAGACAGATATGTTCATGATACGAGGTCTGCCTATCCGTACATTAGGTTTAGACAGTAGGTGATATAGTGGAGAAGACAGCACAAGGTGTAGCGGAATGGATGGTACAGGAGATTAAATTCACAGGAACACTTCATCAGGAAGCTGCCATAGAATATGTGAAGACCCATTTTGGTGAAGAGTTTGTTTTTGTGAACGAGAACGGCAATACATCATTGTCCAAGGAAGTGAAGAAGGCTTTCCGAAAGCTTCATCGTGGGCAGATCGCCTGGGATCGGGATGCATTTATGTGGGCATGGACATAGTGTGTTATACTGGAGTAAGATGATTCATTGGTTGTGTTGGATATGCATGTCAGAATATTATATAAAAAATGTATAAGATGGATTAGATCTGCATATCCTTTCATAAGACCGTACGCAAGCGACCAGGCACATAAGCGTGATAAACCCTGGCCCCACGCGTGTTAATAACATGTATTTCCAAAGCTGTTTGAAAAGAAAATACAAAGATTTGCTTTTTGACTGAAATGGAGTTATAATAAAAACAAGTTGTAGAGAGTGGAAAACCTAATTCATATATTGTAAAGGGCGATCACTTATAGGTTTATGACTGGTACCTTTTTCAATGTGTGAATTTTTATTTGCTTGCTGCAAAGAACAAAGGAACATGTTAATCTTTATTTGGAGGTGTAATTCACATGCAAAACGGAACAGTAAAATGGTTCAACGCTGATAAAGGCTTCGGTTTCATCGAAGTTGAAGGCGGAGAAGATGTATTCGTACACTTCAGCGCTATTACAGGCGAAGGCTTCAAAACGCTGGACGAAGGTCAACGCGTGCAATTTAAAATTGTACAAGGAAACCGTGGTCCTCAAGCAGAAGAAGTTGTAAAACTGTAATTAAAGCATAGCTGCCTTTAACATGTTATAATGGTAAAGGCAGCTTCTTTTTTTTGATCAGTTATATAAAAGTCGGCCCATTAGTTGTCGAGGCAGGAGTCCGGTGGGACTTGAAACTTCCGCTAAGTGTAGGCTTCTGTGAAATAACGTCGGTTAGATGTTTTTCCATAACAAAGGGGGTAGAAGTCATGTATAATCGCAAAAAACCGTTGGAAGAGATTCCACAAGCTGATGCGGCAATCTGGGAATGTACGAGTGATACGTGCAAAGGATGGATGCGGGACAATTTTGCGTTTGATAACGTACCTACTTGTCCGATATGTGCTTCTGAGATGGTCAGCACGACTAGGATGCTACCATTGCTTGAGAATTCGAATAGTAATCTGAAAACGATGCCTAAAGGAAATCGGATTTAACATAGCTTACCCGCCTCTAACGAGGTGTTTTTTTTTAAGATCAAATAGACACCCTGTGCGAAGGTAAGGGTATTAAATATGAAGTTCCCGGCATTCGTTTTGGCGAATGCCTTTTTTTGTATCATTTTTTAACAGAAAAATATAGTGTAATTGATGTGAATCATATGAAAAAGATAAAGACCCTTTTCGCTATAAGCAAAAAGGGTCTTTGTTATGACTACAATTTTTACAACGATCAGATTGGAGTTTAGATGAACAGGAACGGCAGCAGAAACAATGTTGCTACCAGAGCCAGATCGATTCCTGCTCCATAGCCGTAACCCCCACCGTATCCTCCGTAACCATATCGACCGTAGGCCGAAGATTTAACTTTTTTTGTTGCAACAGCGTTTTTCTTGCTGCTTTTTACCAGTTGCTGTTTGGATTTGACGGAACACAGCCGTGGTCCCTCGAAACACCCGTTCAAATAAATTTTGCCATCACGACATTGACTAAGCGTACCATACATATGCTTACCGTCGTTCATAACAAGACAAACGGAACGTCCAACGTGCGGAGAAACCGTTTCTTCACATACCCGATTAATTCTGTACATGCAAATCCTCCTCATTAGATGCGGTTGCCGCTTGAATTCAACGGTTTGTATATCATAGTAAAAAGAAGACCAATTGGTATGGACGAGTACCCGGAAAATCGAATGGGGAGGAGCCGTTTTTGAATCTACTCCATACACTGGGAGAAGTGAGGAGGGGATGTCGCGTGGATTATCATGACATGCTGGCTCGGTTAGGGGAGGGAAGTGCCCATCCTGGAGGATTTCTGGCAACACTGAAGTTACTGGATGGCTTATCTCTGCCAGTGAGTAATCATATTCTTGAGATAGGGTGCGGCACTGGGAGGACTGCGTGTTACCTGGCTAAAAGTGGATATCGGGTAACGGCGATTGATCTTCATCGCAATATGCTGGATAAGGCAGTTAGGAGAGCGAGACGAGAACGCGTGGATGTTCAATTTGTTCAGGCTGATGTAACATCGTTACCTTTTCCGGAAAATCATTTTGACGTGGTATTTGTGGAGTCGGTCACGATCTTCACCCCATGGCGGAGTGCACTTGCTGAGTATAGAAGGGTGTTGAAGCCCGGAGGACTTTTAGTGGATCGGGAGATGGTTCTATCAGGCCAGAAGACCGAATTGATGTGTCGCAGGTTAAAGCAATTTTACGGTATACGAACCCTGGTAACGGCCACAGCATGGAGAAAACGCCTCAAGCAGTGTGGTTTCACCAAGGTAGAGGTCAAAGAACATTCGCGATCCATGGCAAAATGGAGCGTTGATCATGATCCACATCGCGAGATCGATATGAATTGGTTTGAGGATGAACGTATGCAGCGAATGAGTCAAACCAATGATCGTTTGCTCGCGAAATACGGCAAAAAGTTGGGATATGCTGTTTTTGCGGCTAGGGCACCGTTGGAGGTCAAAAAGGAAAAATAGGAAAAAGACAACTCACACAATCGTGTGGGTTGCCTTTAGTTTGTTTTGACAGAACGTACTACAACATATCGTTGTCGATAATCCGCCAGTGGTGTTTGAGCAGGGCTTCCAGTTGGTTCTTATCTTTGGCTCGAAAAGCACTTAAAATTTGCCGGTGCTCTTCATTAACTTCGAGCAGTACCTCAGATAGCTTTGGTTTATTATCACTAACATAAGATTGCCGGATGAAACTGTTCTTCAATGTGTTTAACATCTCAATGACTGTTGCATTACCACATCGCTGGATGTACAGATTATGGAACTGATATTGGTTTTTGTTGTAGGCAGCAAGATCAAGCTGGCTGATATCTTCGTCCATTCGAACAACCAGAGTTTCCATCTCCAAAAGTTCAGATGGTCTGAGATGGTCTGCTGCAAGTGTGGCAGCAAGTGCCTCCAGCACACCGATCGCTTGGGAGAACTCCAGTTTTTTGCCTGCATCAAAAGGAGTGACAATAAATCCCCTGCGTGGGATGTATTGCAGCAGATTGTCTGAAGCCAGCTGGAAAAGCGCCTCCCGAGTAGGCGTGCGACTGATGTCCAGCTTTTTGCATATTTCTGCCTCGTTGATCTTCTGGTTGGGAAGCAACGTCCCGTCTTGAATCTTCTGGGCAATGTAATCGTATACGTGATCTTTCAAGGACCGGTATTTGGGTACCTCCATACCGAATCCTCCTTTCTATGTATAGTGAATAAATAGATGGGTGTGAGGCCGTACTGTACGCGCCGTTCAGGAGTTTCAAGTTTTTATCATCTTAACACCGAGGGGGAAGTTGGGCAAGCAAACTTCATGTTTCAGCCGATGTAAATGCTGTGTTATGTATAGCACATTTTATGGAATTAAAGCGTATAAATGTTTAAATAATGATTGTGATAAACCAGAATGTTTGTTAGTATTACTTACATATAAGTCCATATATTGTCTTATGTATATTGTATACAAACCATTATGTTACTCATTCAAAAAAAAGAATAGGGGTATGATGTGTGAAAAAAGTGCTTTTGCCAATGATGCTGTTGTTAGTGGTTGTATTCATGTCCTCATGTGGGCAAGAAAAAACGACAGGAACCGGATCGGATGCTACTTCGTCTTCGGGCAGTAGCTCTGCGGAAAAGGAAGTCATTGTACTTGGAACCAGTGCGGACTATGCACCCTATGAATTTCATAAGAAAATTGATGGTAAAGATACCATTGTAGGTTTTGACATCGAGATTGCCAAAGCAATTGCGGCTGATCTGGGAGCCGAGCTGAAGATTGAGGACATGGACTTTGATGGCCTTCTTATGGCCCTTGGTACAGATAAGGTTGATTTTGTGATATCAGGCTTAACCCCTACCGAAGAACGAAAGAAGAATGTTGATTTTACGGATATCTACTATTATGCAGAGCAGGCTGTACTTGTTAGAGATGGGGAAGGTGCGGCATTAAAGTCCATGGATGATCTATCAGGTAAACAGGTTGGTGTACAAAAGAGTTCCATTCAGGAAGGGATTGCTCGGGAAATAGAGGGAGCAAAGCTCACTTCTCTGGCCAAAATACCTGAACTGATTCTGGAGTTGCAGACGGGGCGTGTAGACGCACTCATCCTGGAGAAGCCGGTGGCTGAACAGTATGTGAAGAACCAAGAGGGGCTTGTTGTTGCAGGTGTGGAGATTAAACAGGCTGAAGACGAGGGTGGTTCGGCCATCGCAGTGAAGAAAGGTAATCAGAAGCTGCTGGATCAGATCAACACTACATTGGAAAAGCTCAAAACAAACGGAGATATTGAACGGTTCGTCGTTGAAGCGAATGAGATGCTCGGCGAATAAACCGGACGAGTGAGGGATATGCCGTGAATTTAGATTTTTCCTTTCTATTAGAACATTGGCAGGATTATGCACGAAGTGCGTGGGTCACGCTTGAACTTTCCTTCTTCGGTGTATTGTTTGGTACGTTGCTGGGTGTAATCATGGCGCTAATGCGAATATCCCGAATATGGCCAATTAAATTTGTGGCATCTGCGTATATTGAACTCATTCGAGGAACACCGATGCTGGTACAGATTCTTATTATTCATTATGGTCTGACGGTTGTAGGTGTGAACTTGCCGGCATTTATGTCGGGGGTGGTAGCTCTGACGATGAATAGCTCGGCTTATATGGCGGAGGTGTTCAGGGCCGGGATTCAAGCAATTGATAAAGGACAGACCGAAGCTTCGCGCTCCCTTGGTATGACAAATGGTATGACACTTCGTTATATTATACTGCCGCAGGCTTTTCGTAACATGCTTCCAGCTATCGGCAATGAATTCATTATTATCATTAAAGATTCTTCGCTTGTCTCCATGATCGGCATAGCCGAGATTATATACACGGCCAGAACGATTCAGGGTGTTACGTTCCAGCCGCTTGCTCCGTTGCTTGTTGCCGCCGGCCTCTATTTTATAATCACATTTACACTGGCTAATTTACTCTCTTGGTTGGAACGTAGACTTTCTACTTCTCGCTAACTATGGATAAAGGATTGGATTCGAGAAAGGCTTGGATTAGGCTGGAGTGGAAAAAGAGAGATGTAGTCGTAAATGGCGATGGTATCGCATACATTGTTATTGTATTTTGTATACAATATTTTGGAAAGGTGTTGGGTGTGTATGTCAGATTCCAAAATGTTAATTGATTGGTCGGAGCGTTATGCTGCACCTAATTATCATCCGCTCCCAATTGTAATTAAACAGGCGGAAGGGGTATGGGTGGAAGACCCTGAAGGCCGCCGCTATATGGATATGTTAAGTGCATACTCTGCATTGAATCATGGTCATAGACATCCTGTGATCATACAGGCGCTCAAGGATCAGGCAGATCAGGTAACGCTGACATCACGGGCATTCCACAGCAGCTCCGCTTCTCTTTTTTATCAGAAACTCTCACAATTCACGGGGAAATCGAAGATTCTCGCCATGAATACAGGAGCGGAAGCGGTGGAGACTGCGGTGAAGGCGGTACGTAGATGGGCTTATCGTTGCAAAGGTGTACCGGAAAATCAAGCCGAAATCATCGTATGCTCTGGTAACTTTCACGGAAGAACTCTGACGGTTACGTCCTTTTCTTCTTCAGCGGAGTATAAAAAAGATTTTGGACCGTTCACACCTGGATTCCGGATTATACCCTATGGAGACATTGAAGCGTTGAAGCAGGCCATTACGCCAAATACGGCTGGTTTTCTTGTAGAGCCTATTCAGGGCGAAGCAGGAATCGTTATCCCGCCTGATGGATATTTGGCAGAAGCTTTTGCTCTGTGTGAGTGCCAGCAGGTGTTGACTGTATCTGATGAGATCCAGACCGGATTTGGAAGAACAGGTCGCCGTTTTGCCTCCGACTGGGAAGGGGTTGAACCGGACATTTGGATTATGGGCAAAGCGCTGGGGGGAGGAGTCATGCCGATCTCGGCTATTGCTGCTGATGCGGAGATACTTGATTTGTTTGAGCCGGGGTCTCATGGTTCTACGTTTGGGGGTAACCCACTCGCCTGCGCCGTAGCTATAGCAGCTCTGAAAGTTCTTGAAGATGAGAAGCTTGCCGAGCGATCGGAGCGTCTGGGGAACTATTTTATGAAAAGACTTCGAGATATTCGCAGTTCAGCCATACGGGATATTCGGGGGAAAGGCTTATTTATTGGTGTTGAACTGCATGAACCAGCCCGCCCTTATTGTGAGCGTTTGATGTCTGTTGGACTGCTGTGTAAAGAAACACATGAGACAACCATTCGATTTGCTCCACCACTGACGATTAAGGAGTCCGAGATTGACTGGGCACTGGAGAGAATTGAGCAGGTGTTGATCACCAATGAGGGAGCTGACCTACATGAAAAATGATGATGATGTACATGGTGGAATAAAAGATACTTCTATTGATACAAGTCAGACATCTGTGCGACGTAATATTGCTATCATTAAGGTTCCTTTTGGACTCGGTGGAGCAAGAGGTGGAGCAGAGTTGGGGCCTGATGAATTGATTACAGCTGGACTGAAGCGGGAGATTGCGAGTCTTGGGCTAGTGCTTTCCAAAGAAGTGCGGGTAGATTGTCCTTCTGAACCTGCTGCCCCTATTGGGCGAAATCGTGTAAAACACTTAAATGAGGTACGTCAGGTCAGTGAGAAGGTGTGTAGTGAAGTATCAGGTGCAGTAGAGGAGGGGGCTTTCCCGCTTGTGCTTGGGGGAGATCATAGTGTAGCGATTGGTACTTTTGCCGGGCTAACAGCGCATTATTCGAATTTGGGAGTGATCTGGTTTGATGCGCATGCAGACTTGAATACGGAAGAACGCAGCTTGTCCGGTAATATGCATGGGATGAGTGTAGCTGCATCCTTGGGGCATACTGCATTCAATCTGTCGCACATTGCTGGGGCAGGTGCGTTTATTGATCCGTCCAACTTGGTCTATATTGGTCTGCGTGATCTGGATGAGTATGAGAAAGAGCAGATTAAGGGACTGGGAATCCGAGCATTTACGATGCATGATATTGACCGGATGGGAATAAAGCAAGTTATTGAGGAAGCAATAGCTACAGCGGGAAAAGGGACAGATGGCATTCATGTCAGCTTCGACATGGATTGTCTGGATCCGCGGGAAGCTCCGGGTGTGGGCACCCCAGTACCTGGTGGTCTGAATTACCGAGAGGCACATTATGCATTGGAGATACTTGCTTCCACAAGTCAAGTTACGTCGATGGAACTGGTTGAGGTTAATCCGTTGTTTGATCATAATAGACATACGGCACGACTTGGTGTGGAACTGATCGCTTCGTTACTTGGTAAGCGCATATTGTAATCACTGAGAAGTGAAACGGAATGTGTAAGCTGTGCCCAAGGAATATACTTTCTTATTTATTATAGAAGGAAAGAAAACTGAGATCTCCGAAAACCAGGGCTAGTCACAATCAATTGTTCACTGCAATCGCAGTGGAAGTGGCTTCCCTGGTTATGTTTAATGGATATGTATCTTAGAAGCGCCGTAATAAGGATGCTGAGAGTGATTTCTATAATACAGGAGCGTCAGATTACATATTGTGTTGATGATGTGGATTGATTATCATTTTTGAAAAAAGACTTGCAATTGAAATCTGTACATGATATATTCTAATTCCGGCCAAGAAAACACGGTTTACATGGTGCGGCAAGCGATTGAAATAAGCTTCGAAAGAAACTTAAAAAAAGAGCTTGCAAAGTTGGTTCGGACATGATACTATATAAGAGTTGCTGAAGAGAACAGCATTCGGTAACGAAACGAGTTTGATCTTTGAAAACTGAACAACGAGTGAGTAAACATTCTGCTTGCAGAATGAACGCAAAAGTTTGAGACAAGC
>OOCB01001529.1_pt1 | contig 30749 bp, 29 predicted proteins | sample 1671351 | NCBI WGS metagenome assembly OOCB01 (sample SAMN06348148, study PRJEB24527) | human gut metagenome | biome: human gut; feature: ankylosing spondylitis patient; material: feces | host: Homo sapiens | place: China | collected 2015-10 | reverse complement strand
GTGGGGAAAGTGATGGCGGGCATCTATCCCAATTGGGATGCCGCCGCCTACGCCGACTGGTGCCGCCGCTTTGACCTGCCGGAGAACAAGAAGTACGGCGACTACTCCACCGGCATGAAGATGAAACAGTGCCTTGCCGTGGCGTTTTCTCATCACCCCAAGCTGCTGCTGTTGGACGAAGCCACCAGCGGCCTGGACCCGGTGGTGCGGGATGAGCTCATCGATCTTCTGCTGGACTTTGTACGGGATGAGAACCATGCAATTTTGATCTCGTCCCACATCGTCAGCGACCTGGAAAAGCTCTGCGATACCATTGCTTTTCTGCACAAGGGGAAGCTCCTGCTCTGTGAGGACAAGGACACCCTGCGGGAGGAGTACGCCCTCTGGCACGGCACTGCCGGGCAATTGGAGGAGCTGGATAAAAATGCCATCGTCAGCCGTCGGGTGACAGCCTACGGGGCCGAGGCACTGGTGAAGAGGGAACTTGTCCCGGCGGGCAGCACCCTGACACCGGTGAGCATCGAAGAACTGTTCGTTTTGATGGTGAAAGGGGAGAATGTGCGATGAAAGGTTTGTTGTTGAAGGATTGGTATCAGGTCAGAACCAGTATGAAAGCCATGTACCTGACGGTTGCATTTGTGCTGGTGATCTGGGTGTTCAGCACATCGAGCGCCTATGTGTTCCCGGTGAGTTATGCGGCCGTTTTTCTGGGCATCTTGCCGATAAACCTGCTTGCCTACGACCAGAGTGTCGGTTGGGTGGAGTATGGCCGGACGTTTCCGGTGAGCAAAAAGACGCTGGTGGCGGAAAAGTACCTCATCGGTCTGTTCTGTGCTGCGGCGGCTGTTGTGATCGGAGGACTGTTCGTAACGGTGATCCCGCTGCGTACCGGAACGGCCCCGGACAAGGATGTGCTGTCCCTGCTGGCGGGCAGTGTGTGTGCCATCCTGCTGATCAACGGTATTTCTCTGCCGCTGCTGTACCGCTTTGGGGCAGAAAAAGCCAGCATGATCTATATCCTGACCTTTGTCGGACTGGGTGCCCTGCTGGGCGGCGGCGGTGCCGTGATGGATGAACTGCAGCAGAACGGCCCGGGAAGTGGGCCGCTTCCTGTGCCCCTCTGGCTGGCCGCAGTGCTTCTGCTGGCGGTACTGGCCCTGTATGCTGTGTCCTGGCGGGTGTCGGTGGCATGGTATGGAAAGTATAAGAAGTAGGCTCTTCTTTGTGCAATAGAGCAATAATCCGGTAAAAAAACTGTAAAAGGGGTTGAAAAATCCGGCCCGGCGTAGTATGATAACGGGGCTGAAAGAAAAATCTTACACCAAGGAGGAGGTTGTTTCCATGTCCAGTGACCATACGGATCACCCCAAACAACGCTTCTCCTGCGATGCGGGCCGTGCAAACGTGTTAGCCGCATCCTGAACTGCATGCCCTTTGTACACCGCAGGAGTTGTAACCAGACCGATGCGGTGTATTTTTTATGCCCGGAAACGGGAAACGGAGGGACCAAACCATGCAGAAGAAAAATTATGTGCAGGAGATTCTGGAGATCATCCACAGCGGTCTGCCCCAGGCAGAGCTGGCTGAAAAGCTGTCCGATTACCATGAAAACGACCTGGCCGATGCCCTGACGGCCCTGACACCGGAGGAGCGCCAGAAGGTGTACACCGCACTGGGCGTGGATACGGTGGCAGAGATCTTCTCCTATCTGGACGATGCAGAGCCTTACCTGAAGGAGCTGGACCCCGAACGGGCCGCCCGGGTCATCTCCCACATGGATTCGGACGATGCTGTGGATGCTCTGGATGACCTGGAAGAGGACGATAAGGCAAAGATCGTCCACCAGCTGGACAAGGATGCCGCCGATGATGTGAAGCTGCTGCTCTCCTATCACGAGGACGAGATCGGCAGCTGCATGACCACCAACTACATCTGCATCCGCAGGGATATGACCATCCGACAGGCCATGAGTGAGCTGGTGAAGCAGGCAGGCGAGAATGATAACATCTCCACCCTGTATGTGGTGGATGAGAACGAGCACTTTTATGGTGCCATCGACCTGAAAGACCTCATCGTGGCCCGTGCGGAGGAGCGCCTGGAAAAGCTGATCGCACGCTCCTACCCCTACGTCACCGACCACGAGAAGATCAGCGACTGCATCGACCGCATCGTGGACTACGCCGAGCGCTCGCTCCCTGTCCTGAACGACAGCGGGAAGCTGCTGGGCATCATCACCTCGGCGGATGTGGTCGAGCTGGTGGACGACGAGATGGGCGATGATTACGCAAAACTCGGCGGCTTGACCAGTGAAGAGGATCTGAACGAGGGTGTGTTCCAGAGTGTGAAAAAGCGCCTGCCCTGGCTGATCGCCCTGCTGTTCCTCGGGATGCTGGTGTCCTCGGTGGTGGGTGCGTTTGAATCGGTGGTGGCGGTGCTGCCCATCGTCATCTGCTTCCAGTCCATGGTGCTGGATATGGCCGGCAATGTGGGCACCCAGTCGCTGGCTGTGACCATCCGTGTGCTGGTGGACGAGAACCTGACCACTGCCAAAAAGCTCCAGCTGCTCTGGAAGGAAATGCGGGTGGGCCTGACCAACGGTGCACTGCTGGCCGTGCTGGCGCTGGGCTTCCTGGGCTGCTACATCCACTTCTTCAAGGCCTACGCCTGGGGTGAAGCCTTCCTGCTCTCGGGCTGTGTGGGCGTATCTCTGGTCGTGGCCATGGTGATCTCCAGCCTGGTGGGCACGGTCATCCCCATGCTGTTCCATAAGATCCACATCGACCCCGCCGTGGCTTCCGGCCCGCTCATCACCACCATCAATGATCTGGTGGCGGTGGTGGTCTACTATGGCCTGGCCGCCGTGGTGCTGATCGATATGTTCCACCTCGGTTAAACAAGAAGAATACAGAAAAAACGCTCCGGCAGATGCCGGGGCGTTTTTCGTATCAACGGTTCTGGATCCAATACCGCTGTGTCAGCGTTCCATCGGAGGAATCGAACTGCTCATCCTCCAGCACGCCGCCGTTGGCGCGGATGGTCTTTGCTGAGGCAACGTTGTAATGGTCGCAGCAGATGCGCACCTTTTCGATGCCTCGTTCTTTTGCCTTTTCCAGCGTCAGGCGAAGCATCTGGGTGGCGTAGCCGTTCTGCCGCTCCGAGGGGCGGACGCTGTACCCGATGTGCCCGCCGTAGGTCAGCAGGTAATCGTTGAGCCGGTGGCGCAGGTTGGTCATGCCCACCAGATGCTCGTGCTCGTCCAGAGCCAGATACTCAGTGGCGGGCACGAGAGCGGCGGGGGTGGTGGCCGGGTCTTTCAGCTTGCGGAGTTGGGCCAGCCAGGCATCGAAGTCGGCATATTTGTCCAGTGCCGAGGTTCCGTCCATCCGGGAGTTGATGGCCAGAAATTCTTCCCGGTAGGCCATGACCTGTTCCCGGTCACCCTCATCCGGCTCCCGCAGGTGGATCTTCTGGGGCGAGGTGTGCCGGGTCGCCGTGCGGAAATCCGGAGCCTTCATCAGGCCGTGGCAGTTGCAGTAGAAGTAAAGCACACCTGCGCCCCGCAGGGAGAAGCGGGCAGAGGCATCCCCCTCGGGGTAGAGCTTGACCAGCTGCAGCTTATCCCCGGTGAGGTAGGCCAGAAACGAGATGTAATGGTTTTTCTCCATGGGGTGGTGCAGGGTGACGAAGAGCTCGTCCTCCACCCGCTCCACAGTCAACTGATGATGCTCGTCGGCATCTTCGGCTTCGGCGATGTCCAGCGCAGGCAGGGTGATGCCGCAGCAGCTCACCACGGCCTGCCCGGTGGCGTGGAGCACATTGCCGCAGAGGGGGCAGACGTAGAGCTTGCTCCGCAGCAGGTTGGCTGCCCGGTTCCGGTTGATGATGGGCTCTCCCTGCATCATCTCCAGCACGCTGACCCCCAGAGCCGCAGCCAGCGGTTCCAGCAGGGAGATATCGGGCAGACCCTTGGCGGTCTCCCACTTGGAAATGGTCTTGGCGCTGACAGAAAGCGTTCCGGCAAGCTCTGCCTGGGTCAGGCCCTTGGCTTCCCGCAGCTGCCGGATGGTGCTGCCTGTGACGTATGTGTTCATGTGTTGTCCTCCTGAAGTAACCCCCAGTCATTGCGGTGGGGTTGTTGTTACAAAGTATAACCCAACAAAAAACTCCACGCAACCTACGCTGCGTGGAGTTCGTGCTTTCGGGAATTACCCGGCTTCGGTCTCGTCTTCCTCGTCCGGGTCCAGCTCCATGGTGAACACGGCCTTTTTCAGCTTGCCGCAGCCCTGGGCCTTCAAGCCGGATTTGTACGGTTCCCCGGCCAGATAGAGGGCAAAGCGGCCCTCGCAGAGCATTCCGGCAATGCTGGTGCCGGCGGTACCCACGGTGGTATCAGCGGCTTCGTCAGCGGACCGGGTGGGGCTGAATTCGCCCAGGGACACCTCAAACAGCTCGCTGCCCTCAAGGTCGGTCTCAAGGGTCAGGTGGTTGTCGTGCCGGACAAAGGAGGCCTTGTCGCTGGCCTGCGGGGTCACGGTGCTCACCATGACCACAGCCTTGTCACCATCGATGCGGGTGCGCCCGGCGGGCAGGTTGTTGATATCCCGCGCCATGATGAACTCGATGACGCTGTCCAGACTGCTGCACAGGCCCAGATAGTTGGGGAGATTGTTCAGGGTATCGTAGATCATGGATCAGTCCTCTTTCGGGTCGGTCAGAAGCTCCTTGATGCTGGGCACAACGCCACCCAGATTTTGCAGCTCCGACGGGATGATGATCTTGGTGGCCTTGCCGTTGGCTACCTTGGCCAGTGCCTCCAGGCTGCGCAGAGCCAGCACCTTGTCGTTGGGCATAGCCTCGTTCAGCAGGCGGATGGCATCGGCATTGGCCTTCTGCACGGCGAGAATGGCCTGTGCCTCACCCTCAGCTTCGAGAATGCGCTGCTGTTTGACGGCATCGGCACGGAGGATGGCGGCTTCCTTTTCGCCCTCGGCGGCGGTGATGGCGGCCTGCTTCTCACCGTCGGCCTTCAGGATGACGGCGCGCTTTTCGCGCTCTGCCTTCATCTGCTTCTCCATGGCTTCCTGGATCTCGCGCGGCGGGATGATGTTCTTGACCTCCACACGATTGACCTTGATGCCCCACTTGTCGGTGGCTTCATCGAGGATGGCCGTGATCTTGCCGTTGATGACATCGCGGCTGGTCAGGGTGTGATCCAGCTCCATCTCACCGATGATGTTGCGCAGGGTGGTGGCGGAAAGGCTCTCGATGGCTGCGATGGGCTGGTTGACACCGTAGGTGTAGAGTTTGGCATCCATGACCTGGAAGAACACCACGGTGTCGATCTGCATGGTAACGTTATCGCGGGTGATCACAGGCTGGGGAGGGAAGTCCGCGACCTGCTCCTTCAGGCTGACCTTTTTGGCGATCCGCTCAATGAACGGGATCTTGACATGCAGGCCGGCCGACCAGGTGTCGGAGTAGCTGCCCAGACGCTCCACAACGTACACCATGGACTGAGGCACGATGACGATGTTGGTGACGACGATGAGCAGGATGACAAAGATGAGCGCGAGGATCACAAACAGCATGATAGGCATAGAGACGCTCCTTTTTTAGTGGTTGATGGATTCGGTCAGGATGGGTTCCACGATGAGCAGGGTGCTGTGGATCTCGGTGACCCGGCAGGCCTGCCCGGGGGTCAGGGTATCGCCGGGGGTGGCACAGCGGGCGCTCCAGTCCACGCCGTCCAGCCGCACCCGGCCCGTTTGCTGGGCGGAAACAGGGGTCAGCACCCGGGCCTCCCGGCCAAGGGCGCGGTCTCCGTTGGTGGGGGTGGGCTGCTTGTGCAGCCGTTTGGCCAGCGGCTTGAATGCCAGCAGGCAGACCGCGCTGACCGCAATGAACACCACCGCCTGCACCCGGAACGAGTGGGTGAACAGGCAGCAGAGCAGGGCTGCCGCGCTGCCTGCCGCAAACCAGACGGATACCATGCTGAAGGTCATACCCTCCAACGCCAGGAACCCGACGGCGGCAAGAAGCCAGAAAATGGGGTCAATGGACATCGAACATCCCTCCTTATGATCCTATTATAGAGCATCCGGTTGGGGGAAGGTCAAGAGATTTTTGCTGAATTGTTGCGCAGAAAACAAAATGCGGTCATACATAATCATAATAGCTGTGGTTCGGGTTATGCCCCACCTCTTCCACCACGATGGTAAAGCCCATGGGATTCACCTCAGTGCTCTTGCCGCTGGCAAGGGTCTCCACGATGATATGCTCGGTGCGGTTGACGATGATCTCCGCGGTCTCCACCTTGCCCACCCGTTGGTAGTGCAGGATACCGTCCTCGGCACGCAGGACCCGCAGCTGGCCGGTGCGGAAGGCCTCGCAGGTGTGGCGGAGCTGTGCCAGCTGTGCCAGCACGGGGCGCAGGCGCTGTTCGTGGGCATCCCACCGGAAGAAAGCCCGGTTGAAGGGGTCCCGGTAGCCCTGCATGGCGATCTCGTCGCCGTAGTACAGGCAGGGCACACCCGGCAGGGTGTAGATGATGGCGTAGGCCATCCGTAGGCGGAGCAGGCCCTCCTCGTAGGCATCGCCGGTCACACAGCGGCCGCTCTGCCACGCGCGGCCCCGGCCATTGGCGGGCTCGTCAGCGATCACGGTCAGGGCACGCTCGGTGTCGTGGGTGGAGAGGAAGTTCAGGGCGGTGTCCATGGCCGGGGCAGGGTAGTGTTCGCAGATGGTCAGGATCTCCGTCATGGCCTGCTCGGCGGGCTTGCCCTTGACGAAATCCAGCACGGCGTTCTTGAAGGGGTAGTTCATCACGCTGTCCAGGCCCTTGCCCAGCAGATAGGTGCGGCGCTTATTGAAGCCGAACTTGGTGGTGGCATCCTCCCACACCTCGCCCAGCAGGAACTTTTCGGGGCTGACCCGCTTGACGGCGGCGCGCACCTTCTCAATGAATTCGTCGGGCAGCTCATCGGCTACATCCAGCCGGAAGCCTGCCGCGCCGCGCCGCAGCCAGGTGTCGATGACACCGCCCGGGCCAGTGATGAACTCCACATAGGAAGGGGTCTCCTCGTTGACCTCGGGCAGGGTCTCAAAGCCCCACCAGCTGCGGTAGCCGCCCTTGTACTGGGGGCCGAAATCGTACCAGCAGCGGTAAGGGGAGTTGGGGTCCCGGTACGCGCCGCCCTCGCCATAGCGGCCCTCGCGGTTGAAATAGCGGCTGTCGGAGCCGGTGTGGCTGAATACGCCATCCAGCACGATGCCGATGCCGTACTTCTGGGCGGCGGTGCACAGTGCCTCAAAATCCTCGTTGGTGCCCAGCAGGGGGTCCACATTCAGGTAGTCGGCGGTGTTGTAGCGGTGGTTGGAGTGGGCCTCAAAGATGGGGTTGAGGTAGATGAAATCCACCCCCATCTCGTGCAGGTAGGGGAGCTTTTGCTGGATGCCCTTGAGGTCGCCGCCGAAATAGTCCTCGTTCAGGTGGCCGCCCACCTCGTTGGGCTGCCAGAAGGGCTCGGCGTGCTTGTCGGCCTGATAGATGCGGTCGGCAAAGGGCATGGGCTTGTTCTCCACCCCTTCGCAGAAGCGGTCCGGGAAGATCTGATAGAACACCTTGCCCTTGATGCTTTCGGGGGTCTCAAAGTCCTGCTCATAGACCGTGATCTGCCAGCTTTCGCCATCCTGCCAGCTGATCACGCCGCAGTTGTCGGGGCCGCGCACGATGCGGCGGAAGTCGGTGTAGAGGTCGAAGTAGTAGAAGTAGAGGCCCGGGTCATTCAGAGGCACTTCCACAGAAAAGTGGTTCTGCCTGGGGGTCTGGCCATCGAAGTTCATCCGGTAGTAGACGGGAACATCGAACTTACCCTCTTTTTTCAGGACAAGGTGCGGGTCTACATAGCCCAGCTCTTCGGGGATGCAGAGCGACAGCCGGACAGTCTGCCCGGCGCGCACCGCACCAAAGGGCTGCTTGAAATAGGGGTCAAAACTGTTGAACAGACAAGACAAGTGGGGTCGTTCCTTTCTCAAAAAAAGCCCCGGTGTCGTTGAACGATCCGGGACTTTTGCTATTGCGCTTGATAAAGCGACATTGCTCAGGGGGAAGCTTTGCCTTTGCATAACCTCTCAGTCACGGGCTCCGCCGTGACAGCTCCCCTAGTAGGGGAGCCCTTGGCAAAAGATTCAATCTTTGCTATTTTCGCTGACGCTCCCAAAACAGCATCAACCGTAAGACAAAATGCGAACGGCAGCAGGGCAAAAAGTAGCGAAGCGTTGAGACACGAAAACGCGACGATATGCCAAGGCCTCCCCTACTAGGGGAGGTGGCATCAAGCGAAGCGAAGATGACGGAGAGGTTTAATCAATTACTTCACAGCAGAAGCGTGCCAGATGTCGCGGGCGTAATCCAGCACAGAACGGTCTGCGCTGAAGATGCCGCTGTTGGCGGTGTTCTTCAGGCTCATCTGTGCCCACTTCTCGCGGTCAGCATACAGGCGCTGCAGGTCGGCCTGAGCACGGCGGTAATCCTTGAAGTCGGCCATGACCATATAAGGATCGCTGGTGCGCAGGTTCTCGGTGACCTCGTGGAAGTCCTCGCCGTTCCAGCCGCGCTCCAGGAAGTTCAGAGCGGCATTTGCCACGTCATCGCCCATGATGAAGGCGCTGGGGTGGTAGCCCACCTGCTTGAGGTTGTTGACCTCGGGGGTCAGCATACCGAAGATCAGCTCGTTCTCCTTGCCGGCGGCATCGGCGATCTCAACGTTTGCGCCGTCCAGCGTGCCCAGCGTGATGGCACCGTTCAGCATGAACTTCATGTTGCCGGTACCGGAAGCCTCGGTGCCAGCCAGAGAGATCTGCTCAGAGACCTCGGCGGCGGGCATCAGGTGCTCGCTCAGGGAGACGCAGTACTCTTCCAGATAGACCACGCGCAGCTTGTCGCGCACGGCGGGGTCGTTGTTGATCAGGTCGCCCAGCTTGCAGATCATCCGGATCATCTGCTTGGCCATGTAGTAGCCGGGGGCAGCCTTTGCGCCGAAGATATAGGTCTTGGGGATGAAGTCGGCGTTGGGGTTCTCCTTCAGGTACAGGTACTGAGCGGCGATGTTCAGGGCGTTCAGGTGCTGACGCTTGTACTCGTGCATCCGCTTGACCTGGCAGTCGAAGATGGAGTTGGGGTCGATGACCTGGCCGGTGCTCTTCTCCAGATAGGCGGCAAAGTTCTTCTTATTGTTCAGCTTGATCTCGTTGATGCGCTTCAGCACGGTCTTGTCGTCCGCATACTTGTTCAGCTTGGAGAGGTTGGAAGCGTCGTGCTTGTACTCCTCGCCGATGGTCTCGTCCAGCAGCTTGCACAGCTCAGGGTTGGAGGCCAGCAGCCAGCGGCGGTAAGCGATGCCGTTGGTCACGTTCTTGAAGGCCTGAGGCTTGAACAGGTAGTAATCGTGGAACACGCTTTCCTTGATGATCTCGCTGTGCAGCTTGGACACGCCGTTGATGCTGTTGGCGGTGTAGGCGCAGATGTTTGCCATGCGGACCTGGTTGTCGCCGATCAGAGCCATGTAGTTGATCTTGCCCTCGTCGCCGGGGAATGCCTTCTCCAGCTCCTCACGGGCACGGCGGTTCATCTCGACCACGATCTGGTAGATGCGGGGCAGGGTCATCTTGAAGATGTCCACATTCCACTTCTCCAGAGCCTCGGCCATAACGGTGTGGTTGGTGTAGGCAAAGACCTTCTGGCAGATCTCAAAGGCCTTGTCCCAGTCAAAGCCGCACTCGTCCAGCAGGATGCGCATCATCTCAGGGATGGCCAGCGTGGGATGGGTGTCGTTCAGCTGGATGGCGACCTTGTCGGCCAGATTCTCCAGCGTGCCGTAGGTGGACAGGTGGTTCTGCACGATATCGCCGATGGATGCGGCAGAGAGGAAGTACTGCTGGCGCAGGCGCAGGATCTTGCCCTCAATGTGGTTGTCGTTGGGGTACAGCACCTTGGAGATCAGCTCGGCGCTGGCGTTCTTGCTCATGGCAGTGTTGTAGTTGCCCAGAGAGAAGCTGGACATATCAAAGTCAGGAGCCTTGGCCTGCCACAGGCGCAGCTTGGCAACGCCCTTGCCGTCGTAGCCCTGCACATACATGTCAGAGGGCACGGCCATAACGCTGTTGTAGTTGGTGTGCTGGATATAGTGGAAGCCGTGATCCCAGTTCTCGCGGATCTCGCCGTCAAAGCGGACCTCGATGGCCTGATCGGGGTGGCTCTTCAGCCAGACCTGACCGCCGGGCAGCCAGTTGTCAGCGCGCTCCTGCTGCCAGCCGTCCACGATCTTCTGCTTGAAGATGCCGTACTCGTACAGGATGGAGTAGCCGGTGCCGCAGATGCCGGTGGTGGCCATGCCGTCCAGATAGCAGGCAGCCAGACGGCCCAGACCGCCGTTGCCCAGGCCTGCATCGGGCTCTTCCTCAAAGATGCCCTCGATGTTGATGTCGGCATCAGCCAGCACCTTCTGGGCAACATCTTCCAGACCCAGGTTGAACAGGCTCACCTTCAGGCTGCGGCCCATCAGGAACTCCATGCAGAGGTAGTATACCTGCTTGGTGCCGGTGCCAATGGCCTTAGACTGGAACTTCTTGTGGTTCTCACTCATCATCTGACGGCAGATCAGGGCAAGCGAGCGGTAGATCTGCTGCTTGGAAGCAACGCTCAGATCCACGCCGTACTCGCTGGTCAGCTTGTCCTGAAGAATTTTTGCAAATTCTTTTGTAGTCATAAGGAACTCCTATCCGCACACACACTTGTGCTGTTTTGAAATATCGTAACAGAGAATTTCTCCTCTTTCCCTCTCCCTGTTACCACAACAAGAACATTATAATCAGTTCTATTCGTAAAAGCAAGAAAAAACGCCGATTTTTGCCGTAACTGACATTTTTGTCACAATCTTTCTGGTAAATATGCAAAAAATTCAAAAATAGCACTTTCTCTTGACACGCATTTATATTATAATAAGAAGTGAACGGCTGTCCCGGCGGGGGCAAAAGCGTGCGCCGGGGCAGGAAACTCGGCCACAAACTCCGCTCAGAGTAATTATTAGTGAGGATACGATGGTTAATAAAGTGAGAGTGACCATTGCGGGCGCGCCCTATGCGATCGCAACGACGGATTCCGAAAAGTATATCGCCTCTCTGGCCAAACGGCTGGATGAGGATATCACCAAGCTGCTGGACACCAACGAAAACCTTTCGGTGACCAAGGCGGCGGTGTTCTGCGCCATGGATTATCTGGATGAATACAAAAAGAGCACCGGCAGCGCCGAGAATATGCGCAGCCAGATCCAGGATTATATTGCCGATGCCGCCAGGGCAAAGCTGGCTGAGGACAAGGTAAAAGCGGAAAATGAAACGCTGCGGCGTGAAAACGATGCCCTGCGGGAGCAGTTGGCACGCCTGCAGGCCAAGCAGAAGGCCGACCGGGAAGCAAAGACGGAAGCGTGAATGGGGGCGCGGTGAGCGCGCCGGAACAAAGGGAGTATTATGCCAAAGATCGAGATCCTTGCCCCGGTGGGCAGTGAAGAGATGCTCCGCGCTGCGGTGTTCAGCGGTGCGGACGCGGTATATCTGGGCTTTTCGGGCTTCAATGCCCGCACAGGGGCCGGAAATTTTGATGCGGACAGCCTGAAGGAGGCGGTCCGGTTCTGCCACGCGCGGGGGGTCAAGGTGCACGTGGCACTGAACACCACCGTTTACGGTGGAGAGCTGGCCGCGCTGGCCGGTGCCGTGAAGGCTGTGGCCGAGAGCGGCGCGGATGCGGTCATCTGCCAGGATCTGGCGGTGGCGCAGCTCATCGGGCGGATCGCCCCCGACCTGCCCCGCCACGGCTCCACCCAGATGAGCGTCCACACCCTGCAGGGCGCACTGGAGCTGAAGGAGCTGGGCTTTACCCGGGTGGTGCTGGCCCGTGAGCTGAGCCTGCCCGAGGTGGAGCACATCACAAAGCACTGCGGCATCGAGACGGAGTGCTTTGTCCACGGCGCGCTCTGCATGTGCGTCAGCGGCCAATGCTATATGTCGGCCTTCCTGGGCGGCCGCAGCGGCAACCGGGGCTCCTGCGCCGGGCCCTGCCGCCTGCCCTTTGAGGCAAACCCGCTGCCTGAGGGCAAACCGGGCCGTCTGCACCACCTTTCCCTGAAGGATAACTCTGTCATCGACAAGCTGGATCGGATGCAGGCCGTTGGCGTGGCATCGGCCAAAATCGAGGGCCGCCTGCGCACGCCGGAGTATGTGGCGGCGGCGGTCAGTGCCTGTCTGGCAGGCCGCGAGGGCCGCGCCTACGACCGTGACCTGCTGAAAAATGCGTTCAGCCGCTCTGGCTTCACCTCCGGCTATCTGGATGGAAAGATCGACGGCACCATGTTCGGCGTGCGCAGTGAAGCCGATGCGGAGCTGACCAAAAAGACCCTGCCTGCCCTGCGCGAGCTTTACCGCCGCGAGCGCAGCCGGGTGCCGGTGCAGTTCAGGCTGGAAATCGAAGAGGGCGGCGAGAAGCTGACCGTGACCGACGCGGACGGCAACAAGGCCTTTGCCTACGGCGATGCGGAACCGCAGCCTGCCCGCACCGACCCCACCGAGAGCCTGCAGCGCAGCCTTTCCAAGACGGGCGGCACCCCCTTTGCAGTGGAAAAGATCGATGTGGAGATGGACGGCGGCCCCTGGTTCGTGCCGGGCAGTGCCGTGAACGAGCTGCGCCGGGATGCGCTGGAGGCCCTGCTGAAAAAGCGGGAGATCCTGCGCCCCTGGCCGGTACACGAGGCGGAGCCGGATGCTCTGCCCCTGCGCACCCTGCCGCCCCGCCGCACCCTGCGTGCCCGCTTTGAAGCTTGGGATCAGGTGCCGGAGCAGGCCCTGAGCGGGGTGGAATATCTTATCCTGCCCATTGCTCAGGCCGACCGGGTGCCCCGGGAGTGGCGGGGAAAGACCCTTCTGGAGCTTCCGCGCGTGATGTTCGGCGCGCTGGAGGAGGACACCGCCCGCCGCATTGCCGCCACCCAGGATGCGGGTTTTGCGGGCTATGAGGTAAGCAACATCGCCCACCTGCGGCTCTGCCGTGGGCTGCCGATGACCGGCGGCTTTGGCCTGAACGTCACCAACCAGATGGCGGCGCAGTTCTACGCCGACCATGGCCTGAACAGTGTGCTCATCCTGCCCGAAGTCAAGGACAGCGATATCAGCACCATTGCCCCCACCCGTAACGGCAAGCCTGTGCCCACCGGTGTGCTGGTCTATGGCCACATGCCGCTGATGGTCACCCGCGCCTGCCCGCTGCAGAACATCCATGACTGCGCCCACTGCAATAAAGCAGGGGAACTGACCGACCGCAAGGCCAAAAAGTTCCCGGTGCGCTGCGGCATGGGCGTGCGGACGATCTATAACCCCGTACCTATTTATATGGGTGATAAGCCCGGTGCTCTGACTGTGGACTACGGTGTGGCCTACTTCACACTGGAATCCCGGGAAGAAGCTGCCGCCATTCTGGACAGCATCCGTGTCCACGCACCCTTTGAGGGAGAGTTTACAAGAGGACTTTATTTCAAAGGAACCAACTGAAGATGCAGTTTCCCCGGGCGGGAGCCGAGAGTTTCTCCGAGGACCGTCCGCTGGGGTGGGACCCTGCTGCCGCAGGCAGTAGGGCGGGCGATGGAATGGCCCGTTTCGTGTCCGAGGAGAAAGCTCCCGGAACACGCCCGAATATAACTTTAACAAGAGGTATACTATGGAACCAATCACCGTAAACTATAAAGTATTGGACCCCCGGGCCAAGGTGCCCGCCTATGCAACACCGGGGGCAGCGGCGGCAGACCTGTGCGCCGTGCTGGATGAGCCCCTGACACTGGCCCCCATGCAGCGGGCACTGGTGCCCACCGGCCTTGCCATCGAGCTGCCCGGCCCCCACGCTGTGGCGCTGGTCTATGCCCGCAGCGGCCTTTCCATCAAGCACGGCCTGTGCATGGCAAACGGCGTGGGTGTGGTGGACAGCGACTACCGCGGGGAACTGAAGGTGCCCATGATCAATCTGGGCACCGAGGCCTATACCATCCAGCCCGGTGAGCGTGTGGCACAGCTCTGCATTGCACCGGTGTATACCGCTGCCTTTGCTCAGGCGGCCGAACTGGGGGATACCCAGCGCGGCGCGGGCGGCTTTGGCTCAACGGGGAAGTGAAGCGTATGAAAAACCTGATCCTGGCTTCCCAGAGCCCCCGCCGGAAAGAACTGTTGAGCCTGTACACGACGGATTTTACCGTCTGTGTCAGCGATTTTGACGAGGATGCCGTGACGGCGGATACCCCCGCCCGGCTGGTGGAACAGCTTGCCCGGGGCAAGTGCCTTGCTGTGGCCAAGGAACACCCCGGTGCCGTGGTGCTGGGCTGCGATACCGTGGTGGATGTGAACGGCGAGGTGTTCGGCAAGCCCCACAGCCCGGACGATGCCAGACGGATGCTCCGTGCGCTGTCTGGCGCGACCCACTATGTGCACACCGGTGTCTGCGTTTCCGATGGTACCCGCACCGAGAGCTTTGTGGATACCTGCAAGGTCACCTTTTTCCCGCTGAGCGAGGAGGAGATCGAGCGGTACGCCGCCACAGAGGAACCCTACGATAAGGCCGGTGCCTACGCCATCCAGGGCCGCGCGGCGGTCTGGCTGGATGCCATTGAGGGTGATTATTACACCATTATGGGCCTGCCCGTCAGCCGGACGGTCCGCCTGCTTGAACAGTTCTGACAGTTTGTGTGGCGGAACGCACAGAAAAATGAAAAATACGGAAAAACTTGACAAAACGCTTGAGAAAACGTTGACTTGCGGCTATAATAGAAACGTGTTATTCTGCGATAGGCGGTCAAACCCTGTGGAGTTTGGGCCGCTGTGCGTTTTGGAATAGACCGGAAATACGAAGGAGAGCTTCATTATGAGTTTTTTGTCAAAGGACGTTGGCGTTGATCTGGGTACTGCCAATACCCTGGTTTACATGAAGGGCAAGGGCATCATCATGCGGGAGCCTTCGGTCGTGGCTGTGGATACCAAGACCGATGAGGTGCGCTGCGTGGGTGCTGAGGCAAAGGCTGTCATCGGCCGTACCCCCGGCAGCATCGTGGCAGTCCGCCCCCTGAAGGATGGTGTCATCGCCGATTTCGATATCACGGCAAATATGCTGGAGAACTTCCTGAAAAAGGCCTGCGGCAACAGCATGTTCTCCCGCCCCCGCGTGGTCATCTGCATCCCCTCGGGCGTGACCGAGGTGGAGCGCCGCGCTGTGCGTGAGGCGACCCTCAAGGCCGGTGCCCGTCAGGTCTCCGTCATCGAGGAGCCTATGGCTGCTGCCATCGGCGCGGGCCTGCCCATCAGCGAGCCCACCGGCAGCATGATCGTGGACATCGGCGGCGGCACCGCTGAGATCGCTGTCATCTCTCTGGGCGGCATCGTGGCCTCCCGCAGCGTCCGGATGGCCGGTGATATGTTCGATCAGGCCATCATCGCTTTCATCAAGCGCAAGTATAACCTGCTCATCGGTGAGCGCACCGCCGAGCAGATCAAGATCGAGATCGGCTCTGCCTATCCCATGGACCCTGAGATGACCATGGAGATCAAGGGCCGCAACCTGGTGGACGGCCTGCCCAAGAACATCGTCGTCCACTCTGAGGATGTGCGCGAGGCTCTGCTGGAGTGCCTGGTCAAGATCACCAGCGCCATCAAGGAGACCCTGGAGCGCACCCCGCCTGAGCTGAGTGCCGATATCATCGACCACGGCATCACCCTGACCGGCGGCGGTGCCCTGCTGCGGGGCCTGGATCAGCTGATCCAGAGCGAGACCGGCATTGATGTCCATGTTGCGGAGGACCCGCTGGATTGTGTGGCCAAGGGTGCCGGTGCGGTGCTGGATCATGTGGATGTTCTGCACGACGTGCTGGACACCGATGGAGCTCACATGTAACGATGTAACAGAGGGTGCGGACGGCTCTGGGCTGTCCGCGCCCTTTTGCAATCGGAGGAAAACCCCTTGAAAGACTTTTTCGATACCTGGAAATTCAAGATCCTGGTGGGCATCGCGGTGTTTCTGGTGGGCATCATGGCCTACGCCGGTGCCAACGGCCGCTTGACTGCCGCTCCGCAGGAGCTGCTGAGCGTGGCGGCTGCTCCGTTCCAGAAAGTGGCTGCTGTGGTCAGCGGCGGCGTGGCCTCCCTGTGGGAAAAATACACCAGCATCGACGACGTGATGGCCGAAAACGAGACGCTTAAGGCTGAGAACGCCGAACTGCGCCAGCAGATGGTGGATTACGACCGCGTCAAGGCCGAGAACCAGGCCTACAAGGCACTGGAAAGCATTCAGAGCCAGCGGCCTGAGATGAGCTATCTTTCCAGCTTTGTCATTGGCCGAGATCCGTTGGATTCCTTCTATGGCTTCACGCTGGACCGCGGCACGCTGGACGGCGTGGCCGTCAACGATGCCGTGGTCAGCGACCAGGGCTACCTGCTGGGCATGGTGGTGGAGGCCGAACCCACCAGCTGCAAGGTGATGACCATTCTTCACCCCAACTTCAACGCGGCGGGCGTGGTATCCCGCACCCGTGACAACGGCATCGTTACCGGCAGCTCCGAATACGCCGCCGATGGCCTGTGCGTGCTGACCAACCTTGCACGCAACACCCTGACGGAGAAAAGCGACCAGGTGATCACCACCGGGCTGGGCGGAGTGTTCCCGGCTGACCTGCTGGTGGGCGTGGTACAGGAACTGGTGCCCGAGGTCAGCGGCAAATCGACCATTGCTGTCATCAAACCCGGTACCGACCCCCGCACGGTGCGCCATGCGTTCATCATTACCAGTTTCTGAGGAGGGACCCTGATGGAATCACGCCGGAAACGCAGCCGGGGCCAGATCGTCAAATGGATCTGCTATGCGCTGCTGGGCCTTCTTTGTGCTGTTTTGCAGACCACGCCCGGGCTGTTCCAGTTCGGGGCGGCAAAGCCGCTCTGGCTGCTGCCGCTGGCGCTGTCGGTCGCCGTGTTTGAGGGCGAGTTCGCCGGGGCTGTCTTTGGGGCGGTCTGCGGCCTGATGTGGGACTGGCTGGCCGGGCGCACCGTGGGCATGCTGGCGCTGGAGCTGCTGCTGCTCTGCTTTGCCGTTTCGGCGGTGATGCAGCTCTACTTCAAGAATTCGGCCGCAAACTTTGCACTCATTGCGTCTGCTGCCGCCCTGCTGGTGCTCACGCTGGACTGGCTGTTTTTCTACTACATGCCCGGTTACAGCGGCGCGGCCAGCCGCTGGCTGTGGTTCGTGCTGCCCACGGCGGCGCTCTCGGTGCCCGTCTGCTTCCCTCTGTTCGGGGTCGTGCGCCGCATCCACGAAGAATTTAAGATCGACAACGGCGTGGTGTAACGCACCCCGCGCCGGAAGGAGAATCCATGAACCAAGAAGAACGGAAAACCGCCATCCGGCGGATGCGTGTTCTCGTTGCCGCCGCCTGCATCCTGATGCTGCTGTACGGGCTGCGGCTCATCTTTTTGCAGCTGGTCAACGGGGAGGATTTCAGATCCCAGGCCACCAACACCACCGACTACAAGTTTACGGTCACGGCGGCACGCGGTGACATTGTGGACAGCCGGGGGGAGCGCATTGCCACCAGCGTCACGGGCTACAACGTGGTGCTCAACAAGCTGCTGATGGGAGACGAAGATCTGGACGGGATGCTCCAGAAGATCGTCGAGCTGCTGCGTGCCAACGGTGAGAGCTGGAACGATACTCTGCTCATCAGCCAGCCGGATGCAGCGGGCAATTATACCTTTACCGCCGAAGAGGGCAGCACCAGGGATCAGAAAGCCCTTGCCGCCATGAAGGACAATCTTGGTTTACAGCAGTATGCAACGGCCAATGATGTGATGGAGAAGCTGGTGGAGGACTACGACCTTGCCAGCTATCCGCTGAGCTGGCAGCGCACGCTGGGCGGCATCCACTATGAGATGCAGCTGCAGGCGTTTTCCAATGTGAACAACTTTATCATGGCGGAAAACGTCAGCGAGGCCACCGTGGCGACCATCAAGGAGCACAGCCTCTCGCTGCCGGGTGTGGAGATCGTGGAAACGAGTACCCGCAGCTATGAGCAATCCACGGTACTGCCCCATGTGCTGGGCCGGGTGGGCAAGATCACCGCTGAAAAGTGGAAGGTGACCGATGAAAACGGCCAGACCACCTACCCCCTGCGCGAAAAAGGCTACAACATGAACGACATCATCGGCATCTCGGGCCTGGAATCGGCCTATGAGGACGAACTGCGGGGCAAGGATGGCGTGGAGACCATCACCCGCAACTCCGATGGTGTCATTGTGGATACGGCCCTGACCACTGTGCCCGAGCCGGGCCACACCGTCCAGCTGACCATCGACAGCCGGTTCCAGAAGGCGGTGGACAAGGCATTGGCCGAGAACATCGACATGATCAACCGGGTCTACAACACCGGCAGCATGAAAGCTGCCGCCGGTGCCGCCGTGGTGCTGGATGTGAAGGACGGCAGTGTGCTGGCCGCATCGAATTACCCCAGCTTCGACCAGAATCTTTATGCCACACAGTACAGCGAGTACAGTGCCGACGAGAGCCTGCCCCTGTTCAACCGGGCCTTACAGGGCCTGTATACTCCGGGTTCCACCTTCAAACCCGCTGTGGCGATCGCCGCGCTGGATACCGGGCTCATTAACCGCTATTCCACGGTCAACTGTACCAGGGTCTATACCTACTATAAGGATTACCGCCCCAAATGTACACAGCACGGCCATGGCAACGGCCCCATTGATGTGGTCAACGCAATCAAGTGGAGCTGCAATATCTTCTTCTATGATGTGGGCCGCCGCCTGACCAGTGATGTCTACGATGCCTACGCCTATAAGCTGGGCCTGGGCCAGCGAACCGGCGTGGAGGTCAGCGAGGCCACAGGCCACCTGACCACCAAGAACGACTCCAACTATATGGAATCCCTGGATATCCAGGCGGCCATTGGCCAGGGCAACACGGTGGTCACGCCAGTGCAGCTGGCGACCTATGCCGCCACCATTGCCAACCGGGGAACCCGTTATCGTACCCACTTTGTCAAGGCGATTTTGGATTCCAACACTGGTGAAGTGCTGCAGGAGACCCAGCCCGAGGTCATGGATGTGATTGAGGACAAGGGGGAGACCTTTGATCTGATACAGCAGGGAATGATCGGCGTGTCTCAGACGATCTCCGCATTGGCGAACTACCCGTATACCATCGCCTGCAAGACCGGTACCCCCCAGCGCAGTGAGGGTTACTATTCCGGCAGCAGCTATAGGCATTACACCAATACCATGATGATCGCGTACGGCCCGACAGAGGATGCCCAGATCGCAATTGGCATTGTTGTGGAATACGGCGGCGGCGGTGCCCGTGCTGGTAACCTGATGGCGGATATCTTCAACGCCTACTTCGCCATGCAGGACGGCACCCTGAATGAGGATGGCACCATCGGCAAGCAGGAGACCGCCGCAGACAGCACTCCCGCTGCCCAGACTGCCCCCGCTCAGACCGAAACCGGCACGGATACGGCAGCAGATACGGCCACAGACCCCGCCGCAGGCACCACGGATGCTGCTCAGGAGACCGCACCTGCCGGGCAGGATGTTTTAGACAATTGAAGAAGGATAAAGCGCTGAAACGCTGCTTTTGGTGAATTCTGGCGCTTTTTTCCGAAAAAAGTATGAAGTTTGTCTAAAAAACGGTTGTAAAAGAACGGAAACTGTGATACTATGATATATGCAAGAAAATGCCCACTGGCAAAACAAAGGAGAGGTTGACCGATGACGATTGCACTGATTGCGCATGACTCCAAAAAAGAGCTGATGGTTCAGTTCTGTACGGCGTATTGCCGGATTTTGAGCCAGCATAAATTGGTGGCTACGGGCACCACCGGCAAGCTGATCTCCGAGGCAACGGGTCTGCAGATCCAGCGATTTCTGGCAGGTGTTCAGGGCGGTGATCAGCAGATCGCATCCCGCATTGCCTGCAATGAGGTCGATCTGCTCCTGTTCTTCCGCGATCCGATCAACGCAAAGCCCAGCGAGCCCAACGAGATGACCCTGCTGCGCCTGTGTGATGTGCATAATATCCCGCTGGCCACCAACATCGCCACCGCGGAGGTGCTCATCCACGGTCTGGAGCGTGGAGATCTGGATTGGCGGGATATCGTCCACCCGCAGAACTGAAAACTGGAATAAAACACAAGCCCCCGCATGTTGGCCGGAAAACCAACGTGCGGGGGCTTTTTTGCATCCCTGTGATGTTACAGGAACGTGACGGTTTCAGACAGAGGCTTGCGGGAGCTGTGGTTGGGCAGGGGGCCTGCACCTTCGGCAGCGTGGCCCAGATCAAGGAGCATCACGATCTCCTCGTTTTCGGGCAGACCCAGCGCTTTTGCCAGCTTGTCCGGGTCAAAAAAGTTGACCCAGCAGCTGTCCACGCCTGCATTGGCAGCGCCCAGCAGCAGGTGGGTGGCCACGATGGCGGCATCCTCCATGCCGGAGTTCATCCGCTCGCCGGGGTAAGTAAAGGTGTGGTTCTTGTCATAGGCGACCACCAGACAGATGGGGGCACCGTAGCGGCAGGGAGTGGCAGCATCGATCTTTGCCAGCCCCTCTTCGGACTGAACGACGTAGATGCGCTGTTCCTGGGTGTTCTTGGCGGTGGGTGCCAGCCGACCGGCTTCCAGAATGGTGTGGAGTGCTGCAGCGTCTACCTTGCCTGCACCAAAATTTTTGCAGGAATACCGCTGTGCAATAAGCTGAGTGAATTCCATAACGATCTCCTCCTGACTTGGATTGGACGGAACAGAGCGCCGCATACGGGTGCTCTGTTATGCTGATTATACCACACTGCGCCGGTGGTGCAACCCTTAAAAGAGGTCCAGCATGTTGTCCAGATAGATCGCCTCCCGGACGTGGATCTGATACTCCGGCCGGGTCAGATAATAGAGCAGAAACTCCAGCACCAGCGCGCTGCCCAGGCCGCGCCCTTCCAGCTTGAAATTGGAAAAACCCAACGGCAGATAGCGCTCCCGGATGTCCGCAGTGCCGATGAACCCGGGGTTTTCCATCGCCTTGGAGAAGCGGTAGCCCTCCTGCGCACCGGGGGCGGTGCACCGATGTTCGCAGACCTCCCCCAGATTTTTGCGGCTGACGGCTTCGTAGCAGCGCCTGCGCTCGGTGCAGCCGAACCAGCAGCACTCGTTGCAGAGAAATTCTACCTTGTCCTTTTCGGGCTGGGAGAGCGTATCCAGAGCATCGAAGGACTTGTTCAGCCGGAAGTCCGGCACGACATACCGGAACTCCGGCCGCCGGACCTCTGCCTGAAACGCCTGAAGATCCGTCAGGACCTTGGTGGTGGAGGATACGAGATAAAGCTCCGGGTAATGCTGCTGCAGGTAGTTCAAAAGCAGCTCGGAGTGAACGATGACCCCATTCTGCACAGTGCCCCGCTTGGCAAACTGCTGACACACTGCGTTGCATTTCCGGTCTGAGAGGTGCTCCGGGCGGAGCAGGGAATTGCTGAATGTGAGCCGGGCAGAGATGCCGTATTCCTGGGTCAGAGCCAGAACTTCGGCGGGGGAGTGCTCCCCGGCCTCCACGCGGCCTCCGCCCCAGATGCAATCCGGCGGAGCGCCGTAGATGGAGCCAATCTCGCACCAGTCATAAAAATATTCCCGGTGCTCCCGGAACAGGGGCAGGAACAGGCGGTAGAGCTCGTAGAACTCGAACAGTCCGGGCAGGTGATAGCAGGCGGTATGTTTCATTCTCAGATTTCCTCGGTGTCAGAAGGTGCAGCGGTGATATCCCGGTAAAAGATCGCCCAGGCCGCTTCCTCGTAGGGGTGCAGAAAGAAAAAGCCGGCGCTCAGCGGGATGGACAGCAGGATCAGCAGAACAAGGACCGTATCCGCCGAGTGGGTGAAGGCAAAGACGAGAGAGAAACCAATCAGCATGGGCAGGGTGCAGAGCAGCTCCCAGCCCAGAAAGCTGAGATCGAGGCAGAACAGCCGCCACTTGTTGCCGTCCATGATGCGCCGGGATTCAGTGATGGCTTCGTTGGCCGTCAGGCCGGGGTGCTCGGCCATGATATAGGGGGTCATGGCATAGCTGTAGGCTTTTACCACGCCGGGGATGAACAGCAGCAGCGACCAGAGCGCCACATAAAGCCCCTGCAGGAAATTCATGCAGAAGCCGTCCCACAGGCGGTGCTTCTGGGAAGCGAGGTCGGAGAGGGCAGCGTCCCTGCCGTCTGCAAGGTTCAGGTTGAACCGGGCGTAGCCCAGCCGCGCCGCACCGCTCACGATGACGGTGAACACTGCCCAGGCAAGGATGCAGACCACGAGAACCGCCAGCACGCCGCCGCTGCCGGTGGAAAGCAGCCCGGCAAACCCCGGGGTGTCGCCGTTGGCGTTCTGGCTCATGTTGGAGATGACCCTGTCTGAGCTGCTCACAATGTTGGCTCCCAGCAAACTGGCGATCAGTCCGGCCAGAACAGCTGTCTTCCATCTGCCACGCAGGGCATCCAGCGCAAGGGCACGATAATCAGCAGAAAGTTTCATAGAGCTTCCCTCCTGTCAGCAATGGAGATCGTTCGTTGAAAAACGGCAGCTGCCGTTTTATATAAAATACGTTTCAGCCTGCACAAAAATTGCAGCCGGGACTTCTTTTGCAAAGGCTCATCCCCGGGCATCCTGCCGGGTGGTGCTGAAATATTCCTTGGGTGTCATGCCGTACTCCTTTTTAAAGGCGCGGAAAAAGTGGTTGTAGCCCCCGAAACCGCTGGTCTTGTACACCTCGGTGATGGGGAGGCCCTGCTCAATGAGGGTGCAGCAGCGGTCCAGCCGGGCCTTTACGATGTAGCGGTGCACGGTCTGGCCGGTCTGGCGTTTGAATTCCCGGGCAATATGCTCCCGGGAGACGAAAAACTCCTTTTCCAGACGATCCAACGTCAGTTCCTCGGTGAGGTGCGCCTGAATAAACAGGAATACCTCATCCAGCATCAGGTGGTGGCGGCTGACCGAAGCGGTGTGGAATTCGGCATGGATGCAGGCACGCAGTGCCAGTACCACGAACATCTGCAGGATGCCGTGCTCGAACGCCGCCGCGCCGAACTGGCTGCTCTCCTGGGGGAGCACCAGCAGTTTCCGGGCAAGATTCTTCAGCAGCATATAGATCTGGCTGTCCGGCCGGACAGCCACTTGCCGGAAGGGCACCACATTGAAGCTTTTTTCAAAGTCAGTGTCCTCATCCGACAACTGCGCCAGCATCTGGGGAGACAACTGCACCCGGATGATCTCCAGCGGGCCGTAGGCTCCGGCATATTCCAGTCTGCCACCCTGCCCGGGCTTGAGGATGATCAGATTCTGCTGCTGGGCGGGCAGCACCACTTCGCTGCACCGGAACACACCGCTGCCCCGGATGACCAGAAACAGGTCATAATACGCGCCGGAAAAGAATTCCCGAACAGTGCTTTGTTCAAAAAGATAACGTTTGGCTGTATAATTCACCAAAATTCCCTCCGTGGAACTGTCAGATGCGACAGTTTGTTGTACACAACTGAAAAGTACAACTGTCATAATTGCATAATACATCAATTTGCGATAGTTTTCAATCATTTTTTGGATATGCTTTGACGCAAAATTAACGTATAATACAATTGAAGAGAAGAGGCTTGTGTGAAAAGCCTCGTGGTTTCATCTGTTTTTTAAGGAGGATAAAACGAAATGGACCAGAAAAAGACCGTTCGGCCCTTCTCCATGAAGGACAAGATCGGCTATACACTGGGCGATCTGGGCTGCTGCTTCACGGAGCAGTACCGCGCCATGTATCTGTCGATCTTCTACACCTTGATCCTGCAGGTCAACCCCTTCCATGTGGGTATCCTGCTGCTGGTCACCAAGATCTGGGATGCCGTGAACGACCCCATCATCGGTGCGATCGTGGACTCCCGCAAGGCCACCAAGGGCGGCAAGTTCATCCCGTGGATCCGCGCCTTCTCGTTCCCCATGGCAGTGCTGTGCATACTTGGCTTTGTCAATGTGGGCAATATCAACTACGGCCTGCGTCTGGCCTATATGTTCGTCACCTACGTTCTGTACGAGGCACTGTACACCTGCGTCAACGTGCCCTTCGGTACCCTGTCCAGCGTGATGACCGATGATGTCAGCCAGCGCACCGCACTGTCCCGCTACCGCAGCCTGGGCGGCACCATCTTCATGACCGTCATGGTCATGATCGGCCCCCTGTTCCTGTATGTGGACAACAAGCCCGTGGCTGGCCGCTTCCTGATGCTGGCCTGCATCTGCGCTATGCTGGGCCTGCTGTGCCTGCAGATCACCTGCGTGTGGTGCAAGGAGCGCGTGGAAGTGCCCGAGCGTCCGCAGGGCGAAAAGCTGAACTACCTGCACGTGCTCAAGGAGATCTCTCACAACAAGGCTCTGCTGGGCGTGATGTTCTTCAGCCTGACCGGCATGATCGGCGCTTCTGTGGTCAACGGCCTGAACACCTATCTGTACAAGGACTTCTTCGGCAACGTCAAGATCCAGGCCGTTTCCGGTATGCTCAGCGTTCTGTACGCGGTGCTGTCCTTTGCCATCACCCAGCCTCTGGCCAACAAGTTCGGCAAGAAGGAGTGGTGCTGCATGGGTGCCGGCTTTGCCGCCGTCGTGTTCGGCATCCTGTTCTTCTTCCCCGTCCATAACCCCGTGGCCTTCATCGTCATCAACGGTATCTGCTATCTGGGCGCTTCCGGCATGCAGGTGCTGATCTGGGCCATGGTCAACGACGCCATCGACTACCACGAGCTGCAGACCGGCGAGCGCAACGAGGGCATCGTCTACTCCACCTACTCCTTCTTCCGCAAGCTTGCAAGCGCCATTTCCGGCAGCCTGTCCAGCTTTGTGCTGGGTGCCATCGGCTACAACGTTACCGCTGGCGCTGTGCAGACCGCAGGCGTTGTGAACGCTATCTGGAAGAGCTACACCGGCGTCTACTTCCTGGGCTACGGCATTGCAGTTGCCATCCTGTTCTTCGTCTACCCCCTGACCAAGCAGAAGACTGCTGAGATGCTGACCGAGCTGAAGAGCCGCCGTGCCGCAAAGGAGAGCAAGTAAATGAAGATCTTACAGGTCCAGTTTCAAAACCGCAATGGTCACACCCTGCGCGGCATCGTGACCCTGCCTGATACGGAGGGCAAGGTGCCCTTTGTGGTGCATCTGCACGGCTTTGCCGGCAGCTGCAGCGGCTACAAATCCATGTACACCCACCTGTCCCGCGCTCTGGCAGCGCAGGGCATCGGCAGCGCCCGGTTTGATTTCTACGGCAACGGCGAGAGTGACGGCGAGTTCGAGGATATGAGCTTCGACGGCCTGCACACCGATGCACAGGATATCTTTGCATGGGCAGCCCAGCAGCCCTATGTGGACAGCGAAAAGATGTTCCTCTCCGGCCAGAGCATGGGCGGCTACATTGCTGCCTCCTGCGCTCCGGTGATCCAGCCCCACGGCCTGATCCTGCTGTGCCCGGGCGCAGGGATGTGGTTCGGCTGCGCCCAGCGCGCCGACGGTGTGACCCAGACCGGCAAGGACTACGCCGACATGGAGGGTCTGTGCTACAAGATGGCCTTCAACTATGAGATGGCCAAGCACCCCGATCCCTTTACCGAGGCCAAGGGCTACAACGGCCCGGTGCTTCTGCTGCGGGCCGATGATGACCGTCTGGTGGACGAGGGCACCTGCAGCCGCTATGCCGAGGGGTACACCGCACCCGAGGTGGATACCATTGCAGGCGGCGGACACAACTTTGCCACGCTGACCGCTCGTGCCGCCGTGGAGGAAAAGACCGCCGCATTCATCAAAGCACATCTGTAAGGAGGCATTTGTATGGAAAACATGATCCTGCAGCCCATTGTAGTGGGCGGACAGACCTTTAAGAACCGCATTATGTTCCCCCCGCTGACCACCGGTTACGAGAAGAACGGCATGATCAGCGAGCAGGACATGGGCTTCTACACCCGTCTGGCAAAGGGCGGCGTAGGCTACATCGTTCTGGGCGACGTTGCACCCATCAACAGCTTTTCTCCCACCCCCAAGCTGTTTGACGACAGCCAGATCCCGGCCTTCAAGGAGCTGGCCGACAGCGTTCACGCTTACGGTACCAAGCTGGGTGTCCAGCTCTTCCACCCGGAGTACGATGTGGATGCTATCAACAGCCTGTTCATGCAGAAAAAGTTTGACGAGATGCGTCAGCGCCTGCATCACGATATGATGTTCTTTACCGATGAGGCCAGCGAGGAAATGCTGATGGCCATCATCGATAAGATGTGCGCCTGCGCGGTGCGTGCCCAGAAGGCCGGTGTGGACGTGATCCAGATCCACGGCGACCGCCTGAACGGCTGCCTGTGCTCTACCCGGATGAACCACCGCACCGACAAGTTCGGCGGCAGTCTGGAGAACCGGGTCCGCTTTGCCCGGATGCTGACCCGGGCCATCCGCAAGGCTGTGCCGGGGATGATCATCGACTACAAGCTGTCCATCGTTACCCCGCAGCGCGGCAAGGGCGGCATTGACGAGGCCGATGCCGTGCAGTTTGCCCAGTGGCTGGTGGAGGACGGCGTGGATATGTTCCACGTTGCCCAGGCCAACCACACCGGCAACATGGCAGACACCATTCCTCCCATGGGTGTGCAGCCCTACGGCTTCTTTGTCAAGATCGCCGGCGACATCAAAAAGGCTGTCAACGTGCCTGTCAGCGCCGTGGGCCGTATCGTGGATGCCGAGATGGCAGAGCGTGTCATCGAGAGCGGCATGGCTGATATGGTGGCTGTTGGCCGTCCGCTGCTGGCAGACCCTGATTGGGGTGCAAAGATCGCTGCAGGTAAGACCTGCGATATTCGCCGCTGCATCAGCTGCAACAAGGGCTGCACCGATGCCATCCAGAACCGCCAGTTCCTGTCCTGCGTGCTGAACGCAGAGAACGGCTACGAGAACAGCCGCAGCATCCAGCCTGCAGAGCAGAAAAAGAAGATCGCTGTCCTGGGCGGCGGCCCTGCCGGTCTGGAAGCAGCCCGTGTGGCAGCCCTGCGCGGCCATGATGTGACCCTGTTTGAAAAGACCACCTCTCTGGGCGGTCAGCTGAACATTGCCTGCGTGCCTCCCCGCAAGGAGGAGATGCGCCGCGCCACGCAGGATCTGATCCATGCAGTCTGCAACGCCGGTGTGCACCTGTGCATGGGCCAGACCCGCACCGCCGAGCAGCTGAAGGATGCCAGTTTTGAGGCAGTCATCAACGCTGTGGGCGCACACAGCGCCGCACCTCGCATCCCCGGCATTGACGGCGTGAACGTGGCCGATGCCTGGAAGGTGCTGGCCGGTGAGCAGCAGGTCTACGGCACTGTGGCTGTCATCGGCGGCGGCATGGTGGGCTGCGAGACCGCAGAGTATCTGGCTGCCCGCGGCTGCAAGGTGTCTGTCATCGAGATGATGGACAAGATCGCAGCAGGCGAGAGCACCACCATTCTGCCCACCCTGCTGGAAAACTACAAGACCTACGGTGTGGAGCAGTACCCCGGCCACAAGGTCAAGGAATTCCGCATGGATGCCGTTGTCTGCGAGAACAAGGACGGCGCAGAGGTGGCCATCCCCTGCGATCACATCGTGCTGGCCATGGGCGCACGCTCCAATGCGTTTGACGCTGCTGCGCTGGAAAATGCCAACATCCCGGTGTACTCCATCGGCGATGCCGCAGGCAAGGCTGCGGATATCTCCAACGCCATCCGTACCGGCTACGATACCGCCTGCCAGCTGTAAAGTAGTCTGAGATGCGCACAGCGCATCGTCAAAAGTGCAAGCCCGGAAGGTCTGTGTGCCTTCCGGGCTTGCTTTTTTTCGGGAAAAGACGTGATCATTGGCCGCCCTCTGCGATATTTTTCCGCCGGTTAAGCCTGGATATAGAAATCCGACAAGAGTTGTGTTAGAATAAGGCATCCGGGAGCGCCATGCGGCGGGTGCTCCGCTTCAACATGAAAAATGGAGGCTTTTTATGAAAAAGACCTATCGCTCGTTCTTTTGTCTGCTTGCAGTGCTGCTGCTCAGTATCAGCGCACTGCCCGCTGCCTCGGCACTGTTTTCGGAGCGGCTCTACTACTATGGTACGGTAGAAGAGATCAGCCGCGCTGCGGACGGCACGGTGGAGTCCGTACTGGTGACCGCAGAGGATAAGGAGTCCTATGAAATGGTGATCACCGACCGCACCGAGTGGAAGGATCACGATGAAAAGACCACCTCCGATCCCGCTACCCTTGCAGTGGGGGAGCAGATCTGTGTGGTGCACGACCCTGCCGTGATGATGTCGCTGCCGCCGCAGTCGGTGGCTTATACCGTCATCCGCAATTTCCCCGCAGGCACGGATCTGGAGCAGGAAGCCCGCGACGCTGCCTGCCCGGTGAAGCAGTTCTTCGCAAAGACCCGCAAGGCCATTGAGGACTGGTTCTACCAGACCATGCCCATTGCGGAGTGAATCTGACCGTATCATAAAAAGAAAAACATCTGCTGTCCCACGCCGGAGGCTGTCACGTCCGGCAAAGGGGCAGCAGATGTTTTTTGTGTGTAATCCTGTCTTGTTCAACTTATGATTCATCCAGTTGGGCAGCAGTGCAGAAACACTCAGTTCCGCTGGAACCCAAGATAGCGGGTACCCTGAAAACTCAGCTTTCCAATGTCGCCCTCCACAAGCATCCCATACTCTGAGCCGTCTACGGTAAGTTCCATACGGTCGCCGCTTTCCACCTGAAAGGTCACATAATAGGTGGTAAACGTATGCATCATCGTGTTGTCCGTGTGGTGATGAGAGACCTCCGTGCGCTTTGCCACCACCGCTGCCGGAACGGTGAGCCGCGGCGAATGGTTGTTTTTATTCCATGTGCGGATATTTCCGATGATGGTGTATAGAATCATGCCCAGAACCACAAGGAACAGGATGGGAAACAGGATGCTGAACAACAGATCAAATCCAGCGAAAAACATCTTACTCCTCCAAAATTTCTTCCAGCAGTCCCTTTACGTCCTCCAAAAAGGATTCCTCTCCAAGGGTGTTCACTTTGAAGAACACCGCCTGACTGCCGCCTGCGGTGATGGCGGATAACCGGATCGGGCTGTCCCCGTTCTGAAACATGGTCAGCGTCAGACTCAGACGATTACCGCCCATCACGCTGTACCGTTCAAAGACGCGGACGCTGCACCGGGCATCGCCCTCTTTGAAATCACTTCCGGCTTCCAGCTCTGCCGACCAGCTGCTGGCCGGAATTTCGTTTTCCAACTTCCAGAGCAGCTGATCAAATTTCTTGTTCTGAATGGTCTTTTCAAAGATCGCCATAATGGTTCCTCCGTTTTACCAACAAAATTCGGTCCCTTATCCTTAATACGAACGAACCCGCAGGAAAATTGCAGAATGCCATCCCTGCGCTCCGGATTCGGAGGAATACTTTGTGATCTTCCAACAGCATACAGTAGCACCAGGGGGTGCTGTGTATGCTATTAACGCTGCTGCAATTTTTCGCTACAAAATTTCTGGTGCTGGCGCTGCATCTGGAAGCGGGGAGTTTCCCAAAGCCGCTCAGCGCGCGGGAGGAGATCGAAACCTTTGCGGCTCTGCGGGCGGGGGACGGGAGTGCGCGGGAAAAGATCATTCGCCACAACCTGCGGCTGGTGGCCCATGTGGCAAAGAAATACTACGCCCAGCCTGGCGACCAGGAGGACCTGATCTCAATTGGAACCATTGGGCTGATGAAGGCCGTGGATACCTTTGACACCACCCGCAAGGCGCGGTTTGCGACCTATGCCAGCAGATGCATTGAGAATGAGCTGCGGATGCATTTTCGCAGGGAGCGCAGAAATGGTGTGGTCGTTTCCCTGCAGGAAACACTGGAAGCGGGAAAGGAGGACAGCGCACTGACCCTTTCCGATGTACTGCAGGACGGTTTCTGCATGGAGGATGCCTGTGAGCGGCAGGATGAGGCCCGGCGGCTGCGCAGGCTGATCGAGGGCCTGCCCGCCCGGGAGCGCAAGCTGATCCTGCTGCGGTACGGGCTGGCGGGTCAGCCGCCCCTGACCCAGCTGGAAACGGCACAGCTGCTCCAGATCAGCAGAAGTTATGTCTCAAGGCTCGAGACCCACGCACTGGATCAGTTGCGCAAAGGCTGGCTTCAAGAATCACCGGGAGAATAAAGGGGGCCGCCTGCGGGCGGCGTACATATTCTCTTTTACAATGGGATTGGGTGTGGGATACTGAATTCGTAAAATTGAAAACCGGGAAGGAGCAAAATGAAATGAAGATCCGTAAGGCAAACGCGAAAAAATAGATTCCATAAGCGAGTGACCTGAAAAGGACACCACCGAGAAAAGGAAGCCTCTATGAAAAAAGCATTGGCAGTACGGGAGCAGCAATGGTATCAGACGATCACGGCATGCTGCCTTCTGTGAGTGCTAAATTGGTGCGAGTAGTGATACAGAACTTTTCAAAAACCATCGTAGTACAATTCGTTTTCAAGGTCATCGGATAGCAACTTGCTTGTATCGCGCCCCGATGGGCAGCCGTGTTTGAAATCCAGTTGCCTTTTATATACCACACAACCTAAAAATTATCAAGTACGCGCAGCGTTCACTTCTCCCATCACCGGGAGCA
>OOCB01001513.1_pt1 | contig 30880 bp, 29 predicted proteins | sample 1671351 | NCBI WGS metagenome assembly OOCB01 (sample SAMN06348148, study PRJEB24527) | human gut metagenome | biome: human gut; feature: ankylosing spondylitis patient; material: feces | host: Homo sapiens | place: China | collected 2015-10 | reverse complement strand
CATCCGGTCTGCATAAAGAAAGGATGCTGCCTGCCTGTCATGTGCAACCAGAAAATGAACAGCTACCTCAAGGAAATAGCCGATTTCTGCGGTATAAAGAAGAATCTGACCACGCATGTGGCGAAACATAGTAAAATTTATATCTAACTGATAAACAGCTATTTAAAATACACTGTTCTATTTATAGGTAACGATTTAGAAACGAGCGAATTACTATATTCAGTTTTCTTTTGCATTAATCAAAGAACGATTTTAACGCTGCAAATATACATTTAGCCAGCGATAAAAGCAAGTGTTTCCTGCCGCATAAACATCTCAAAACCAGCTATAAACGAAGGAAGGCTGATTTCACGCCTCCCCTTATCCACTGAGTAAAGCATTTTCCTTCCGGCAAAAAGCAGCATTACATTCCCCTTTTTTTATATTTAGTCATTACAAGATTCTTATTCTCTGAAATACAATATTTTGCGTAATCAGGCAAGTGATTGTATCTGATAATTTTGCATCCTGTAAAATTTTAAATCAGAGAGTTTATGGCTACAGTAAAAGTCAAGTTCAGACCCTCCTCCGTGGACGGCAGAGAGGGCACGGTTTATTATCAAGTGATTCACGGACGTGTAGCAAGGCAGATCAACACTTCCTACAAGTTGTTTCCAGCCGAGTGGAGCAAGCGGCATTCCCGGATTGTCATCACGCCATCCGATGAGGACAGGCGACAATATCTATTGCTATTGGATAAAAGAATAGCGGAGGATACCGACCGGCTAGAGAATGTCATCACGGCCCTGGGACGGAAGGGAGGCGCTTTCACTGCCGATGACGTAACCTCCGCCTTTCACGGCGAGCATTGCGGGCTTTTCTTTCTCGTTTTTATGCGGGAGGTTATAAACGGCCTGAGACGTATGGGAAAGGTACGTACCGTTGAGACCTATACGTCCACGCTCAACAGTTTCATACGGTTCATGGATGGAAAGGACGTACCATTAGGAGATATGGATTCCGACCTGATGACCGCATACGAGGTATGGCTGAGGTCTAAAGAAATCTCCATGAACACGATATCCTTTTACATGCGTATTTTGCGTGCCACCTACAACCGTGCCGTGGAGAAGGGACTCGTCACCCAGTGCTTTCCCTTCAAACATGTCTATACGGGAGTCGAGAGGACAACGAAACGGGCCGTCCCCCTGCGTGTGATAAAACAGCTCAGGACGTTGGACCTGTCACTGCATCCGGCCAAAAGATTTGCGAGGGACATGCTGCTTTTCAGTTTTTATACGAGGGGGATGTCCATGGTCGATATGGCATTCTTAAGGAAGAAGGATCTTGCTAACGGTATCCTCACGTACCGGCGGAAGAAAACCGGTCAACAACTTTTTGTAAAATGGGAGCCGTGCATGCAGGAGATCGTGAGCCGTTACAATGTTTCCGAGTCCCCGTACCTTCTTCCCATCATCGTCAGGCCGGGTATGGATGAGAGGAAGCAATATATCAATGCCTCCCATCGTATCAACAGATATTTGAAGGCCATTGGGAAAGAGTTGGGCTTGTCCGTTCCCCTAACTCATTACGTCGCCCGCCATTCCTGGGCCAGCGCAGCCCGGAGTAAGAATATTCCGATCTCTGTAATCAGCGAAGGTATGGGACATGATTCAGAAAACACTACAAGGATCTATCTGGCCTCATTGGACACAACCACTATAGATAAAGCGAATAGTCTGATTCTAAAGTCTTTATGTAGGGAGTAGCATGTTGAGCGAATGGACGCTCTCTTTTCAAGAGATGAATTTCTTGATGCAAAATTACATAAAATATAGAAAAACACCCCATAAATGATAAAAAATATGTTTCATGCCCAAAAAACGGTTGAGCGAAAAAAGGCATTTGTTGAGCAAAAGCAGATTGTATAAAGAAGAACAGTATAAAAATCACTTGATATTTAAATAATTAGATTAATAATTACAAGGTAACCCATCTCTTGAAAAGAGAAGTGCAAAAAAGGAACTTTCTAAACAAGAAATACTTGTTCAGGGAATAGCCATGGATGCGGGAATGTTCAAGGACGATGATAATGTTGAGCAAGAATTATGGTCTCTCCGTAAGAGATGAATAATACGGTGCAAAATTACATAAAATATTGAAAACGACTACAAAAATGAGCAAAAAAAGATAATACGGAATGGTATGATTCCTGAAGTTGCAAAACGATTTGTTGAGCAGATAGGATTTGATGAGAAATCAAAGTCTTTATTATCAGACTGTTTTGTTCATAGATGTCATGTTATTCATCTCTTACGGAGAGAAGTGCAACAAAAACAGGCGCAAACTCGCCTGAAAGTCTGCCCGATGTAAGGACGGACAAACGCCAGTTTCTGATGAGAACGAAACAATGGAGCAAGAACGGGATGAAATCCCGAACTTTTACGAAGCATATTTGTAACTGCTTGATTGGTAGAGAAATTTACAATCGTGCAGGATTGATAATATTGTCCTGAAGCGAAATAATGGCATCCCAAGAGAATGAGGAAGAGGTACGGTGGTTCGTGATGCGCGACCTGAAAAGGACGAACGCAAAACTACCCGCCTATAAACTGCTTGATGGGAAGAAGATGGAAGTCTTTGTCCCCATGAAATGGCACTTGGTCACCCGCAAGGGTGTGCGTGTCCGTGAGGAGGTACCGTTCATACAAGACTTGCTCTTCGTGCATGAGACACGGAAGAACCTTGACGCTGTTGTGAAAAAGACCCCGACCCTTCAGTTCCGTTGGTTACGCAACACTTGGCGGGAGCCGATGGTCGTTGTCGACGCGGACATGGAACGTTTCATCCGTGCCGTGAATGCCACCGAATCCCCCAAATATTACCTGCCGGAAGAGATTACTCCTGCCATGTACGGACGCAAGATTCGCATCGTGGGCGGGCCGCTCAACGGATACGAGGGAAGCCTGCTCACGACACGGGGTTCCAAGGTCAAACGCCTGCTCGTCGAACTGAAAGGATTTCTTGCCGTGGGGGTGGAGGTCGATCCCGAGTATATACAACTTACCTGACAGAACTGCCTATGGCTTTCATTTCCAATTTTTCCGCTCCTTCTTTATTCTGGACGGTCAATTCAATTTTGGTATTTATCGTGTGCGCACTTTTCGCAGGGGTGCTTATTCCCCAGATCCTTTTGATTTCCTTCCGCAGGAACCTATTCGACATGCCCGACGAGCGCAAGATCCACCAGGGAGTCGTTCCCCGTCTGGGCGGTATCGCCTTCAAGTCGGTCGTGTTCTTCTCCGTTGCGTTGCTGCCTGGTATGTGCCAGTTCTGAGCTACGGCAACATGCTGGATAGCTGTGAATATACGTTGACCCGGAAAATAAATCGAATCAACAAGAAACTATAGTTTTTTATCAAATACAATGAAGTTTTACAAAATCATTATTGTGGCGGCATCGGTCTTAGCCTTAGTCGCATGCTCCACATCCAAGGAAATATCTTACTTCCAGGATCTGCGTCCCGGTGAGAGCGAGTTGACGCTTGCCGTACCGATGGAAATCAAGATCCAACCGAAAGACAAGTTATCCATTTTAGTCAACAGCCAGGATTTGAGGCTGACCAACCTGTTCAATCTTCCGATCATCAGCCAGCAAGTGGGACAGGAAAGTTCATTGGGAACAAACCGGGGACTGTCCGGTTATACGGTGGACTCCAAGGGTGATATCGACTTCCCCGTACTGGGGAAACTCCACGTGCAAGACATGACCCGTGAGGAAGTCGCAGTCTATATAAAAAAGGAGTTACAATCGCACGACCTCATCAAGGATCCCGTAGTCACGGTTGAGTTCATGAACCTGAGCGTGAATGTCATGGGTGAGGTGAACCGTCCCGGACGTTACAATATCGACAAGGATCACCTCACCATCCTCGACGCCTTGAGCCAGGCCGGTGACCTGACCATATATGGCAAACGCGAGAAAGTCCTGGTGTTGCGTAACGAGAACGGCAAGCAGCGTGTCTATGGTATTAACCTTTGTTCCGCCGATCACCTCTATTCCTCGCCGGTCTATTACCTGCAACAGAATGACGTGGTGTATGTCGAACCTAACGACACCAAGGCACGCCAGTCCACGGTTAACGGCAACAATGTACGCAGCACCTCATTCTGGATTTCCTTGGCATCCCTGCTGACTACCATCAGCGTATTGATATTCAAATAATAAAATCATCATTATTGTTAGTTCCTCATTCAAGAAATGGTAACCCAACAAAGAAATACATCCGCACAAAGTCCGCAGGACTTCATCCGAATACAGGATTTATTTTACCTCTGCCTCGGAAAATGGCATTGGTTTGTGGTCTCATTGGCCGTCTGTCTCGGCATTGCTGTCTGGTACCTGCTCACTACACCGCCGGTATACACCCGTTCCGCCTCCATCCTCATCAAGGATGATTCCAAAGGGAAGTCTGCCTCCACAGACATGGAGACATTCTCCGATTTTGGCCTGTTCACAAGCAATACCAATGTGAATAACGAGATGGGTACGTTGCAGTCACCCGACTTGATGCGGGAAGTGGTCTCACGCCTGCATTTGGACATGGATTATAAAGTACCCGGACGTTTCCACCGCCAGACAGTTTACGGACGGCAACTTCCCATCAGCATCAGCATCAGCGACCTGCCCGAGGACGAATCCGCCACGTTCACCTTGCAACTGTCGAAGGGTGGCAAGGTCACTTTATTCGACATCGAGCGGAACGACGAGAACGTCGGTGAAATGGAATTGAAAGGGAATCTGGGCGATACCATACCAAGTGGTATCGGGAAAATCGTCGTCATTTCGACCCCTTATTATACGGACGATACGGAGACCTTGTTATATGTGTCACGCCTGCCATTCGGAGAAGCCGCCTCCGCTTACAGTGCTGACTTGGTCGTGTCGCAGACCGACGAGAAATCCAACATCATTACCTTGTCATTCAAGGATGTTTCCACCCAGCGGGCGGAAGACGTGCTGAACACCCTGATAGCTGTCTATAACGAGAACTGGGTGAGGGACAAGAACCAGATAGCCATTAGTACCTCGAAGTTCATTGACGGCCGCCTCGGTGTGATCGAGGGCGAATTGGGTAACGTGGACGATGACATCTCCTCCTACAAGAGTGAGCATCTGCTGCCCGATGTACAGGCCGCCGCCAGTATGTACATGGCGCAGGCCAGCGAGGCCAATGCCGCCATCAAGGAACTGGACAACCAGGTCTACATGGCACGCTATATACGCAACTACTTGACGAACAAGAGTAACAGTTCCCAGTTGCTTCCCGCCAATTCCGGCATAGACAATCCGGGCATCGCCACACAGATTAGCGAGTACAACAGCAAACTGTTGGAGCGCAACAGCCTCGTGTCGCACAGTAGCGAGAAGAACCCGTTGGTGGTGGAGATGGACGCTTCCCTCTCCGCCATGCGGAGCGCGTTGCTCACCTCCATTGACAACCAGCTGGTTACCCTAAATGCCCAGATAAAGAGCCAGCGGGGCTACAGCGGGCAGGCTACCTCGCAGATTGCGTCCAATCCGCAGCAGGCTAAGTACCTGCTCTCGGTAGAACGGCAGCAGAAGGTGAAGGAGTCACTTTACCTTTACCTGTTGCAGAAACGTGAGGAGAACGAGCTCTCACAGGCGTTCACAGCCTACAATACCCGCATCATCACCATGCCGGGTGGCAGCATGGTACCCACTGCACCGGTAAAGAAAAATATCCTACTGGTGGCTTTCGCTTTGGGACTGCTCATTCCCGTGGTCATCATTTTCATTCGTGAGAACATGAACACCGTTGTCCGTGGCCGTAAGGATCTGGAAAATATGACCGTTCCCTTCGTGGGCGAGATACCTCTTGCCTTCCGCAAGAAGAACAAATGGTACGATTGCAAAACAAAGACAAAAGGGAATAAGTGCGCAATCGTGGTTAAAGAAAAGAGCCGCAATGTCATCAACGAGGCGTTTCGTGTGGTACGCACCAATCTGGAGTTTGTCGTGGGCAAGGAACGGGAGTCGAATGTCATCATGCTCACCTCGGCCAATCCGGGCAGTGGCAAGACCTTTATCACGTTCAACCTCGCCACCAGCCTCACTATCAAGGGCAAGCGAGTGATTGCCATCGACCTTGATTTGCGTAAAGGTTCGCTCAGCGAGTATGTGGGCAGACCGAAAGAAGGCATCTCCAATTACCTTATCGGAGAGACGAAGACCTGGCGGGAAATCGTCCGCAAACCTGCGGACGATGCCAAGCTGGACATCATCCCCGTAGGTATGATACCACCCAACCCTACCGAACTGCTGTTCGTAGAACGGTTGGAGCAACTGATAAACGACTTACGCAAGGAATATGACTACATCTTCATCGATTGCCCTCCAGTGGAAATCGTGGCCGATGCCGCCATCATCAATAAACTGGCGGACATCACTCTGTTTATTATCCGTGCAGGATTGCTCGACCGGGGCATGTTGCCGGAGATAGAAAGGTTCTATACAGACAAGAAATACAGTAATATGTCGGTTGTCCTAAACGGTACGGACGGCGGTAACGGACGTTACGGATATAAGTATGGTTACAAGTATGGTTACCATTACGGTTATGCCGGATATACCAAGGAAGAATACTGAAAATCCATTCTTCATCATTCATTCTTAATTCTTCTTTGTCTTCGTGTGGTCTTTTAATAAGCGCATCAGTCTGAAGGATAGTGGAATCTTTCAAGGCTTTACTGATTGGCACTGTCACCTGCTTCCCGATGTGGATGACGGTGTGCAGACGATAGACGAATCCCTGCAACTCCTCTCCTTTTATGAGCAGTTGGGAATCAAAGAGGTTTGGCTAACACCACACGTCATGGAGGATATGCCGAACACGACAAAAGAGTTGAAAGAAAGATTCATGGAATTAAAGGCTACCTATCGGGGAAGCATTATGCTTTATCTTGCCACCGAGAATATGCTTGACAATCTGTTTGAAGAACGTCTGGCGAAGAACGATGTACTGCCTTTGGGCAAGGACGGAAAACATTTATTAGTGGAAACTTCTTATTTCAATCCTCCGATGGGATTGAACAACATCCTGCTCCGCATCAAGACAAAAGGCTATATTCCCGTACTGGCACATCCCGAACGGTATGTATATATGGATGAAAACGATTACAGGCAATTGAAAGGATTGAATGTAAGACTTCAACTCAACCTTTTTTCGTTAGTCGGCGCATACGGTATTGGGATAAGGAAGAAAGCCGAATGGTTGCTGAGAAACAGTTTCTATGACTTGGCTGGTAGCGATACCCATTGCCATTCAATTTGGAAAGAAGCAATTACAAAAAAAATACAGGAAAATTTGTCGGATAAATTGAGGCGTTTTTTGTGAGTACATTCCTCAAAATAAGAATACCAATAGAACAGCAATGGTACTCGTCACACAAGAAATAATAGAGTTTTTTTATATTTATGGAAACCAATAGCATTCTAACCAATGAGTATAGTAATAATGGATACCAAATTCACTTGTACCGTGGAGAGATGACAGGTATGTGGTATGCATATGGTTATTCGGCGTATGGCTTACGGTTATTTGGCAAGAGCAATGGTTATAACAGTATACGGGGATATTCCAAAAGTCTTCAAATGCCGTGTACAATTACTTCCAATGAATCGGTCATACCGTTGTTGCAGAATGCCATCGAAGTTGCTTCACAGACGGACACTTATATAAGTCTGCGGATGCCTGATGCCATAAATACAGACGTATATACAAAATGGGTAAACAAACTGAAAGGTGGTATTAGCAACGATGATGAAATAATAGTAACTACACATGTAAGTAAATACGTACCCAAAGACAGTTTCATTCCTGACGGAATGTCCGCATTTGCGCGCAATGTCAAGCGCGTCGGAGATTTCATATTGTCGTTGATTGCATTGGTTGTTTTTTCTCCGTTATTCTTGATTTGTTATATTGCCATTCGCCGGGAAGATGGAGGAAGTGCTATTTTCAAGCAAGAACGTATCGGTAGGTTTGGCCGCCCGTTTTATATCTATAAGTTCCGTTCCATGTGTCTGGATGCCGAAAAGTTCGGACCGCAGCTTAGCCATAGCGGGGGTGACAACGATCCTCGTTTGACAAAGATAGGTCGTTTCATCCGTGCACACCATTTGGACGAGCTGCCCCAGCTCTACAACGTACTGCGTGGCGATATGGCATTCATAGGGCCACGTCCCGAACGCAAGTTCTATATTGACCAAATACTTGAACATGATGCGCGATACACTTATCTTTACCAAATTCGTCCGGGTGTAACTTCGTACGCCACACTGTATAACGGCTATACGGACACGATGGAAAAGATGTTACGTCGTCTGGAGTACGACCTTTACTATTTAGGACACCGTTCATGGCTGTTCGACTTCAAGATTCTGCTGAACACGTTCTGTTCTATTATCTTTGGGAAAAAGTTCTGAAAAAGCAGTGACTTTCAATAATCCTTTGTAAAAACATCGATGCAGAACCAATCTTCAAACAATAAACGTATCATCAAAAACACGTTGATGCTGTATATCAGAATGGGCATTCTGATATTGGTCAACTTATATACTTCTAGGATTATACTTAATGCATTAGGAGCGGAAGATTTTGGCCTTTATTCGGTGGTTGGCTCTGTCGTTGTATTTCTAGGATTCCTCAATACTTCCATGGCAGCAGCCTCCCAACGTTTCCTCTCTTTTGCAAAAGGCAAGGAGGATGCCGAAGAAGAAAATTCCGTATTTAATTCGCTTTGTATTACCCATGCGATCATTGCTCTTGCTATTTTTGTTATTGCTGAAAGTTTCGGCATATTCTATATCAATACCTATTTGAATGTAAATCCGTCACGCATAACCGCAGCACATATCGTATTTCAATTCTCATTAGGCTGCCTGTTGTGCAAGACTCTCACAGTCCCATACAACGCTGCGCTTATTAGCAATGAAAAGATGGATGCCTTTGCATTAATCAGTATTGCGGAAGGGCTATTACAATTAACAATAGCATTCTTGTTACCATTGGCCATTACAGACAAACTTATTCTTTATGCTGGACTGATGTTTGCTGTAGTCTTTATCACACAATTATGTTATAGGTTTTATAGTTATAAGCATTTCCCGGAATGCCGCCTTCGCAAGAATTGGAAACGCAACAAAATACGTGAAATCTTTGTTTATTCCGGATGGAATCTTTTCGGTGCGCTCTCTTCTGTCATTATATCCCAAGGAATGAACTTAGTACTAAATTTCTATTTTGGCGTGGTAATCAATGCTGCAAGGGGTATTGCGACACAGGTAAATGGAGCATTAGCCTCGTTTACGGGAAATTTCCAGCAATCGCTTAATCCCCAAATCGTAAAGACGTATGCAGCCAAAGAATATTCGCAGATGCACCAATATATTATCATCGGTTCCAGGCTCTCGTTCTTTCTGTTATTGGCACTTGCTGTTCCGTTCATGTACAATATGCAAGACATTCTCCAACTTTGGTTAGTCAATGTGCCGGAATATACCCCATGGCTATGCCGTTTGGAACTGACCTACGCACTTATAGGAACGCTTTCAGGCACTCTGTTAATCGGAGTGATGGCAACCAACAATATAAAGAAATACCAATTGGTCGTTGCCACCATAAATATGCTGACAATGCCATTGGCTATCTTATCTTTGCAGATTTATAAAAATCCGTATATAGCATCTGTCGTGATGTGTATAGTGGCTGTTATCGCATTTTATGCACGGCTTGTCATCGCCGGCAGGCAGATATTTCTTCCTAAAAAAACTTATCTTGGCAGTTTGCTGAAAACGGTGCTCCCTTCTGTGGTGGTTATTCTGCCTGTAGAGTATTATATCATGAATCTCTTACCGAAAGGAGGATTGTCCTTGTTCATCGTTCGCATGTCCGTGTCATTCCTTATTTGCATAGTTGTAATCTGGCTATTGGGAACTTCTTCAGCCGAACGTAACAAGATTCTCTCTTTTGCACGTAACAAGTTACATTTATGAAATTGGCATCATCGAAAGAATGTACGGGTTGCATGGCCTGTATTGACGCATGTCCACACACCGTATTGAAGGCTGCAATAGATGCAAACGGCTATTATACCATTATCACGGATACAGAAAAACAATGTGTGGAGTGCAGAAGATGCTCGCAAGTGTGTCCGATATTAAACCTGACTCAGGTAACAGGAGAATCTTTTCCGTATGCTGCATGGAACAAGGATTCAGAGCAACGCAAACAGAGTGCATCCGGAGGAATATTTGCTGCATTGGCTTCGTCCGTCATCCGGAAAGGCGGCTGTGTATATGGGGCAGCAATTGAGGGATTCGATGTCAAACACCTGCGGATTACAGACGAATGCGAACTCTATCGGTTGCAAGGTTCCAAATACCAGCATAGCGATATGACAGGTGTTTACAAGCAGGTGCGGAATGATTTGCGGCAAGGAATGTATGTGTTGTTTTCCGGTCTTGGATGTCAAGTCGCAGGGCTGTTATCTTTTCTCGGCAAAACGAAGAAAGAAAAACTTTATACGATTGACACCATTTGTGGTGGTCTTTCCACCATGTTACCTATGCTGCATTTGAAAGCATCCGGTAAGTACAAAGGTATATTCTCATTCAGGGACAAAGAAAACGGTTGGCAAAGCAAAGGTTTCAGATATTCCTTGAAGATGATACGCAAGGATGGAAGTATAGAAGATTTAGGCTTGGACAACATGGTACTCAACACTTTTTCTTCAAAACTATTAAAACGGTCTTCCTGCCTTGATTGTAAGTTTGTGGGACTTCATCGTAACAGTGACTGTACGATTGGCGATTTTTGGGGTGATGAATCGTTCAAGGAACAGCATCATGAAGGTTTGTCTGTACTAATAGTACATAATGACAGGATAGTATCTTTGATAAAAGAAGCACACGTGGAAGCAAAACCAGTGTCGTGGAAAGAGGTTATTACAAATAACCGTAATATCTATTGGACGCATTATCCATTAATCAGATATTTCTTTAGCAGAAAGAAAGCGTTACGTGCGATGCAAGAAAAAGATTATGTAACGGCTACCCAACAAATAAGTCCGTGGTCTTTTCCTGGTTTGTTGTTACGTATTTATCTAAAACTAAATATTTTGCATCGCAACGTTTATTAAGATATTTATATATTCAGAATAATAAGAATAATTCACAGATTAAGAATAATGGAAAAAAATATAAACATCCTCACCATACACAAAGAACCGAACTATGGTGCAGTACTACAAGCATACGCCTTGTACAAAACAATAGAGAATCTTGGTCATGTACCCTACATCATCAATTTGGACATGGATTACAGACGTTTCCCTTATAACCTCAAATACAGGGTATTGTTTGGTCTGCATAAGTGGATGAAGGGATACTCATATTGTTTTGCGCTGGCGGAGCGATTCAGCAGGAAGCATTGTCCCAATCAGATAGGTAATTTCCATACTACGGCTGAGCTGGAGTCCTACCCTTGGAATAAGGACGACTATTATCTGATAGGCAGTGACCAGGTTTGGAATCCGAGAATAACCCAGAACTTACGGACAGCTTTCTGTTTTTCTTTTCTGAAGAACGATGTAAAAAACAGGTATGCATATGCGGCCAGTTTCGGCAACATCAAGGACGAGGAGAAAAGAAAATCCGAATTGGACATGAAAGCCCTCTCTTTATTCAAGAGAATTGCAGTTCGTGAGAAATTCGGGGTAGAGTTTCTGCAACGTAATGGGATTGACGCGGTGGAAGTGATTGACCCGACCTTGTTGCTTGAAAGTTACAGAGACTTATTACCGCGCAAAGTGGAGGAAAGAAACGAGATATTGTTTCTTTCATTATCCGATACCTCAGAAATGAATGCTTTTGCCAAAGAGTTATCCGCCAAGACAGGACTTCCTGTCCGCAAGCATTACGGATATTTGCAACCGGAACGGAAGAAAAACAAGAAATTTCTTCCCATAGAAGAATGGTTGTATGCCATAGCTTCCACAAAAGTAGTCATAACGGACAGCTTTCACGCCACCGTTTTCTCCGTATTGTTCGGCAAGCCGTTCTATGTATATATCAGTGAGGCTTCCAAAACCCCAAGAATATCCAATCTGTTGGACATTCTTGGAATAGAACAGCGTGTCGTTACCGATGTGGATGCCGCCATTGCGGCTCCCGCCATCAATTATGAGGAGGTCAACAAACGGCTTTCCGCTTATCGGGAAAGTTCATTGAATTACCTGAAATCCATACTCGCATGAAAGTGGCAATCTGTAGTGTGCAGGAGTTCAATCCTACGATAGGAGGCATTGAACGTGTCTCGGTTTCATTGGCGGAGGAACTGATAAAGAAGGGAGTGGAAGTGCTGTTTGTCGCTTGTCGGAAATCCCCTTACAGCAAACCTTATGTACTGCCTGCCAGGCAGATGTTTCTACCCGAGCCTTTGGATTATTGTGCCGGAAACGTACAGGCATTGGCGCATATTCTAAAAGAGGAAAAGGTGGATATACTGCTGAATCAGAACTCTCATTCGGAACTTTATAACCGTACTTGTTTTGAGACCAAATCAGCGTCGGGCGTCAAGCTGATATCCGTATTGCACTTTTCTCCGGATATGCGCATAAGGGGGAACAGGCATCTCGTGAACTTCAGCTATCTGTCGTTGAAAGAAAACCTTATCAATGCTTTAAGGGATATATGCACACGCTTCCCCTTGCGGTATATCACCATGCACGACCAATGCAGGATGTATAGAAACCTTTATCTGCATAGTGACAAGGTGGTGCTGTTGAGCAACGAGTTTATGAAATCATATATAAAACTGTCCGGGGTAAAAGAAGCTTTCAAACTTACAGCGATAAACAATATGCTGTCTTTCCCTTACGAAAAACGTAATTACCCTAAGAAGAAGCAAATATTATGGTGCGGACGGCTACTTTTTTCCCAAAAAAGGCCCGATCGCATTTTATGGGTATGGAAGAAATTGCAAGACAAACTGCCTGACTGGAACTTAGTCATTGTGGGGGATGGACCGTTCAGCGGACAGATGCGGCAATTAAGCGAACGGTTGTCTCTGGAACGCATCGAATTTACAGGATTCAAAGATCCGGTACCCTATTATAAAGAGTCTTCCATATTCTGTATGACCAGCAACCATGAGGGTTTCCCGATGGTACTAACAGAAGCCATGCAATATGGCTGTGTGCCCGTGGCTTTCGATTCCTTTGAAAGCATACATGAGATCATTGAGGATGGCATGAATGGCTTTCTTGTGAAGCCGTTTGATATGGATAAGTATGCTGATATGGTATTACGTTTGGTGGATAATTTTAAAGTGGATTATGTGATGAATGTGATGAACTCAATGGAACGTCTCATGCCTGAAAACGTGGTAAAACTATGGATAAGCTTGTTTAATAACGAAATGAAATGTCAGTTATAATCCTGTTTTGCCTCTCCTTTTTGCTTGTTGAGTATATATCCTGGCATTTTAAGGGAGAAAAGGTGCAGAAAAATACACAAATCGTCATGTGTTTTCTTCTGCTGTTTATATTCTTTGGATTTAGAGACTTACCAATATTAAACGACACGGCGCATTATTACAGACATGTAAGGCAACTGTTCGACAACACACTATTCGACAACACACCTTGGTACACTTTTGATTATTCCTCTAATTTCGAGGAAGGATTTCAGATATTTCTTAGAATTATAGGCTTGGTTATTTCAAAAGAGCCGTATTCTCTCATTGTCATCACTTCATTCATAACGACCGCTTCCCTGTTATGGTTTCTGAATAAGTCGACTTCACATGTCGCGTTTGCTGTTTTTGTGCTGATGACAAGTACACTCCTGCTCGGATATTATAGCGCAATCAGGCAGTCATTGGCTGTTTCCGTGTCATATATATTTTATTGGTGCTATAAAAACAAATATTATAAGAGTGCCATAATGTGTGGCGTTGTAGCATACTTCTTCCATCATTCTTCTGTGATGTTTATATTGCCGGTTGCTTTGTATCATATTCCTTTTACAAGAAGAAACATTCTGCTTATAATGGCTACCGCCATTGTGATGTCATTGAGTATATACAAAATCCTTCCTCTGCTGGGCTATGGCGATAGTAAATACTTGGTAACAGGCATGGAGCGGGAGGCAGTTCCCTTGGCGCAATTATTGGATACATTATTTATACTTGCTTGCCTGTTGTTCTATTATATTTATGGGAAAAAGTATAAAGAAGAGATTGAAAAGGACAAATTATATGTTTCATTCGCCCTGTCTGCGCTGATTGTCAATATATGGGCGCTTCCATGTTTACCCCTTTTCCGCTTCAGTATGTTCTTCTCGCAATACGCGGTTGTACTCTTTACAAACAGCCTGTATCAGGCGGAAGCAGACAAGCGATTGAAAATATTAAAATATACGGTTGCCGTGATATTGGTTTTGCGAATACTCATTGTCTTGATTTATAGAAATGAATGGTTTCATCTTGTTCCGTACAGTTTCTTTGATTTCAGTTTAGAGCATCAAAAAACATTGTTCGGATATTAGTAATAGCTCATATCATGCATTATAATGGTTATATAGGACTGTATACGGTGACGGTAGCAGCATTGTTCTTGTTGTCACCGTTGTTGGCGTTACCTTACATTCTATTGGGAATATATAGGCAAGAGCGTAGCGCGTACTTTTTCTTTGCCTTATTCTTAGGATTCCTTGCATGGCTACAAGTTCCATTGTCCGACTTGTTCAGGCATTCGCTCAATATTTATCACTATTTAGACAAACCTTTCTCTTATGCGTATGTGAACAAGCAGTCCGCAGATTATTTTATCCCTATCGTAAACTGGATATTGGTAAACGGCAACATTCCATATCAATATCTCCGGTTGTTTTCAGTGACAGAGAGTTTCTTCTTGCTGACAGTCATATTCAATTATATGATTGAAACGTCGGAGCGCAAATATACATATGGGGAAGTCTTCAGGCGTTTCTGCATCATGTATCTGTTCTTTGAGTTCATCATGACTACCAGCGGGGTACGATACGGTTTTGCCGTTTGTCAGTATGTTTACGCCTTGCATTTGGTGTTCAACAAGAAGTCCTGGCTTCCGGCTTTATTTTTTGCTTTGTTCGCCACACAAATTCATGTATCATTCGCATTCTTCATTCCTATAAGCGTACTGCTGTATTGGCTGTGTTCCACCAAACGGAAGACAATCGTATTTTTTGGCTTGCTTTCAGTTGTGTTAATTCCGATAATTTCACACTTTAGTTACTTATTGGGACGGCGCGCGGACTGGTATTTCGGGGGAGGCAACAGTGTTTCCGACAATTCTGCCATCACTATTTATGGTTTTATTCTTACCATTGGTGTCAGATTGTTTCTTATTCCTTTCTTAATGCTTGTATATCAATATTTTACCCCCCCCCACCAGATGTAGCAGTTATGCACAAGATCCGCAATACCAATCTCACTCATGCGGATGGACGCGTATGGTTGCGGTGTGGATAGGTATGGCTGTAATGTTCATTACCAATATGACAATGCTGCAAAGACTGACATTTGTACTTTCCACCATAGGCATTTTCCTTTTACTGGAAATAGAACAGCACTCCTACATTGGGAAACGGTTTATAACGATTATTTTATGGTGCGGAATAATGACAACTTTGTGTAATACCGTAAACTATAGATCTATTATACTGAATTCCAGATATCAGTATATTGCCATGCCGGTACCTGTAATATTGCAAGACCATTATGACAAACAGTGGATATTAGAACATGTCAACGGAAATAAAATGAAACAATAGAGTATGAAAGTAGCTATCCTATATATATGTACAGGCAAGTACAACCAATTCTTCAAGGGTTTCTTTGAATCGTGTGAGAAGTATCTGCTAAAGGATATTGCCCAATTGGAATACTATGTATTCACGGATGATATGTCTTTGTCTGACGAAGCCAATGTACACTTGATAAAAAAAGAGTGCGCAGGCTTTCCGGCAGACTCTCTTTTCCGCTTCGAAATGTTCCTACAAGTGAGACAAGAATTAGAGAAGACAGATTATATATACTTTTTCAATAGCAATGCGGAGTTTAAAGCTCCTGTAGGAAAAGAGTTATTGCCGCTGAATGGGGAAAAGCTTGTAGGGGCAGAGTGGCCGGGCAAGCGTAAGCCTTTCAAGCATCCGGCATTTTATCCCTACGAACGTAACAGGCATTCATCGGCATATATACCTCCCCGGGAAGACAAGCCATATATCTATTATATGGGTGGAATAAACGGAGGAGAAGCTGCCGACTATTTGGAAATGGCAGAAACTCTGTCGGAGAATATCCGTGCCGATTATGAAAAAGGTATCGTGGCGTTAGTCCATGATGAAAGTCATATCAACAAATATTTCCGGACTCATGACTGTAAAGTGCTTTCTGCCGAATATTGTTTTCCGGAAGAGTGGATTACATGTAATTTTTCACCTAAGATTATTTTCCGCGACAAAGTAAAACTCGATCCTTACTTTAACAAAGGACGTGATTACTCATTGAAGGGGAAACTGGAAAAAACAGTCAGTGTCATTTATAGAGCGATTCGCTGGTATCTTTAAAAACTTCTCAGATAATGAAAATCGTAAAAATTCTCGGAGGTCTGGGAAACCAGATGTTCCAGTATGCCTTGTTTCTTTCATTGAAAGAGCGGTTCCCTCATGAGCAGGTGATGATAGATACATCCTGTTTCAGGAACTATCCCCTGCACAATGGTTTTGAGGTGGATCGGATATTTACACAAAAAGCTCCCGTCGCTTCATGGAGGGATATTTTGAAAGTGGCATATCCATATCCGAACTACCGTTTTTGGCAAATAGGAAAATACATTCTGCCCAAGCGGAAAACCATGTGCGTGGAGCAGAAAGACTTTTCCTTTGATGCTGCCGCTTTAACACGTAAGGGAGACTGTTACTATGACGGTTATTGGCAGCATGAGGAATATTTTTGCGACATAAAGGAAACAATCTGGGAAGCATTCTCCTTCCCGGAGCCGGGCGACGGTCAGAACAAGGAAATAGGGTCACTGCTTCGGGCAAGCGACAGTGTTTCATTGCATGTCCGCCGCGGGGATTACGTAAACCATCCGCTTTTCCGGGGAACTTGTGACTTGGACTATTATAAACGGGCGATTCACTACATGGAAGAGCGGGTGAATCCGCAGCTGTATTGTGTCTTTTCAAACGACATGGCTTGGAGCGAAAGCCACCTGCGTGCTTTATTGCCGGGGAAGGAGGTGGTGTATGTAGACTGGAACAAGGGTGCGGAAAGCTATGTAGATCTGCGGTTGATGAGCCTGTGCCGGCACAATATCATTGCCAACTCTTCTTTCTCTTGGTGGGGAGCCTGGCTGAACCGCAATCCGCAGAAGGTGGTGGTCGCGCCCGAAAGGTGGATGAACTCGCCGATAGAAGACCCGGTTTCTGATAAATGGATAAAACTATAACATAGAAGATATGAATATTGTATATCTCTTTTTGGTTTACAAAAACCCTAAGTTGCTGCTGCATACTATACAGCAGCTGAAAACTCCTGGTGTGGAGTTTTACGTACACGTGGACGTTTCATCACAAGAGGACTTTTCATGCTTGCAAGGAATAGAAAATGTGTATCTATCTAATAGTCAGCATAATACAAAATGGGGGGGGTATGAAATAGCTTTCACTATTCTATATTGCCTGCGCGATATTCAGCGAAAGTGTCATGCTGACTACATTATACTGATGAGTGAATCTGATTATCCCGTCAAAAGCAACCGGTATATTCGGCAGACTCTGGCGGAAAAGCGGAAAGATTTTATCACCATTACGCCATTGCCGCACCCTAATCCGCTCCATACACCGGGAGGCCATTGGTTGGAGGGAGGAAGAAGGCGGTATGAATGCTATGCATTAAGGCTCAGGGCCAATTCGCTGGCTACCATCGAGCCTAAAAGATTCGACTTGGGGAATTTTAGGCAATTTGTGAAAGTGATGCGGGACAATCCTTCAAAGTTACTCCGAGCATTGAAGATATTCCTGCGGTATCCCCAGAGAAAGCATCCCGAATATCTGCAACCATGCGGAGGCGAGTTGTGGTTCATGTTGAGAGGGGAAACCGTAGATAAGATTGTGGACTTTTGTGCCAGGTATCCGGATTATCTTGAATATTGCAAGGATACAGCGAATTTGGATGAATTGTTCATTCCGACACTTGTCAATTATTTGGTGCCGGAACCGGAACGGGAGAACAGCACTTTAAGGTATATCAACTGGCAGGAAAACGGAAACTCTTCTCCCGCTTACCTGACGTTGAATGACAAAAAACTGTTGACAGAGTGTATTTTAGAACCAGAAAAACTATTTGTCCGTAAAGTGCAAGACATGGAAGTGTGCCACTTTATAGACCAAACTATAAGAGAATATTATATAAACCCATAATCATGATGAATCATCGTTTGCATTACATCGACAACCTGAAAGGCGTGCTCATTCTTCTTGTCGTGTTAGGACATTGCATCCAGTGTACAGACCTGGACTTCGACCATAATGCCGTTTTTAGGTATATCTATTCTTTTCATATGCCGTTGTTTATGTGTGTGAGCGGCTTTGTGAGTTACAAGCCAGATATAAAATGGCAGACAGTGCAGAAACGTTTCAGGCAGTTGATCATACCTTTTTTAGCATGGGTGGCGGTTAGTTGCTGCGTACATCTTGACCCGACGCTGTTTTTAGCGAAAGTAGTACATCCTGATAGCGGGCTATGGTTTCTGTGGACTTTATTCTTTATCGTGCTGCTGATGTGGCTGTGCAATTGGATTGTCACGTGCCTGAAGGTCAAGATAGAATATGTGGTCTGTGTCTTTTCTTTGTTGATGATGGGCATAATGGTCGCATTGAAATTTAAACTGTTCGGTTTCCAGTTTATCGCCTGGTATTTTCCGTTCTATGCCATTGGATTTTTCGGAAGGAAATATCAATACCTTTGGGAGAAACGGGGGCGCGTTGATTCTTTGTGGTTCTCCGCCTTGTTCTTGTGTATGGCATACTGGTGGATGCGGAAAGACCCTCCTTTGTTCATGCCCCCAAGCAGCCATGTGGTGTACAACTATGTGTACAAATTTATGGTCGCAGGAGTGGCGATAGCTGCGTTCATCCCCTTATTCAAGTATTATGTGAATAAGTCTTTGTTAATATTTACTAAATTAGGGGGGTAACATTGGGTATTTATGCTATCCATCAGACAATTATCACCCTGCTTACGTCGTGGTTCAATATTGCCTCCTTGCGATTGCCCTATTGGCTGTATGTATGCTGCTTGTGGGTGATGGTTTCGGCTATAAGCTATTTGTGCTATCGGCTGATTGAAAGAAACCGTTACTTGTCGTTGTTATTCTTAGGCAAGTAACAACTTATAATTTTTATCATGAGATTCTCCGTTCTGCTTTCCTTGTACTATAAGGAAAATCCAATTTTTCTGCGTGAAAGTCTTCACAGTGTATTTGGTCAGACATTACAGCCTGACGAGGTCATATTAGTCGAAGATGGACCATTGACACCGGCGTTATATGAAGTGGTGGAGGAATTTGCCGGTCAGTATAGTACGATAAAACGTATTGTGTTGGAAAAGAACAGGGGGCTGGGCAACGCTTTGAGTGAAGGATTAAAGCATTGTTCCTGTGACTTGGTAGCCCGGATGGATACGGATGATATTTGTAAACCAGAACGTTTTGCCAGGCAGTTAGCGTTTATGGAGAGCCATCCGGAGATAAGTGTGGTAGGCGCATGGATCGATGAGTTTCAAGAGACTATATTCAATGTCACATCAACGCGCAAACTGCCGCAAAATCCACAAGAGATACGTTCGTTCGGGAAGAAGAGGAACCCGATGAATCATCCGGTAACAATGTTTCGCAAGCAAGCCGTAGAAGCGGCGGGTGGCTATCTGCCGTTCCCTCTTTTTGAGGATTATTATTTATGGGTCCGGATGATGCTGAATGGATCGAAAATGTATAATATACCGGAATCATTGTTGTATTTCAGGTTTTCTCCGGAAATGTGCAAACGCCGTGGAGGATGGAAATACGCCTATGTAGAAATGCGTTTCCAACGGCAGTTGCAGAAACTGGGATATATCGGGATTCTCATGATGATGACAAACATTTGTATTCGTTTGGTAACCCGTCTTGTTCCTAACAGCCTGAGAGGATGGATTTACAAGAAATTTCTACGAAAATAGTTGCACATTCCTATGAGAAATAAAATATCTTATATACAGAAATGCACATTGATAGCGTTGAGCCTATGCTTCTTCACAAACTTAATAAAAGCTCAATCCGACAGGCAACCATCCACTTATGTGGATTTTTTTATGGGAGTGGATTTCAACTATCAGGATTTGAATTTCAACGGACGGGTATATGATATATTGCTTAATCTGACACCAGGAATAAAGTGGCACATGGGAAAAGGTTGGCAAAGCAGCGTACAGGTATTGGTACCTATCGTTAATCAATATGGAGACCGTTACAAGAAGGTACGTCTGAACATGGCTGTGCTTTCTAAAGAGATAAACTTAGGATCACGTCTGTTTATAAAGGCAAGCGGTGGTCTGTTCGGATTGGAACGGTACGGGTTAGACATGAAAAGTATATATGTGGTGAATGATTGGTTTTCCTTGGAAGCCCAAGTGGGATGGACGGGATTCTGCTCAATGGCTGTGGATTGGGAAGCCAGCACTCCCAAGCGTTGGACGGCACTGGGTGGAGCTAATGTCTATATGAACCGTTGGAATACACAGTTCCGGATAAGAGGTGGCCGGTTTGTTTATGAAGACTATGGAGCTGTTGTTGATGTCATGCGGCATTTCAAGCATTGCTCCGTGGGTGTGTATGCTCAATATAGTGACAAAGGAAAAGAGGACGGAGGATTTAAGATTATCATGATGCTTCCTCCGTATAAGCGCACACGGCATAAAGTCAACTTCCGACCGGCTTCCAATTTCCGTCACGCCTATACTATCCACGCAGACGCATACGCCAATAAGATGTATAGGACCGATCCGGAAGAGAACGAGCGGGAAGGTTGGTTTGACAGAGAGGCTTTACGATGGGGAAGTAACCGGATGTCGCCTGATTTCATGATAAATGGAAAAGAAGGGAGGACGGAAGATGAATAGATTATTCTTGATTGTAACAGTCATACTGTTTTCTCTTTTCCCTGTAACCATGAAAGCGCAACAATACACAGGCATGACGGGATTGATTCATGTCCCTTCCGCCGAAATGAATGAAGAGGGCGATGCCAGAATCGGTGTGCACTTTATCAACAAGCATCAGACCCCCGGTGAAGGTTTTTCCTACCAAGGAGAAAAATACAATACATTCAGCTACTACATGAGCATCACACCATTTTCATGGATAGAATTAGGATATACCTGCATGCTGCTGAAACAGGTAAACTCTCCCATATACGACGGGCACGGATATGAAGAGAAGGATCGTTATTTCTCATTGAAGCTGCTTCCCCTCAAAGAGGGGAAATGGTATCCTGCAATCGCAATCGGTTGCAATGATGTATCCGACTCTTATTCTTTTTTCAATTTCGATGACGATGCCGTGGAAGCATTCTTTGGTAACTATTATATAGCGACGAACAAATGTGTCAATATACGTAAAGAAGAAATAGGTTTTCATTTGGCATATCGACATTTTGTAAAAGACTATAATTCAAAATGGAATGGTGTAGTTGGTGGCATTACCTACCGTCCTTCATTTGCCCGAAATTTGCGTGTCATAGCGGAATATACAGGAAACGAGATAAATGTAGGTGCGGACTGTCTGTTGTGGAGGCATTTGTTATTGCAAGTTTCTTTACAAGACGGGAAATATTTTTTCGGCGGCGTATGTTTCTGTATCAATCTGCTGTAAAAGAGACAATTTGAAAAAAAGCAAGGATGCCCACAGCCTTTGCACGTTTTGAGCCCTGTAAGAAATCTCCCGAGCGTGGTACTGTTTATTACCGTATTTATAAAGGGCATAATCGGCGCATGGAATTTTCTTCTCGCCTTCGTTTGCCAGCTTCTTCCTGGGATGAAACCGCAAGGACAGTCCGGGGAGATCATCCAGAGTCCTGTCGTTTCCATGTCCAGATTGAGGCGGATCTTCGGCTTTTGAACCAAGATATTACCGGTCAGTTGACGATGGGCGATATGATAGTCCTCTTTAAACAGCAAGGACGATAATCAAATGAACCTTTTGATTTGTAAGCAAATAGGATGGTTCCGTCTTTGACAGATTGTTATCTCCGTCTAGGCTTCCAGGTAACAGAATCAGAGGACGGACTACAGATAGGCTTCAAACCGGGAATGGTACATGCCATCGTGAAAGAGGTCTGGAATGAACGTCCTTTGACCCGTTCGGATGCTGAACTGTTTTACGAGAAGTTCTCTCCACTAAACAATGGGCATCGAAATCTCTATTTCAGGATCGTGGCGCACGGCGGATTTCTGCCGGAGGCATTGAACTTTGAACTGCACGGGCTGACCGTTTCGGATGAAAGCTATATTGAAAGCCTCTTGTCCGGGAGACATGTAGAGCTTTATCCGCACAACGAAACGGCTTACAGGGCGGTCACACGGGGATTCAAACAGCACCGTATCGGTGCTGTCGTGCAGGCTACCGGAACAGGGAAATCCTATTTGCTGGCACGCTATATCGCGGATCATGCGAAGGAGAAGATATTGGTCTTTGCTCCGAACATCACGATTCTGGATGAGATCCGGAAAGCCGTCGGATTCTTTGCTCCGCAAGTGACGTTCCGGACATTCCAGTCACTGATCTGTAACCGAAAGGATAATGGGCTGTTACGGGCGGAGCATATCCTGATTGATGAATTCCACCATTTCGGGGCGGAAATTTGGGGAAGCGCCTTGCAGGAAGTGATAGAAAACAATCCCTGTGCCTATGTCCTGGGAACATCGGCAACGCCGATCCGTCCGGAGGGAATGATCGATACGGTGGATCTTTATTTCGAAGGAAATTTGTTTTATGAGCTTACCTTGCCGCAGGCTTGGTATTACAATATCTTACCGGTTCCGGTTCTGGTACAGAGTGCTTACGGGCTGGACAACGAACTGGACCGGCTGCAAAGAAAGCTGGAACGCAGCGGTTGTTCGAAAGGACGAAAAGAAAAGGTACAGAGGAAACTGGATTTGGCACGTGTGGACTTCAAAGAGGCTTTGGGTGCACCGGAGGTCATCCGGAAGTTCCTGCCAACAAGCGTACGTAAGCTGCTGGTCTTTTGTCGCGATCTCACTGATTTGAAACAGATGGTACCGGAAGTATGCGGATGGCTCACACGAGCGGGACGTGCCATCACTCCGTTCGAAATCCATCATGCCCAAGGTGAACGACAGAACGGTCGGATACTGGATGCATTCCGGGAGGAATCAGACCGGCTGCACGTATTGTTTTCCGTCAATATGCTGATTGAAGGACTACATGTGGAGGGTGTGGATGCCGTCTTATTCCTTAGACGGACGGAATCATATATCGTTACCTTGCAACAATTGGGCCGTTGCCTGGATGCCGGGGCAGGAAAACAGCCGGTCGTCTTGGATTTTGTCAACAATCTTTCAGGGAAATCGGTCTATGACGTGATGGCTCCCCACTTGGAGCGTCTATCTCTCCTTCCGTCACCCAAAGGATTCGAAGGAAACACCTCTTTTCTGACGACAGGTTTTCTGTCGGACATACGGCTGCGCATAGAGGAGATATTGGCAGAACTGGAGCCCTGGCAGATTATGTATGAGAGGCTTATTGAATTCCGTCGGGAAGAAAACGACTGGCCGTCAGTTACGGAAGGAAAACTCGGTTTGTGGTGCAACACCCAACGTATCGCCTATAAACGGGGAAAATTACAGGAGGAACGTCGCCGCCAGCTGGAATCAATCGGTTTCGAATGGAATCTGCTTGACTCCAAATGGATGAAAGAGTACCGTGCGTTGAAGGTTTTCTTTGATACCTGCGGACGCTGGCCCAAACGTGAAGACGGTCCGCTTGCGACCTGGTGTTATACCCAGCGGGAAAGGCGGAAAGAAGGACGCCTGAGCAAAGAGCGCATCCGGGTTTTGGATGAGATCGGCTTTGTCTGGAATCAGGACCTCCAAGGGGAATGGATGAAGAACTACGAGGAACTGAAGTCTTTTATCGGAAAATATCAGCGTTTTCCTAAATCAACGGAAGGGAACTTGGGCGGATGGTGTCATACACAACGGAAAATGCGTAAACTGGGTAAATTATCCCATAATCGCCTGATCTTGTTGGATAAAATAGGATTTGTCTGGTCAGCGGAACAAGCCTGGAAAAACAACTTCGAACAATTGTGCCTGTTTCATAGCCGACAAGGACGATGGCCGGGATGTCGTGAAGGATCATTGGGGCGCTGGTGCACCATCCAGAGACGGGATTACCGCCAGGGAAAAATGTCGGATGAACGGAAAGCGCAATTGGAACGGATCGGTTTCCCTCTTGTCTGATATGGTATATATTCGATTCTATCTATTACGAAAGTTATTTATTCATTTATAATTAACATTTTAATTCATTTTATTTATGTACGAATTTGTTAAAAAGGGAGCATTCATGCTTCTCGTAGCCGGCCTAGCATGGGGTACGGCCAGTTGTGATGACGATGATCCGGATTACAGCAATGTCACACCTCCAGAAGTGGCTGTGACGCATAGCATCAGCGGACGTGTCACGGGTATTGACGGTGAAGGTCTTTCTGCGACCGTTTCCATGAACGGAACTTCCGCAACGACCGGTTCGGACGGTACATTCGTTTTCGAGAATGTAGCCGCAGGCACTTATACCTTGAAGGCAGAAGCGGATGGCAAGACTTCCAAAGAAACTTCCGTTACAGTGAGCGACAGTAACAATCCGGTGTGGAATGTGACACTGAGCAATGAGGGAACAACGGTTACCGCGAACGCCGACGGTTCGGCAAACGCTGATGTCACATCCGAAACATTGAAGGGAAATGAAAAGGGGGAGATAGCAATGAGCCTGACCGCTCCGGCAGGTGCTGTGGAAGCGGGGGAACAAATCATTGTCACTCCCATCTATTCAACGGATGAAGTTGAGCAAGCTGCGCTTCGTTCTGTCAGCACGAAAGCTGTCGGAAGCACTCTGCTGATCGGTACGAGAATCAGCAGTTCCAACGCATCGGCCACCTTGCAGAAACCGGTAACGCTCGAATATGACGTGGATCCGGAAATCGCCGGAACTATCACAGCACAAAAGTATGTGAACGGCACATGGGTGGATGCGGAATATACGGTAGGAACGGACGGGAAAGTTACAGTTGTGGCTGACCAGTTTACTTCCTACTCGTTATTGTGCGGCGCAACCATCACTTCTTTGACAACTTCTGAAGCCCTCAGTTTCTCTCCCGACGAATGGGATAACCTGTATGGGAGCGGTGACATGTCGGTTCCATCGGCTTCGTATTCTTACAAAATCGGTACGGATATCTCTTCATCAGGCACGAATAAGATTACCGCTTACTTGATTGAGATTGTGGCACGTGCAGCAGGTGCAGGCGTGACAACGGCAACAGGCACTTATCCCATTAATGTAATACTGCCTGTCGGCACAGCCATGAGTATCAGCGGTCAGCAAAAAGTGACCACGCTTACCGCATCTGCCTTGGGACGTAGTGTTTCCGGCAAGCAGTATGGAACGGTTTCTGTCGTTACAAGTACTTGGAACCGTAGACATACAGGCGGTAGTGGTGGAAGTGGAACTATCTGATAGATGCCATTGAAAATGTTCTCTTTACTGAAAAATTGACTTAATAACTGATATTGTTGGAGGATACCGTGTAATCGTGTATTTCGGTATCCTCCTATTTATATGCACATGAATAAAACAGCATTAATCACAGGCATCACCGGTCAGGATGGCTCGTTCCTCGCCGAGTTCCTGTTGGAGAAAGGATATGACGTACACGGCACCATCCGCCGTTCGTCGGTTGATTTCAGGGAACGCATCGCCCACCTGGAGGGGCATCCCCATTTCCATCTGCATTACGCAGACCTTGGCGATTCGATGAGTCTCCTGCAGGTAGTGAAGAAAGTAAAGCCCACGGAAATATATAATCTCGCCGCACAGAGCCATGTACAGGTATCGTTCGACTCGCCAGAGTTCACGGCCGACGTGGACGCGACCGGCGTGTTGCGTGTTCTGGAAGCCGTGCGTCAGTGTGACCTCACGGATACCTGCCGTATTTATCAGGCCTCCACTTCCGAGCTTTACGGCAAGGTGGAGGAGGTACCGCAAAACGAGAACACGCCCTTTCATCCCTACAGCCCCTATGCTGTGGCCAAGCTCTACGGCTACTGGATCGTGAAAGAGTACCGAGAGGCTTATAATATGTTCTGTTGCTCGGGCATCCTGTTCAACCACGAATCGGAACGTCGGGGCGAGACATTTGTCACGCGCAAGATCACCCTTGCCGCCGCACGTATCGCGCAAGGCAAGCAGGACTGCCTTTATCTGGGGAATCTGGATTCCTTGCGTGACTGGGGCTATGCCAAGGACTATGTGGAATGCATGTGGCTGATCCTCCAGCAAGACATGCCACAGGACTTTGTGATCGCCACCGGTGTACAGCACACGGTACGCGAGTTCGCCACGCTGGCTTTCCATTACGCTGGCATCGAACTTCGCTGGGAAGGCGAGGGCATCCATGAAAAAGGCATTGACGTGAGAACCGGAAAAGTAGTGGTGGCCGTGAGTGAGGACTTCTATCGCCCCACGGACGTTGTCAACCTTTGGGGAGATCCCACCAAGGCAAAGAATGAGCTGGGCTGGAATCCTCAGAGCACCTCTTTCGAGGAGCTTGTGAAAATCATGGTGACGCATGACATACAGAAAGTGGCCGCCGATCATGTGGCCGGCGTGATGAGAACCAATCTGGTCGAATATCTGGAGAAAGGGATCGTGAAATGATGGAGAAGGGAGCAAAAATATATGTGGCGGGCCACCGGGGAATGGTGGGTTCCGCCATTGTCCGCGAACTGCGACGGCAGGGATACACGGATATCGTTACCCGTACCCATTCGGAGCTGGACCTGACACGGCAGGACGCCGTCGAGAAATTCTTTGCGGATGAGAAACCGGAATATGTCTTTCTGGCGGCGGCCAAAGTGGGCGGCATCGTGGCGAACCAGTCTGCTTTGGCGGACTTCATGTACGAAAACATGATACTGGAGATGAACGTGATCCACGCGGCATGGGAGAATGGCTGCAAGAAATTGGAGTTTCTCGGCTCCTCGTGTATCTATCCACGCCTGGCGCCGCAGCCGATGCCGGAATCCTGCTTGCTGACCTCCGAACTGGAGAAGACCAACGAGGCCTACGCGCTTGCCAAGATCTCCGGCCTGAAATATTGCGAGTTCCTGAACCGCCAGTACGGTACGGACTATATCAGCGTCATGCCTACCAACCTTTACGGACCGAACGACAACTACCATCCGGAACATTCACATGTATTGCCGGCCCTGATCCGCCGGTTCCATGAGGCAAAGGAGCAGGACCTGCCCTTCGTGACCTGTTGGGGTGACGGCAGCCCTTTGAGGGAGTTTCTCTATGTGGACGACCTTGCCAACTTGTGCGTGTTCCTGATGAACAATTACTCCGGCAACGAAACGGTGAACGCCGGAACGGGCAAGGAGCTGACCATAAAGGAACTCACAGAATTAGTGGCAAAGACAATCGGCTACACCGGCGGGATACGCTGGGACACCTCACGGCCGAACGGTACCCCCCGCAAGCTGCTTGACGTTTCGAAAGCGAGAGCTTTAGGGTGGTCGTACCGCACGGAGCTGGAAGACGGCATCCGTCTTGCCTACGAGGATTTCCTGCATAACCAGACGCGGGCGGAAAGATAAATCAAAAGCATGTCTATGAGAATCATATTATTGTCAGGAGGTTCAGGAAAACGCTTGTGGCCGTTATCCAACAGCACACGTTCCAAGCAGTTCATCAAGCTGCTCTCCTCCCCGGACGGAAGCCGGGAATCCATGGTACAGCGTGTGGTGCGCCAACTCGGGGAATGCGGCCTGGACGGTTCGATAACCGTAGCCACGGGCGCGTTACAATGCGATATCATAACCAACCAGCTCGGGGACAGGATATCGGTGGTTACGGAACCGGAACGGCGTGACACCTTTCCGGCGATAGCGCTGGCCTGCTCGTATCTGACATATGAGCAGCACTGTCCCAAGGAGGAGGTTGTCGTGGTGATGCCCTGTGACCCCTATACGGAGCTCGGGTATTTTGAGACGATAAGGCATATGGCGGACGCGATCAGGAATGATGCGGCCGAACTGGTGCTGATGGGGATAAGACCGACCAGTCCGTCATCCAAATACGGATACGTGGTACCGGTGGCAAGCGATAGGGAAACCGGAATATACAAGGTCTCCCGCTTCACGGAGAAGCCGGACGCGCCGGCAGCCGGGAGGTTGATTTCCGAGGGCGCGTTCTGGAACGGCGGCGTGTTCGCTTTCCGCCTGGGGTACATGACGGATATTGTGAGCCGGTATGTCAATGCCGGCACTTTCGCGGAAATCCGTACCCGGTACGGCGAACTCCCGAAAATCAGTTTTGACTACGAGGTGGCGGAAAAAGCCGGGTCGGTGGCCGTGATACCGTTTGCCGGGGAATGGAAAGACCTGGGGACGTGGAACACGCTGACGGATGAACTGAAGGACAATGCCATCGGCAATGTCATATTGGACGGAGAGTCCGGGAATACCCATGTTATCAATGAGCTGGATCTGCCCGTCATGTGTGTCGGCGCGAGGGATCTCGTCGTCGCCGCGTCCCGTGACGGCATCCTGGTTTCAGAGAAAAGCAGGAGCGAGCACATCAAGACGTATGCGGACCGCCTGCAATGTCGCCCGATGTACGGGGAATGTCGCTGGGGTGAATACAAGGTTATCGATACGGTGAGTTTCCCTGACGGATACGAGACCCTTACCAGGCAGTTAAAGGTAAAAGCCGGTAAAAGCATAAGCTACCAGGCTCACCGCCACCGCGATGAAGTCTGGACATTCATTGACGGCGAGGGCACGCTGGCTCTTGACGGGAAAGTGACGCGAATCGGCCGTGGCGACACCGTCTGTATCAGGAAAGGCATGAGGCATGCCGTCAAGGCCATGACCGATCTGCTTTTCATTGAGGTACAGTCGGGAGCTCCGCTCGTGGAGGAGGATGTCGAACGGTTCGACTGGAACTGGAAACCATAAAAACGGGATCAACAGGCCATGGTGAAAAAATGGTATGCCTTGAAGGTTTTCTATAACCGCTTTTCGGAAATCAAGGCCACATTGTCATGTGACGGGATAGAGAGCTATATCCCGATGAAAACCAGAAGCTATCCGCAACCGAACGGGGAGGTCGTGACCAGACGGGTCCCGCTTGTCGCCATGCTGATGTTCCTGCGTTGCGATGACGACTACATCTCTTCCTTGAATTCGATTCTCGATGGGAAAGCCATGGTATACCATCACCCCGGCACCCAGATCCCAGCCCCCATTCCGGATGAAGAGATGGACATGTTCATCATGCTCACTTCTTCCATGGAGGACGGGTTCGAGCAGATACCGTATGATGGCAATCTCGTGAAGAACGCCGAAAAATACAGGGTGACAGGTGGGGAATATGCCGGGGTCGTAGGATATTACAGACGCATCAAAAAGAACAAGCGGCTGGTCATTCCTTTTGAAGGCTTGTTGATGTTGGTTGCCACCAATTATATTCCCAAATGCTATTTACAGGAAGTTGTATAGTGATAACCGGTGTGGACAGACATACGCATAGAATCAGAATTCGGGCATGTACATGACCGGCGGCAATTCCAGAGATGCCTTTTGACATATGACGGCTTGAATTTATGAGGTATGCAAAACGGATATCAACAATTCAAATAACCTTTATACCCCGACCGGGAAGCGTAAAAGACTTCTTGATCGGGGTATTTTTGGGGAGGCATGCGATCGTCAGTAGAAGAAATTCAAAGGGATTCCGATGTGTCCCTTTTTCGGTAATAGCGAATTGATTACGCGATTCTCCCCGACTTAACTCCAGACACTTTTCTTGTTTTATTTCTTTCCCCGAACATCTCTCTCTTGATTTTTCCCAATCCTCACCTTAAACCCTCCCAAAATCCCATAAGCACTTGTTTTTCAAATTAATTTATCAATCCAGCAAGAATTTAAAGTACGAGCTGAACGGGTCCTCAATCTCTAGACTGCCGGTGATTTTATTTATTCAGCCTTTTATTGTGTGTCCTAAGCGGAAAAGTCCTTCATCTGCTTGACGGTCAGCTCCGCTGTTTTTATGTCTTCCTTATTCCAGAACCGTGTGAAATGTTTCATGGCACACGAATAATCGCCCACAGCTTTCTCTTTTCCTAAGTCCTTGAAATGCCGGAAACCTGATTCTGACAATAAAAAATGGCATTCTGCCTGCTGTCTTCCTCTTTTTTATTTTTATATTCATTAACAATCAAATAAGATTAAACAGTCTATGTAGAATAAGGAGGCTGGCAAGTGTGGAGCGAGTGAACTGTCATAAAAAAGCGACTTTGGAGCTTTTTTTGAGGAAGGGCGGTTTGGCGGCATGATTGCCGTTAAACCGCTTAGTTTTCGTTTAACGAAAACACAACTTGCTGTCCGCAGGAGCGGACCATGTTTCTCCAATAATTATTGTGTATCAGACC